>JAABUT010002593.1_pt1 | contig 17069 bp, 24 predicted proteins | sample 5559281 | NCBI WGS metagenome assembly JAABUT01 (sample SAMN10711880, study PRJNA513359) | rock metagenome | isolation source: Antarctica rocks | place: Antarctica: Victoria Land, Ricker Hills nord | collected 2016-01-04 | reverse complement strand
GGATCGGCGCCATCCTTCCCGCCTGCCCCCTTGCGCGCCCAGCCGACCTCCCGGGCAACGTAGCGCATGGTGTCGTCGCTGGCCCCGTCGATGGCCGCCCAGATCGCGGCGGCCTCTGCCGGCGAGGCAGCGAACTCGGCGGCGAGGGACACCGACTTGTGCGGCGCCAGGGTGAGGTCGTAGGCGCTGATCTCGCGTGGCCGGGTCGTCGGCCATTTCTCGCCGGTGTCCGCCCGCCTGGCCTCGAACAGCCGATCCAGCTCTGCGTCGGTCGGTGCCCGAGTAGGATCTATGCCCAGGGCATCGGCAGCCTCGGGCGCCATGTCAGGGCGCCAGGCCGCCCGGCTGTCCCGGCCGGTGTAGTAAGCGGTCAGGCGACCGCCGTCATCCGGACGTGCCCCTGGCTCCAGGTCAGCGCCTGGCTCTGGTTCCGGCGCGTGCTCCGTCAGGTAGGCGCGGATCAGCTTGCCGTCCGAGTTGGCGGCCAGCTTGCGGAAGGTCATCACGGCTTGGCGTCCCGCGTGGGATCGAGGCCGAAGTTGTCGGCGATGGCCTGGACCACATCGAGCGGCATGTCGCGTGTGATCTTTGCCAGCCCCACCGTGATGTCCTTTAGGTAGGCCGACTGGCTGTCCAGGCGGACCAGCAGCGCGCCGATCAGCTCCTCCAAGGAGGGGCCGTCTGGCGCGTCCTTCTTCTCCGGCGTGACCAGCCTGATGATGGTTTCCAGGCTCTCACCGTGCTGTCGCTGGACGCCGGCGATCAGGGCGATGCCGCCGTTCGCTCCCCGGACGCCCTTGCTGATCTGCACCAGCGTGTCGTCTGCCTCGATGTCCATTGCGCGTGCTCCAATGCTCTCCAGGAGCATGGGCGATGCGGACGCGAACGGGCACACGGCACACGGCACACGGCACACGGCACACGGCACACGGCGGCGTTCGCTGGCATTCCGGAGGAATGCAATGGTGTATGCTGACTGACTTGCTTCCTGCCCGCGACGCTACCGGCACGGACCCGGGACGCTGGCGGCACGGTCCTGAGACGTTCCTGGGACGCTGCCGGCACGCTCGTGCGACGGAATCAGAGCGCGTAAGCGCCCTCGACGGATGTGAAATAGCCGGTTCCCGTTCGCATCCGTGGCGGCGACCTTGCTGACCATGAGCAAGAAGCGAACCGGTCTAGGCGTGATCCTGAAGGCCATAGCAAGAGGGCCAGAAAGGTCCGCGCTGTTCTACTACCTCTATGACAACCACGACGACATCGTGCGGGCTGCCATAGGCCGGCGCATCAGGTGGGAGCCGCTTGCCGCGAGCCTGAAGGACCTTGCCCTCCTTGACGGAGTTGGCGGGCCGCCAACCGCCCAAACAGTCCGGAAGACCTGGTGGAAGGTCCGCAAGGAGATACTCAAGCATCGCACCCTAAGAGCGACGGGCATGCTTCCGCGAAGTGCCGCGAAGCCCAAGAGGCCCCCGGCCGACTGGGTTCCGCCGGCCTTAGTTCAACCGAATGCGCCGCCTTCGTCAGGAGGCGTGCATCAGGACGGCCAATCGGCCGCCCTGCCCCCCGTGCTGCCAAGGCAGCCGGAGCCGCCCGCGCCTGCGGGGCCATCCCAGGAAAGTAGCCGACCTGCTCCTGGCTCAATCGAAGCTGCGTGGGAGAAGCTGAACCTGCGCAGCGGCCTCAAGGCCAACGGCGACCCACTCTACAAGAGGTAAACATGAACGCGATCCCACCGAAGTCCGAGAACGAAAAGCCCAAGTCCGAACCGAAGATCACCCAAACTCGCGCGCCTATCCTGGCGACACGCCTTGGGCGTGGCCGCCTGGGCGGCAGCACGATCTGCGACTTCCTGGTACAGCGTGCCAGGATAGCCGGTCGGCCGGTCACGGTTGCTGATGGCGACCTTCTCAACCCGACGCTGGCCGGGTTGTATCCCCCTGGCGCACCTGGCGAGGCGACCCGTCCGAAATCCGCCCAACCGGCGCACGTAGGCGAATGGATCGAAGACCTGGTGCATCAGATGATGCAGACCAGGACCTCGGCCGTGCTTGATCTGGGAGGGGGCAACAGTGCCCTTGCCGACCTTGAGCACGACTTGCCGCTGATGGGGTTTTGCGAGGAGGCGGGTGTCACCTGCCTGCCTCTCTACTTCTGCGGTCCGGAGAAGGATGACTTCGACCACATCGTAGCGCTGCACGAGGCTGGCCACTTCCGGGGGCCGCGTTCCATCCTGTTCTTTAACGAGAGCCTGATGCGTGCTGGGCAGACAGCCGTGGAATCGTTTGGCCCGATCCTGCGGCGGCCCGAGATGGCCGACATGACCAGGCAGGGCGTCAAGATCGTTCACATCCCGCGCTTGTCGTGCCTGACCTCGATGCGCGCGACGGGGTTGAGCTTCTACGACGCCGCATCCAACAAGCCTGACAAGAACGGCCAGCCAATGCCGCCCATGCGGCAGTTCATGGTGAAGACCTGGCTGCGGCGGATGGAAGAGGCGTTTGTCGATGACGGGGTGGCGGAGTGGCTGCCATGAACGCGGCTGCGGAGGCGATCCGCGCCGCCTCCCTCACCATGCGCGATGCCGCGCGGAAGGAGGGCATCATGCCGCACGATCCGTTGTGGCTGTGGTGCGTCTCGCAGGAGGCGGCCTTGAACGCCTTGGCGGGCATGTTGGAGGAGCAGGAAAAGCAAAATGGCACACTGATTCGCGACACCAAGGTCGTGGTGGACAGCCAGGTGACGGCGCTGAAGACGACGCTCCAGGTGGCGCAGGAGCAGAACAAGCGGTCCGAGATCATGGTCCGGCAATCGGAGAGCGACCGGGAGAAGCTGGTCCACCACACGGTGGACCAGCTCACGGAGCAGGTGTCGGCCAAGCTGAGTGGCGCGCTAGTGCTGCGGCAGCGGCGCTACGACCGCACGCACCGTTGGGGGTCCGCCGCGCTGGTGGCCGGCGTCATGATGGGCTTGTTCCTGGGCGGCTATGGCTTGCACACCTACCTGTGGCGGTTCGAGACGGGCAGCGTGCAGCGCTGCCTCCAGTCGGCCGTGCGAAGCGCGGATGGGACTCTGTTCTGCCAGGTGAAGGCGGTTCAGGCGGCATGGTGAGGGGCATGGTTCCCGTTCGCATCCGGACGGGAGAGGGTGCCGGCGTGGATCAGAAAGGAAGCATGATGCGTAGGATCATACTCGCGGCGGTGTCCGCCTGCCTGCTGGCGGGCGGCTTGCCGCATGCCCAGGCGCAGCAGCGGCAGCAGCAACCGGGCTTCACGCCGCAGGAGCTGGACCGCATGTCGCAACAGCGGATGCAGGAACAGGGTCGTGTTGACCATGGCCCGCCACCCCCATTGTCCTCGGTGCCCAAGGAGCAGTTGTTTCAGCCTGCTGAACCCTGGATTTGCAAGAGCACCCAGGACGGGCTGCCGATCTACAGCCAGCCAAGCGCCTCATCCCCAAAGATGGGAAATACGATGAGCCAAGTTGCAGTTGGTGGACGGTCGCAGAACGGGTTCGCACGCATCCTGTTCCCCAACGGCAGGATTGGCTGGTTACCGGCCAATCAGGTGCGTGACTACGTCAACGAGTTCAATCCAAGCGCTACCTGCCAAGTCAAAGGGGTCCGCGCAGACGGTGGCCCCGTCTTCAGTGTACGCTGATGCACCGCGATCCTCAGCCTGGGCGAGTGCTGCTGCTTGCAGCATTGCTTGCTTCTTTCGGCGTAGCACGGGCGGACCCGTCCATAGTTACAATGAACGGCGTTCCGGCCCAGGTGATCCCGAGCATCCCGGAGGTCGGTGCTCCGACCTTCGTGACGCCGGCCGGTGGCGGCTCCTTCATGAGTGACGGGGGCGGCCCGACTAGCACGGACGGGTCCACGGACCCGTCCGCGTCGTCCACGGACTGGACCGGCTACTCCGGTGGCGGCACGGCGGCGATGGATGCGATGATGGCCACCCCCTATGGCGCGTTGGCGTCGCAGTCCGCGACCCAGCTGGGGTTGAACCCCGAAGCCATGGCTGGCCTCGGCCAGTTGGAGTCTGGCTTCCGGAACGTGGGCACTGAGAACGGCTCCTCCTCAGCCACGGGACCGTGGCAGATCACCACCGGCACCTGGAACGGCGCGGTGGCCAAGTACAACCTGCCTTACACCGCAGGCGACATCACCAACCCGGCCGCGCAGGCACAGGTGGCAAGCTACATCGCAATGGATTACGCAAACGCGGTTTCCGAGAAAACTGGCCAGCCAGCGACGGTGCTGCAAACTTACGGAGCGTGGGTGTTCGGCCCAAGCCCTGGAGGCAACATGGCACGGGCAGACACTTCTAGCCCTTTAAGCAATTTCGTGTCTGACAAGGCTCTTTCGAACAACAACATGACGGGTTGGACGGTAGGGCAGTTCTACTCGAAGTTCGGCAACAAGCTAGGCTCTGGCGCGAACCAAACTGTGCAGGCTGGGCTATAAGCCTGGTGCTGCTGTTCTAAACGAGAACGTGTCTCACGCCCTCCTGCCTGGTGCGGGATGCGCGAGATGGAACGCCACCAGCCGTTCCAGCCAAGCAGCGGTGCCGTCATCGACGGCACCGCTGCCTCCCGTCCACCGCTTGATCGTCGTCTGATGGCGTCCGGTCCGGCGTGCCAGCTCGCGTTCCGACCAGCCCAGCGCGGCCAGGCAGACCAGCATCCGATGCGCCGACATGGGACGTCTCGGCCGAGCGTCGGCAACGTGTTCAGAATGAACACACGAGGCATCCCCCGCCGCGAAGCCTGGACGCGCACTGTGTTCAATATGAACACACCTGCCTGCCGTTCCGGCAGGTGACGCACCACCGGCGCGGGCCTCGATGTCCGGGGTGCCGTCCTGATCGGCAATCCACCTCACCAGGTCGAGCTGCATGGCATCCTCCATGCCCTGAGCATCGGCGGGCCGGACGCGAACGGCGAAGGTTTTGTGACCCCCAACCTTTCCTAACAAACTTCGGTGCCGTTCGCATCCTGCCCCGCGACCCTGCCGGCATCGGGCGAGAGATCGCCAGCAGCAGGGGCGTGCGGGTCGATGAGCAGGATGCGGATTGGGGAGAACATCGCCGAGCTGGACGCGCTGGTCGCGTCCATCGAGCAGCCGATGCGGCTGGGCGTGATCGCGGCGCAGGCCAGGCGGCCGGCAGCCTCGGTGCGCCGCCAACTGGTGTCGCTGGTCCATGCGAGGCGGCTGACGTATCCGGGATACGGGTTGTTCGCGCCGGCTGGCTTCCGGAGCGAGGCGGTGCGCCGAACGACCCCGGCGCTCGTGCAGGCAGTGGTGGCAGTGGTGGACCGGCCGATGCGGATGCGGGACGTGGCGGCGCAGGTCGGCGAGCCGCCGACGGCGCTGAGCGCCGCGTTGGCGCCGTTGATCAAACAGGGACGATTATCGCAGCCGGAGCCAGGGGTGGTGGCGCCGGCCGGCTTCGCCCTGCCGCTGTCGGCCGGCGAGTTCCTGGTGATGCGCAACGCGGTGCAAGCCTGCCTGACGCAGCCCCGGCGCTCGGCTGAGGTCGGCCGGCTGCTGAACATCACGCCCGATGCGGCACGGAGCTTCCTGCACGACCTGGTGCGCAGGGGCGTGGCGGTCCGGGTCGGCTATGGGCTGTATGGAATGCCGGATGCGGCGCTGCCGCTGGTGCCGGCCCGGCCGCAGCCGATCCGGGACGCGATCCTCGCCTGCCTGAGCCAGCCGCGCCGGGTCGTGGAGGTCGCGGCCTACATCGGACGGCCAGGCTCGACCACGACGGGCCACCTTGGGGCGATGAAGCGGCTGGGCCTGGTGGTGCAGATCGAGCGTGGCGTGTATGCGCGCCCTGGGCACTACAAGACACGGCAGCTTTCGCTGTTGGTCGCGGCGTGATGCAGGTCCAGGATGCCTGGTGTATCGCCCACGGTCAGTCAGGCCGGCAAGGACATGGCCCGTAGGGTCGGGCGTTACCTGGCTGAGCCTGCCTTCATCGCTGGATGCGGCCTGGCCGGCGCGCTGTTTGCGGCCCAGCACGGCCACCCGCACGCGGATGCCCCGGTGATCGGAATGGCTGCGGCCGCGGCTGGTATCGCTACGTGGGTGGGCATGACCAGGCTCTTGGTGAGGGAGGGCTACCGGGGAGGATGGAAGATGATCGGCGGCCTTGCTGTCAGACTTGCCTTCTTCCTGCTGTGCCTCGGCTTTGAGGTGTATGGCTTAAGCTGCTGGTGCGACGTGAACCCAGCAGACCTGCCACATATGATCCCGCAGCACATGGTCACCTTCGAGTAGGCAGGGCCGGGGTGCTGCCTGGGGATGCAAGCGTTCAGGAGTTGGGGAAGTGTTTCAGTTTGAATGTCTGTTTGTGGTGGGAAGCAGACAGGCCGCTTCCGGGCCGACATGGGGCGATAGCTGCCGTTGGTAGGCGGTATCGGCGTTCCCGAAAAGGATCGTCTATCGGGAACACCTCGGTTGGTTTCGTGGCTGACCCTAGTGCCCTATCAACGTCCGATGGATGTAACCGGCTTTGACCTGAACCTGTTGAAAGCGTTCGACGCTCTCTATGCTGAGCGCCACGTCACTCATGCGGGACAGCGCATCGGTCTGAGCCAATCGGCAATGAGCGGGGCGCTCACCCGGTTGCGGGAGTTGTTCAAGGACGAACTGTTTGTCCGGTCGCCTACAGGCATGCAGCCGACGCCCCGCGCCGATGACCTTGCCGGGCCTGTGTCGGCAGCGCTTCGCCTCGTTCAGGAGGTGCTACAAGCGAATGCGTTCGATCCCGGGGCGGCCCATCATACCGTCACGATTGCGATGACCGACTATGCCGCCTTCGTCCTGTTGCCGCCGCTGCTGGCGCGGCTCGCTGTCGAGGCCCCCCGCCTTGATGTGCGGGTGCGCGGTATCTTCGGCCGAGACGAGGCGCTCGACCTGCTCGACAGCGGCGAAGCGAACCTTGCGATCGGCTTCCCTGTCGAAGCGTCTGCTCGCATCCTGGTCCGCCCGCTGCTCCATGAAGACTTCGCATGCATCGCGCGGCATGGCCATCCGGCCTTCGCGGAGGGCGCCGGTCTGGAGGCGTTCGCAGCCGCCCCGCACCTCTTGGTATCGCCAGAAGGCGACCGCACGGGCCTTGTTGACCACAAGCTGGCCGCGCTCGGTCTCGAACGTCGCATCGTCCTGAGCCTGCCGCAGTTCCTAGTCGCGCCGTTCGTGGTCGCGGATACCGACCTTGTTGCGACGCTCGCCTCGCGTGTCGCTCGGCGGTTCGCCGCGGCCAGCCTTGGCATTGCCGTGCATGAGCCGCCGATTACGCTGCCCAGCTGGCCGCTGGCGATGATGTGGCATCGCCGGGTGGACGACCACCCCGCCACGATCTGGCTGCGCGACCGCATCGCCGAAGTCTTTACCCTGGCCTGACACCATCGGCGGCAGCGATACCGCCACATCACTTCTCGCAATTTTCCTTCCCTTGGCCGCTCTGCTCTTTGCAGCTGTATCGAAGCAAAGAGGTACTGAACATGCGGGTTTTGGTAACGGGTGCGACGGGCTTGATCGGCGGCGCGGTCGCACGCCGGTTAGCGTCAGCGGGGCACGAGGTCGTGGGGCTTGCGCGTTCGGACGCGAGCGCGGCCAAGCTCACCGATCAGGGATATACGGCGGTCCACGGCGACCTCGCCGACGCGGCCAGCATCGCCGAAGCCGCCCGCGGGATCGATGCGGTCGTTCACGCCGCCTCGCCCAGCGATCAGAACAGGGCGGCTTATGACGAAGCGGCGACGCGTGCGATCATCGACGCACTGCGCGGTACGGCCAAGCGGTTCGTCTACACGAGTGGTTGCCTGCTCTACGGAGCGACCGGCAACACGCTCGCGACCGAAGACAGCCCGCTTTATCCTCTCGACCTGGTGCGCTTCCGCCAGGCTCTCGAAGGGGAAATCCTCGCCGCTGCGGCCGATGGCGTCCACTCGATCGTGATCCGTCCGGGTTGGGTGTACGGCAACTGGGGCGGCACTGCGATGATGATGTATGGCTCGGCCATGGAGCACGGCGCGGCGCGCTACGTCGGCGACGGGAAGAACCGTTGGACAACGGTTCATGCCGACGATCTGGCGGATCTCTATTTTCTCGCGCTCGAAAAGGCGCCCGCCGCCTCGATCTTCAACGGCGTCCATGGCGCGGCCATCCCGCTCATCGAGATTGCGCGTGCGGCGAGCGAGGGCGCTGGCGCTGGGGGCCGGGTGGCGGAATGGCCGCTGGACGACGCACGGCAGGCGCTCTGGGGCTTCGCGGACGCGATCGCGTGCGATCAGGTGATCTCGGGCGAGCTGGCGCAGCACGAGCTTGGTTGGAGCCCGTCGCGGCACTCGATCGTCGACGAACTGCGCTCCTACGCCCCAACGGCCGCCTAACGCCGGCTCCCGGCTTGATCGTGGTCTGGCTGCTCGTCGTCGCGTTCTTCGGCGCAGGGCTGTTCAATGCGATCGGTACGCGCGCCACACAGGATGATTTCGCCCGGTGGGGTTATCCGCGTTGGTGGTGCCGCGTGACCGGCGGCCTAGAAATCGTGAGCGCAGCGCTGATCGCCCTTCCTGCCGGCCGTGGCGTAGGTATAGCGCTTGGTGCCATCATCATCGCCGTCGCCATCGTCACGGTCCTACGCCGCCGGGAGTTCTCGCATGCAGCACCGCTCGGTGTGTTCGCTGCTCTGCTCGTGCTAGCGGCGATAGCATCCTGAACCACTGACCCCTTCCCGCAAACGAACATAGAGGGGGAAAGCCAGGCTTAGCGCCGCAGCGAGGTGCCGGTAGCGAAGCCTGCTTCCCCGAAACCTGTTCCCAAATCGATCTTCTCGAAATGATGGATTTCGCACGCGAAAGCGGGAATCTTTCAGCTCGTCCGGTGATCGCCTAATGGCCGCTTTCGGATTGCCACCATCGGGTCGCTAACGACAGGGTAGGGTCGAGAGCAGACCATCATATCGCAAGTGACGGCTTTGCTGATGCCCCTGGGCTGCATGGGCAGAGGTGGGAAGCAACCTTTGAGCCTTCTCAGGGCAGCTATGAAGGGGCAGCCTGCCGTTGCGCCGAGCCAGACCACGTTGCAGGGGAGTGTGACCGTCCATGCTGAAGCTTGATCCCCTGCCCAAGGTCATCACCTTCGACTGCTACGGCACGTTGGTCCAATGGCATCGCGCTGTAAGGGAGGCGGCCCGTGCGATCCTTTCTAGGCACTCCCGGAAAGGAGATGCGGAGGACCAAGCGGCCACCCTGGCGGACAGGCTTCGGGAGGTGGCGATGGCGCAACAGCTGCGTTCGCCTTTTCGCAGCTACAAGGCCGTCCTGCATTCGAGTCTGGATCAAGTGCTTGCCGAAGGCGGACACACGGCCAGCCTGGACGATCAGGAAACGCTGCTGTTGATTCTTCGGACGATCGGGCCGCATCCTGAGGTGCCGGCCGCGCTTAACCGCTTGCGCGCCTGCTACCGGCTCGCGATCATCAGCAACACCGATGACGACCTCATCGCCGGAACGGTTGCCGCTATCGGCTTCCCGCTGGACTTCGTCATCACCGCCCAGCAGGCGCAAGCGTACAAGCCGGATCACCGGCTCTTTCTTCACGCCCACTCCGCCATGAATGTGACGAAAGGGGAAACCATCCACGTGGGCATGGGCCAGTTCACCGACATGAAGGTCTGCCACGAACTCGGCATCCGGTCCGTTTGGATCAACCGGGCAGGTGAACCTCCCAATCCAGACTGGCCGGCTCACACCGTGCTGGATGACCTCTGCAGGCTGCCGGAGTTGCTGTTGCCGTCCTGATGAGTCACTCGCCCACCCGCTTGGTCGCTCCTGAACTTCCGCTCTGGGCGCATAGCCGTCCTCATTGAACGGCAGCGAGCGTCCGCTTTTGGGACCATCTGGAGTGCCATGCTACGGCGTACATGGGTCGTGAGCCGACGTTCAAACTGAGACACTACCGGAGTTGGAGCTGGCATTCAGGATGCAGCACACCATCAGCATCGAGCGCCTTCGTGGAGCCGCGCTTGCGCGGCGCCTCGCAGGGGCGGGATTGACCCGCCGCGATGCCAGCCGATGCGGGCGGGCTGGTGGAAGGTGTCCGGCCCGGTGGCGGATGCCGTCCGGGCCGGGACTGGTCAGTGCCGGACGAGCCAGCGGGCGTAGAAAAACATGCCCAAGGTGATTGCAATGGGTCCGGCGAAGGCAATGATTCCGAGGGTGCTCATGGCGTCAATCCTTTGAGAATATATCGTGCGATGAGGTGGAGTGCTGTTCCCAGTATAGCCCAGAGCAGCAGGAATGCACTCCAAAATGGTCCATGTGGCGCGCTGATGTCGTAGGCGTAGGCGACGGCTGGTGCGACGCCTCCCGTGACAACGAACGCGATGGCCAGGGTGTTCGATGCACTTGCGGAGATTTTAAGCTGTTCATTCCTGATGAGTTTGCGGCGTGCTTCGTCGTCCGGTGTCGCTGGTGCGACCATTTCAGCCTCCAGTCGGGGACGTGCTGCCCTGCGCTGCGGTGGTGCTGTTCATGCTGGCCTCTGGTTCGTAGTGGTGGTGGCGGGGACCGGCTGGCCCCCGCCTGTGGCATCCGCTTAGGGGTCTCTCCGACCTTCCAGCTCGTCACGGATAGCTTCGACGCGGGCGCTCATGCCTTCCATGTCGAGGCATCCGCGTTCGCATTCGTTCTGTGCTTTCAGCAACTCAAGGCTGAGTTCCTCGTCGTCCAGAAAATCCAGGTTCGTGGTGTATCCGAGATAGTGCGGCATCATCCGTCTCCATACCTGCCCTGATAGGTGGAAGGGTTGGCGGGGACCGTCCGGCCCCCGCCGTCTGTCCTAGAACCCGAGGGCTGCGATCTGCGCGGCTGCGGCCTGCTTGTCCACGGCCATGGCGGGTCGGCTGGTGCCCTGGTATGGCTTCCAGTCGCTGCCTGTCACCTGGGCGTAGGCGTCCACCGCCCCTTCCGCTGCGGCCAGCAAGGCGAACGCCTGCACGCCCATGATTGCGGCGAACTCGCGGGCGCGTTCGGCGTCGTTGGGGATGCCGTCCACGCCCATGCGGTCCTCGTCGCGGTGCTCGTTGGCGGCTTTGCTGTTCAGGTCGCGGGCCAGCTTCGCCTTGGTGCCGTAGAACAGCCCGGCACCGTGGGCGGACCGAACGTGCGCGTCCACGATGCGGCCAAGGTGCATTTCGATGGCCTTCTCGGACAGGTTGCCTTGCAGGGCGATGGCGCTGCGCGCGATCATTTCCTCGGTCGCCTCGCGGATGGCGTCATAGTCCACGTCGGGCAGGCCGAACGCGCGGACGATGTTGGAGACCTGGGTGGCGTCGGGGCACTCGCGGGCGGCGGTACGGAAGCCAATGACTTCGCGCTGGCCCTGGGTTGCGACCTGGCGCACGGGGGCCTTTGCCGGTGCGGCCTTGGCCTTCTTGCCAGCAGTGGCGGCCTTGGCATTGGTCATCGCGGAGGCCATGTTGGTGTCGGTCTGGGACATGATGTGCTCTCATCCTGTTCTATGGTCAGTCCCCGTTGGTGTTCTCAGCACCGCGGGGGCAACCCGCTGCGGTCCTCATCAACCGCGACTTAGTTATCCCATATCAGCCCAAAGTAAGCAACAGCAAAAGCAGGCTCAACCTGCTAATAATGCTGATTATATTCTTTCCATATGCCGCACTTTACTGTTGACGTCGCCTCTGCACCGGTCTGATCTTTGGAGAAGCCCCCGAGTTCTTTCTTGATTGCTTTAGGAATACTGCGGCTTCGCAGTATTCTAACAGCCCCCGCCCTGGTGAGGTGTCTGTTCCCCGGTATCGCCCCGTCGTGAGGCCCTCTTGACCGGGCTGGCAGGGCCAGGTCACAGGCGCGCGCTTGCGCGGGACCGGAGCCACGCGCAGCCGCCGCTTGGCGGGGAGCATGGCGAGGACCCACCCTTTGACCTGGCCCTGCCAGCCTGGTGGGCCAGATCACGACGGGGCGATACCGGGGAACAGACACCCGGGCTGGCTGGCTTGCTTCCTTGCTTGCGTCAGGTGGCCAGCCCCGCAGGGCCAAGACGCCGCTTGGCGGCTTGGTCGCGCCGCTTGGCGCGAGCGGACACCGGCCCCCGCGGCTTCGCGGGGGAGACGCCCAGACGCCGGAGTTGGAGCACCCACAGCCCGATGAAGAAGCGGCCAGGCCCTGCTGAAGCGATCATACCCAGCCCAGAGACAGGCGACATGCCGTTCGCATTCTAACGACGGAGACTGCGCTGGCTGGCGCTCGCCCGAGAATGATCGAGGTGGCCGGCCGCAGCGGTTGCGCGATCCCGCACCTGAACGATGAGAGAACGATGAGCGACCTTCCCCCGCCTGCTCCCGGGCCAGCGACAATACCGTTCCTGTCCCGTCTGGACCCTCCGCCTGACGTGCAGGCTGCGGTGTCGGCGGCGCTGCACGCCTGCCACGCCTGGCAGCCGGTTGCGGTTGCGCGCCCGGCACCGGGCAGCGTACCTGGAGAGGTATCTGCCCCGGCTGCCAGCGTCGAGGCTGGCGTATGCGACATGATCGACAACTGGCCGCAGGCTGCCGACGCGACTTCCATGTTGATGTTGAGCGCGGGCGTGGCGTTGGGCCTGGCGGCGGCGGTGATGCTGCTGATGGTGCGCGCGGGGCTGCATGCGGCCTGGCGGTCACGGCTGGGATGGTGGCTGCGGGACAGGCTTGGTGTTCGATGGCGGGCTGTGCAGGGTGGCGGCACGGGCGGCTTCCTGGGCCTCCTGTTAGGCCTCGTCTTGGCGGAGGGTTTGCGGTCTGCCGGGTTGGGCGGACCTGCCGTAGCGTGGGCGCTCGGCCTGTGCGGCATCGCTGCCGGAGCCGTGGCCGGGGTCTGGCTGCGTCGTGTGTGGCTGCGGCGCGACGTCAAGGCAGGGCTGCGGTGACTGCGGCAGCCGCGGTTGCCGCCCGCCTACCTCGTAAACCCGTCCTCGCCCGTGGCGCTGTTCCGAATCGCAATGGGGCCGGCGAAGCTACCTCTCGCAACCCATCCCAGGAGACAGCAGCATGATCCCGCATGAAAACGCCGCACCATCCGTCGCCGACCTGTGCAGGACCATCGGGGACGGCGGGGCCTCATCGTGGTTGACCACATGGATGCCGAAGGCAGCTTGAACGAGCTTCTGGCTGCGGCTAGGGGGTCCGGCCGGGCGGAGGACGTGCGCGTGCTGGACGCTGCGAGAACGGCCCCGGTCCATCCCGGCGCCACCTTCAACACCTTCAACCCGTTCGCGCGCGCCAATGACAACGAGCTGCGCGAGCTTCTGAGCTGCCTGTTTGAACCTTCCACCCATGCGGGTCCTGGAGGCGAGGACTTCTTCCGGCAGCGCGCCGTGCAATTCCTGGGTGCGCTCGCCCCGGTCCTGGCCTGGCTGCGGGACGCCAGGGCCGTGCCCCTCGATGCCGCGGTGATTGGCCAGGCCACTGAGCTGCAAGGGGCAGCGGAGCTGGCCTTCGAGGGCGTGTTCAAGTATCGCGATCCCGACACAGGGAACGTTGTGGAGGTGCGCGTCGATGGCCCGGACGGAGCAGGCGAGGCGCGTCTCCTGCCGCTCCGGTCGCACTTCACTGAAACCAGCGGCTACGATCCTTCGGAACGGCCGGACCGCCAGCGGTCGTCCGAGCCGTCGCGGCAGCACGGCTACACGCAGTTCTTCTTCTCCCCGGCGCTGTCGCAACTGACCGGCCCGTTCGGGCACATCGTCAAGGGTTCGCCGTCCGACGTGGACATGGAGGACGTGCTCACGAACGCGCGCATCCTGATCGTCCGGGTGCCATCGCTGGAGATGCCGCAGCACGCCATCGCGCCGCTGATCCGGCTGGTTCTGGGCAGCGTGCGGGTCACGGTCTCCAGGATGCTCGCCGGCAGCCTGGAGACGCTCTACTCCTCGGGCGGAGGAGGTTTCCGGCTCGCGAAGCTGCGCCGGCCGGTCCAGGTGGTCCTCGGCGCCTCGGACGCCCAGGCAATTGCGGGCATGGACCGGCTGGCGGCGATGGGCCGGTCCGTCGGCATCAGCTTCTGCTCAGGGTTCGCTGGACGGGGCACGCTGGCATCCATGCCGACGCCCGGTCCGGTCCGTTCGCGCACCCGTCAGCAACGTCGGGCGGCGGCGCACCGTAAAAGGCGGCGGTCCCTGCGGGGACCGCCAAGTTTGGGATGAAACGTCCTGTGCCAAGCGAAGGCAGCAGCACGCTTCTGTCCTATGCCGATCCCCGTTCACCGCAAGTTAAGTTTTTGTGCATCGCACCATCATAGGAGGCGGCACGCATCTGCAATGCACAGCCCCTTGGGTGCCACGGGCGTGCCCAGGCTGCGGGCGTGCAGATATAAGGAACGTGGTCACGGGGCAGTGGAGAGGTTCGATGGGATGGAGACGACTGGACGCGGCCCACGTCGTGCGCCAGCTCCGGGCGGCGTACGACCGTCCAAAGGCTGGCACGGAGGAGCTGGCGGAGATGGCCCTGGCGCACATGCGGTCGCAGCTGCTGGGCGGCGGCTACGTGGCGGTTCAGGACGACACGGGCCGCACGTTCATCGGCACGCCGGAGGAGGCGGTTGAGCACATGATGGGCGATGCCCGGGGATAATGCGGGCGGGATGGTGCGCTCCACAGACGCTGGGCAACCGGGAGGCAGAAGCGTCAGGACGCCTCGTGCCGGGGGTGCGAGAGGGTGCAAGCGGCGACGCTGACCGGCGCCAGCCCGGCCAGGGCCGCGGCGGCGCGCTGGATAGCCGGGATGCCGTCGCAGCCGGGCCGAACGTGGACAGTGATGCGCTGGGCGTCGTCGGCGTCGGCGCGCACGAGGTAGTAGGCGGGCCAGCACTTCCGTGAGGCGTGCAGGTCGTAGGCTTGGCCGCGCAGGTTCTGCCACGGCCCGTCCGGGTTGCGGACGATGTTGGGAAAGCCCCACAGCCGCTGGGCGGCGAGGCCCAGCTGAGCGGCGCGCAGCAGGTCCTGGCGTGCGCGCCAGGCGTCCTCTGCCCGCTGCTGTTCGGCCAAGGGGTCGAGGCACGGCGCGGCCGAGGCGTCCGGCGCAGCGACGGCCCGTGTCCCGTCCGCGAACAGGCTGAGTTGGCAAGGCCCGTGCTGGAACGCAGGGCCAGCACCGGGCCGGATGCGAGCCTTGGCGACGTGCTTCAGCAGCGGAACGGGACGGGACATTCTTCGTCGAGGCTCCTGACGTGGGAGACCGGCGCGCAAGCGCCGCCTCTCCCGTATCGCGCGTGCGGACGCGAACGGGGAAGGATTGGCTGGCGCCTGCGCCATGTTTCTGGCTAACGCAGCGTGCAACTGCCGCGATGACCAAATATATACAATTAAAACAGCATATTAGCTTGCACGGCTCGAATCGTTGGCGCTAGAGTCCGACCATGGATGAGGAGCAAGGGTTGTGAACATCGAACTGATGCCTGGCCTGACGAACGTGGTGCGGTTCCCGATGGAGGAGCGCACCGCGCCGTCGATGGCCGTGGTCCACGGGATCGAGCCTGACGTGCGTGAGGTGCTGCAGGTGTGCGAGGGCTTCTTCCTGGAGCTGCCGGACCCGGAGCATGCGAACCAAGTGGACGCCGAGACGGCGGACTACATCGCCGAGCAGGTGCTGCCGCTGGCGCCGTCCGAGCGCGGCCCGGCGCTGGATGATCTGCTGCGGCCCATGGTGGCGACGGCCGTCGAGGCGTGCCGCCGCGCTGACCAGGTGGGCAAGCGTGCGGTTGCGGCCGGCGAGCGGCTGGCGATGGCCCAGGCCAGTGGGGGCCAGTGGCTCGGCCTGCTGGAGCGGGACGTGGACGGGCTGCTGGGCCAGTCGGCGGAGTTGCTGGTCCTGGCGCACCGGCGGTGCCAGGAGGCGCACGGGGTCAACCGGGCGGTCGGGATGGCACGGCGCGGCGAAACCTGGACGCCCTACAGCGCGGCGGACACGGCGGACTGGCTGGCTGAGGCAGGGCGAGCCGATCAGGCGCGCAGGGCCGCACGTACCGCCTGACAGGAAGGGGCCGCGTGCGTGAGCAGGCGGCCTCGCCCCTTCATCGCCGTTCCTGGATTACCGCCTTTCCCGGACGCCGCCGGCGAAGGAACAAACCACGTTCCCCGCCAGAGCACACGCGGGAAACCACCAACAGCTCACATCCTGCGGCGGTACAAGACCGTCAGCCCGAACACGCCCGCACCGAGCAGGGCAAGGCTGGTGGGTTCTGGCACACTGGTCGCGTCGAGCTGGATGTTATCGACGTTGTCATAGAAGGCATCGCCCGTGGCCGATCCGGGCAGGCTGACCAACAGCGTGTCAACCACCCGCCCAGCTAGATTGACGGCCTGCTCCGACGTCCAGTTCGTGTATGGGAACACGTCCACCGCCGCCAGGGTGTAGCTGTCCGATCCAACCGTGGCGCCGCCGAGCAAGCCGGTCACGGTGATAGTGCCGGGCGTTCCCGCGGCGATGTTGTAGGCGCTGAAGTCAAGCCTAGCGAACTGGAAGGTGCCTCCGGCCACGTTGCTCGCCAGCCCCAGCACGCCGCCACCGCCGGAGCCGTCCCCTTCCATATCCTGCCCGGGACGGCCGTTCGGGCTGACATACAGCGAGCCTGACACAAGGGCATAGGTAAAGCCATTCTCTACGACCGGAGCCGTCAAGAACTCCGGAGGTGCTGTCTCGAAGGTGATCGTCATCGGCACAGCGCGTGCAGAAGTGACCCTCACGCCAAGCGCCGCGATTGCCGCCAGCAGGGTCACAGACACAAACTTTGTCATAGGAAACACTGCCTTCTCTTCGGGGCTGGCACATTCGGTCGCGGCAACAGGCCAGACGTCGGATTCGGACCTCGCTGCATCATCTCATGACATCTTTGAACATTTTCCACAACCCAAGGTTGAGACTTGGGCTGGTTCTCCTGTTAAGACAGATCAAGATTAGCGAGTACGGCAACGTGTTCGTAAGCTGTGGTCGAGGTGGTCCCAAGCCGTCGCCTATTGCCGAAACGGCCCATAACAGACCTTCTCTCGACGGAGATCACTCTTGACC
>JAABUT010002591.1_pt1 | contig 17074 bp, 25 predicted proteins | sample 5559281 | NCBI WGS metagenome assembly JAABUT01 (sample SAMN10711880, study PRJNA513359) | rock metagenome | isolation source: Antarctica rocks | place: Antarctica: Victoria Land, Ricker Hills nord | collected 2016-01-04 | reverse complement strand
TACTAGCAGCAAGCCTGAGGACTGCAGGACGAGCTCAGTGCCCCATGGTATGTGTATGCCATGGCCTTAGCCACAGAATGGCATAGCAAACCATCCAGTTAGGTAGCACACATGTACGCTGGCTGGTCTGGTTGACAACAAACACAGGGCATCTCCGCTGGCTGGTTTGCTTGACCCCCAAGACAGAACATGCACGCTGGCTGCTCTGCTTGACATTGAAGACGCAACATGTTTGCAAAACGCCAGGCTTGACCTGGGTTGATTCTCATCAAATTCTCATTGAATTCTCATCCAAAAAAAGGACAAAGCAACGCCAGGCCTGACCTGGGTGGACTCGAGCATGTACTCAATGATTTGGTCCATGTGGGGTGCCAGCCGCTCCGGCTGCAGGTGCAACATCTGCACCAGGCCGGTGCACACTGCCTTGCGTACTCCCGAGTGGGTGTCATGGGCTGCAGCAAACAGGCCCGCCACGTAGCTGCAGCAACAGAGTAGGTGTCATGAGCTGAGGCAGACAGGCATGCCATGTGGCTGCAGCAACAGAGTGGGTGTCATAAGATGAGGGAAACAGGCCCGCCATGTAGCTGCAGCAACAGAGCCTTCACAGGGCGGGAACTAGGCACTAGCGTCTGCTCATGAGCTGAGGCAGGTAGGCATGCCACCCACAGCAATTGTCATAGTACAACAGACAGTTAGAAGCTGGCGTCTGCACATAGGCTGAGCAAACAGCTGGGTCACATTCAGGCTTCAGAAGCAAGCTTGCGTTTGGTGCATCAGCATCAATGCACACAAGCCTGGATCACTAGATCAGGACTGATGTACACAAGCCTGCATCGCTACATCAAACTTGATGCAGTGAACCCTGGATCACTGCATCAGGAGTATGCACACAAGCCTAATAGTCAGCCTGTCATAGCTTTTGTGCTTGACCAATGGCCATGCTTGTTCCAGCAAAACATGGCCAGATTGCTCAACACCAAAAGTCAGTTACCCCTCTGCAGATGCCTTGCTGCAGTCTTGTGAACCAGCAGTCTCTGCTAGTCGGCAGATGCTCCATTGACGCATACTGCAGTCACTGAAGATGGGCAATTGCTGGAATGATGTATAGTGCAGCTGCGACGGGGCCATACCTGTCAAGGCTTGGTGCTAGTGACTCTGGGTTGGCGCCAGCTAGGAGGTTAGCAACGCCTATTGCTAAGCATTTTGCCTCGACATGCAGTGAGCTGAAGAGGTGCAGCAGTCTGGGGATGAGGACCTTGCTGGGGACTTCTTGAAGCCCAGGGACCTCCTCATCAAGCTGTTTGGGCACATCCTCACAGATCTACAGGATGACATCCACTGAGATTTGTACAGATGTCATCACCAATCACAGGCACACAAGGCCACAGCAGTTGATGACTTCATATCCTAAAAGGCATTTCTGCCAGGCAGTCGTGCACCCAGATGATCTGATGTCTGTGCAATCAGGCTTGACGAGCAGGAGCATGGCAATTTCCTGACAGCTAGCATGTCTGTGGATGATTGCCTGAGCATTTTTTTGAGTGACACTGGCTTGACATGACCCAGTATGGTGTGTGACGGCAGCCCTGTCTGCACATGCAAAACTTTGAGGTGTGACAGCTGTCAACGCAGGTTGTGGTTGATGATTGGTTAAAGTACTTCAGCAGAAGGCCGTCGTGGGTTTCTAAAACTGGCCACGCCACTGTTGTGGATGGGCCTCTGCTTCTTTCTCTGTTCTTTGGTTTCAAAGTACCAGTTCTTACGAATGTGCAAAAGAATCAGCACGCTTTCACAGAGGCTTCCAGACCAAAAGGCAGAGTCTGCTAGGCAGAGGTCGCTAGCTGAGGCTGTGAATCACACTGCTGAAGGCAGCTGGTCAGGTGCAGACATGGATGCTCACCTTGTACAGAGCATCCAGGGAGCCTTCCAGTGCGTTTATGTCCGACCCTTCAAGGCCTTGCACGCAGGCTGGAACAAGCTCCGGCCATGTTTTCAAGGTGCCCAGCCCGACTATGACTGCTATACTTGTACCCACAGTCTGCCGTAGCGCTTTAGATGGGTTCCGTATGCAGTGCAGCAAAGATAGCTGCAAACCAAAGCACTAGCATGTTAGGCACAGTGAGTATGACATGTACATGCAGCAGTATGGCAACAGCTGTAGCTGTAAATCTCAGGCAATGCATGCATGGGTGCTCCTGATGATGCAGACAGGTGCATTCTGGTGCACGACTGTCGGCCTGCTGGGGTGCGCACCTTGACATAATGTTTGTACTCTTCTGGCAGAGCCTTGTATTGCTGCTTCAAATTGTTCTTCAACAGCAAGCCTGCGCTTTGCCGCACCTAGCAAAGAACAAACTGTCGAAGTGACACCAAGGACGCGTAGCCGACGCCATGCAATCTAAGACAGGATGATGATGGTAAAAAGGAAGGGCTACCTCAACAGGTAGGGTGTCCCCTTGTGAGAGGATGAAAGCCAAATAATTGTTGAAGTCTGGTATGTTTTTGCACTCATCTAGCTGTGCAAGGATCTGCGAGGCAACCACGATGTTTGTGAATTCGTATCAAGTCACAACTTATACAGCTGTCAGACTTCAGGTAGGGAAGCATGACAAAGCTGCAACTGCAGACCTCTCCTCGGCAAGACCTCACGTTGAATGGTTGATCCAGACTCTTACCTGGGTCTGGTTTGTACCAGGCTTCTGATACTCCGAAAGCAGGTAACAGATTTGCTGCACTCCTGGCTCTTGAGGGGACCAGACAGGAACAGATGCAGCTGGAGACATGCTCCAGCACTTACAACTTGTGGACTACTCAAGAACGGCAATCAAACCCAACATATGCCGTTAATGTGATTAGAGACCTTGATTTTTGCTAAGTGCAGACGCAAATCAAAAAAGTCTTGTGTGTTGCCCGAATCACTGCCCGCGAGCCTCGGCTTCAACAGACACACGCTGGCGAGAAGGCCGATTTGCGATAGCGTAACTTGCTGTCTAGATGGTAGAGTGATCTTGTTTCCCGCTCATGTTGCTATGGTCTGCCGCAGTCGTCCTGCATCAGTCTTGCGATGCTTGCAGGGTTTACATCAATTTTGCTTAACAAAGGTTTTCACCGTTTACAGCGCGCATCACCGTACAGGTAACGGTTACAGCGGTTTTAGGGTTTCTGAACAGGCTGCGCATTGGTTTCGGAGAGCGGTCCCTGCTCTGCTCTGGTCGGTTGCTCCGAGCGGTCGCTGTGCTCCGAACGTCACTCTGCCAACGCGATTTGCGTTTGCCCAGTCCAGCTTGCACCGCTGCTTTGTGATCTTTTGCAACGTCTGCAAGGTCATACAGCTAAAGCTGCGTTTTCAAGGCACCATAGTTGCTACGTATTGCTACGTGCCCCTGGTGTTCTGCACTTGGACAGTATATTTCACTTAGAGAGCACAGAAACCGGTCGCTCAAGGCCAGGATCTGCACGGCACAAGCAACTTTCAAAGCATTTCTGCAGATGTTGGCATAGTTGAAATGGTTGGTGGTCTTAGCGCACCGTCTATAGAAGCGGAGGAGGAAGCAGTAGCGTCCACGTCGCAAGGAGTCATATTTGTTCTCGAGAATGCAAAGCTCGAGACAGCCAAAGTCGGCAAGGTGAGCACTTGACTGCCTGTCAAGCGACCCTGCTTGTTTTGGTTGATGTTTGTCAGTGTGTGGAGGCACTTCTGCTTCGTTCAGGGCTATCAACTGCTGAACTGTGATGATCACAAGAGCTTCCTGACGCGGCATGGCAAGGACCCTGCTGAGTATCGTCCTGATATATGTCACCAGGTAGAAGCGTATAACATTCACCTGCACTGTGACAGTGTGTCAGACCTGACTTTGCATGGACCAGCTGTTCAACTATGTCTGAGTTTGACTATTTGTGAATGCAACATACTGCTTGATGCAGGCAATGTTGGCAATTTTGGATAGCCCGCTAGCAAAGGCTGGAAAGCTGAAGGTATGTCAACCATGCAGAAGGAATACCCATGCTGGGATCTTGCAGCATCATCATTATGTACGCAGAAGCATGCATTGAGCAAAAGCGCTGGTCTGTCAACTGCAATGCTGTTGTCATGTGTTTCTCATAGTCCTTTGCAAGCACAAGTAGCATGACCTGCTGTTCATGATCTTGCAATCATTCGAAGTAGGATCCACCATGATGACGCTGACTTGACATGCAAGTGTGCACATCTGCACACAGCGCAGCAGCTGTGTTTGACAAAAAGCAGTCCTGCTTTGCAACAGTCCTGCATCTCAGAATCTGGAGTGATCCTGATCACTCAATCCACTAATAATGCCTCAAGAATGCACTCAGCATACTTCTTGCAAGGACTTCTTCATTCTCTGCATTGAGACAATGATTTTTGATGCAGGGTCTATACGTGCACACTCACAAGAATGTTCTCATACAAGTCAACCCGCAAGTCAGACTGCCACGGACGTTCAAAAGATTCTGTGGGCTGATGGTGCAGCTGCTGCAGAAGTTAAGCATACGAGCCACCAACGGACCTGACAAACTGCTCAAGGTCAGCACTTGCTACATGCACCCACAGCTGCTTTCCAGCTTCATCTTGTGCGCGTCTGCATAGTATTCCAAGCTTAGCCCTTGCAAGTCGAGCTAAGCTTTCATCAGGATCGCATGTTTCCCTGCCTTTCACAAAGACCTTGCGTCAGATGTGTCAAAGTGTGGCGCAACTTTGCCTGCTTTGCCTCGATTGTGCTTGAGCCTCACACTAGGAGCAACCCCCAAAGTCACCTGCTGCTTTGTTCATAGGGCATCAGCATGCTCAAGCATGCACATGCAACATGCACATGCAGCATGCACAACATGCTGTCAGCACAACTTTCTTGCTGAGCAAGCACTACGCCAGACTTGGAATACAGTCACATGACATTGATGATAATAGTTACGCTCTCCAGCTCATGATGCGGTACGGTATGTGCAGGCCCAGTCTTGTCTCTCCAAAGCAGTCTGTTCTGGGCATCCCCCATTATCAACACAGCTTGGACCTAGTGATCATGGTCTGCTGACTATGCAGGTCGTCAAGGGGCCTGTCACCAAGTATTTCCCTCCTAACTGCCAAAGGGTCGGCTTCTCCCACAGTGCCCCCAGCATAGTAACCCTACGAGACTTTGTCGACAAGTTGCCTAACGAGACACCAGCAGTGTTTGTGGTGGGAGCGATGGCGCATGGCAAAGTGGATGTCACCTATGTCGATCAGATGATCTCGATTTCAGAGTATCCATTGAGTGCAGCATGCTGCCTAGGTAGAATTACAAACAGCTTTGAATGGAAATGGGGAATTGTTTGATAATATAGCCATAAGCCTCAGGGCAATGTTGTAGGCAGTTGTGGCATTGCCATTGCCAGATAAAGATACAGACAACACTGGTATGTATGTCATAGAGCCTACAGCTGTTTCCTGTCTGAGCAGTTTTGACTCAAAAGGAAGCGTACAAATGTTGTAGGGTGAAACCCCACGTTGCACACTTTCTCCAAGGTCTGACACGCTGCCACATATTAGTAGCAACCGGTTGCAGACATCCGAATCCACATGTTGTAGGATCAAACCCTATGTTGCGCATCAGATGCTCCTTAGCTCATTGCACCCTGCTTCACTTTTGCCAATTTATGGAAAGCTAAAGATGGATCATGGTTTTAGAGCCAGCTAGTGCTGAGCCTGCTGTTGGTGTCTAAAGGTTGCTTGATGACCCTCACTTCGTAAATGTTGAGTGCTCAGCATGAATAAATTCACGGGCAGTCTATGACAGTATTGCAGTTTGTCTTTGGCTTGCATGTTATTATGTACATTTGCCTTGGTCGACGTCAGTATTGATCAATGCACAGGGCTAAGCCTAGTATCGTGCAAAAACACTGAGTTCATCAAAGCAACTACTGAAGTCAGCCCCTTGCTATCATTTCGTGCAGCCTTGTTTGCATGCCGTGCTTAATGGAATTATGCCTGGCCGTCTCTGTAAGCGGTTTTCCTACAGATGTTTAGGCACAATACCCATGTGCCTAAACATTTGTTGATGCCCATGCTTGTGAATATGAAACGGCAGCACAACTATGCACGTTTAGCGCGCCCGTGCGGGTGCAGAACATCTACCCACGATGTCTGTTGTCAGCCAGCAGATAATCACCTTTGCGGAATTGCCATCTGTGCTACATACCACTATCATCGACAGCGTCTAGCCAACATCTTTACCACATCAGCAAGCTGATGGCAAAGGGCGACATACTTAAGGCCACCGGCGGCGTGCTGGCTGTCGGAGCGGCATACATTGGAGGCCAGGTGTGTGAAGCAAGCATTCTTTACGCTTAGGAAATTGTTTCATCAACAGTGTAGGTTAAAGACTAAACCATCAACCTGCAGGCATACTATCAAGTATGGACAGCAGAACAAGAAAGCCGTGTGTACCAGAGGCAGTCTGCAGAACACACAAATGCCATTGAGCAGAGTCAATCAGCCATCAGTCAGCAGGAAAAGCAAACTACCGAGCTTTTTGTAACTCGCCGTGAACAACAGCAGGTGATTTTAGACCCCCACCATCAAACCCCAGCTGAGGGCTGCATATGCTCATTGCCGCAACGCATCTGCATCTCTGTTCAGAAGCAGTGCGCGTGAGGCACAGTTGGTCAAGGCGCACAAGCAAGCGCTTGCATATGCCGCTGCAGGCGGTGTCAGTAGCAGAAGCAGGAGTAACAGAAGCAGAAAAGCGCTTGATGAAGCTTCAACAAGACAAAGAGGAGCTAGACAGGCAGCTTCAGCAGACCCAGAAAGCCGTTCTAGCTGGCAAGCAAAAAGTAGAGAAGCTACGAGAAGAAATACAACGAAGAACAGAAGCCAGAACGGTGCGTGCTGCACCTGTCAGGTCTTGTGCCTATGATAAACAGTAATGCTGTTCAGATGGATGCAAGCTTGCTGTGATTCAGGCTTGGATATGTTGAAAAGCACTAGCAAACCCAGCGATGAAATGTTGCCATGCTTTCAGCCATACGCAGACATCACCATCCATACACAATCACCATCTGCTGTATCTGCAATGTCCTTGTAGCAGACTGATGCCCAGTGCACCAGATGACAGGACTGTTGTCCCCATCAATGTACACCATGTATACATGCATGCCTCCCCTTGTATAAAAGTCATCAACGCTTGGGGTTCCTGTAGCCTTTGCGGTGCATCCCCTGCTTTGCACATCTGCCTCAGCTCCGTTTTCAACATTACATGCTTCTGCAATGCACAGTAAGCTGTGCTTGGCGCCACTTCCATCTCTGCCAGTTTTTGCAGACCTTATCAGCTTTAACTGAAGTCAACTTTGCAGACCTTGTCGGCTTTGACTGAGGCCAACTTTGCTGCCTGCAGCTAGCGGAAAAGGCTCTTGCAGCTGCCAACCTGCATGTGCAAGAAGCAAAGGCAAATGCAAACCCCTTACAGCATCCGTTGGTCAGGGAGTACTTTGGAAGAAGGTAGCTGCAGACAAGAAGTTTCTGTCTTGGATGCAGTGTTCAGCAGCAAATGCTGTCTGCAGCAGTGACATGTGGTGTGGTGTTGCAGCATCTTTTCATAAGCATGACATAGCTCTTTTGAGTCACTTGTTGCGTCATGAGACTGTCAATTGGGAGCTTGCATGCAAGGTTTATATGTACTCAGCGTCTACATGCACGCATGGCAGTTGTTTCAGGCAATGTGTGCAGCTTGAACGTTGTATTACAGAGTTACAAACGTTTAGCAACTGCAAAACCCTAGCATAGTATGCCATGAGGGCATGATGTGCGCATCAGGCATATGCATTTCAGTTGTCAAACAGCCATAGCACCAAGGCTATTGTGTCACAGTGTGGCTCATGTAAGGATGTCGAGAGCCTGCTTACAACGCTAGCTGTGACCTTTACCATCACCATTACACTTGGTCACGCCGCAACACATTGTAATACACACTGCTAAATATTGCTATAATTGATATTAAGTTGCACACCCACAAACACCAGCCAGAAGTAGTCTTTGTGCTTACAAAGCCTCATCACTTGAACTTGCTAAAATCTACTTCAATGACAGCATCACGCTTTCAACATGCTGCATCTACTCCGCTTACAATCCTGCCTACTTGACAGTGCTTGTGCGTTCATATAATTGAGCTTAACAAGGCTTGTGCAACTCTGTACCAATTGTGGCAATCCCCTCCTGTTACATCTAGCTGAACAGCTTTCATGTGCAAGAGAGAACTGTCAAATGCATGCTGCAGGTTTGATAAGTTAACCACCTGAGACGTGACTTTCCAAAATTCTGAAGGCCCAACAATCCTTCAAGCAATACTAAAAGGCTACGTCATCATTGCAGTCCACAAGGCTTCTGCAACACTCAAATCCATAGTCGAAAGCACAAACCTAGTGCAACCCTGAATCACAAGTCTGAGTCTGAAAAGTTTGAGTGAGGCCACTTTGGCCTTCATCCTGCCATGGTGTCTCCTTGGCTGGAAGTTGGGACACCATGCTGTATGAAGGACACCATGCTGTATGAATCCTGCAAAGCTTCCGCCTCTTCACTACAGTGCAATGGTACCCAAAGGGTTGACAGATGCTGGAATCTGAGGAGGAGGTTGGTTGCGGTTCTTACGGCGGTAATAGAAGATCTGGAAAACGATGGAGCCGTCCAGAAACATTGCACCTAAGGCCTCTATGAGCCATGGCAACTTTGGGACAATAAACTCTGCTGCTGTACTCCTGCAGATGAGCCACCGTGTGCCATGAAGATGCTGACAGTGCTGATGAGTAGCAATGAATTCTGCATTAGTATGCTGATTCACAGCCGATGCAGGTGCAGAGCACATATGCACCAAAATTACGAGCAGGGACAATCCCAGCAAGGTACACTGGCTGCAGCATTGGTGGAACCCTGACAAGCGTGTGGGCAGCTGACCCTTTCAAGATGAAGATACTCAACACACAGAAGAGGCTGCCAAGCCACCAGCAGTACAACCAGTGGCAGCCCCTTTGTGTTGCCAATCACTGTCCTACATTGGTCATGCTGGCACAGTCACAGCAAGAGTGGCATGAGCTAACACATCTGACGGACACGCTCAGTACGCATGAGACGCCGCCAAGCACATACAGTGCAAGCCCAACTGTGTTGTCAATCACTGTGCGCTACACTTCTCATGCTGGCACAATGACAGCAGGAAAGGCATGAGCTAGCATTACCTGATGAAGATGCTGAGCACATATGTGATGCTGCCAAGCACCAGCAGCACAAACATGAACAGCGACAGACCCTCTGTGGTCCCTCTTCTGAAGTTCTTGAACAGTTGTGGGACTCTTGCTGCTAGATAAGTCACTGTCATCACCCATCCTAGACCCTGCCCAATGTTCACTGTTCTGCCTGCAACACAAGGCTGGCGCTGGGAATAGCATGAAGTCCTACGAAGCTATGTTATCAACTTTCTTGTATTTACTTGCGCTATATTTCATAAAACCATAATACTTATATTACAGGTGTGAATGTATCCACTTGCACCGGCATTGACACTGGCACTGGCGTTGTTGCCATTGTTCATTACACCCTTGAGAGCACAGCAGCTGAGCAACTGCTGCTGCAACTTGGTCCTGCCATGACCTGCCAAAGGCCATTTTCATCATGTTGCGTCAAAGTCAGCGACATGAGCATATGAAACGAGCAACGCATGTGTTATGTGACTTTGACTTTTCTGTGAGATACAGTGACCAACGGCAGCATGTTTCACAGAGGTTGAACTGCAGTGACTCACTTGCCTGCAGCACAATGCGCCTCTTTCAAACAACACTGCCCTTGCCATGATGCTTATGAACAGTCATTAGCAATATCATCCTAGTCATTGTTGCAACTTATGATCATTGTTGCCATTGCTATCCTCATCAGCATTGTCATCAGCAGTAACATTGACTACTGTTGTTACTACTGTCATGATCATTGCTAATACTGTCTGCTTGTATGACTGTTACCTGAAGCTGCTGTTGCGCCACTGTCATCTAAAAGCACTCTGCCTACACTGAGGTGGTGCTGTGCCCAAGCACCAGAAGTGGATTTGTACTCTGATGCCCCGGGTAGGGCGCCAGTGACCCCTGCGGTGATCATGGTGGGTACCCCTGTTGTCATCATGCCACAACCCACCAGCATCAGACCTGTAACGCAAGCACAGCAGTGACATGGGCAGAGGGGCAGAGGAGCTAGACAGGAACTTGAGTCTCAAGTGCTGGATGAGATGCTGGGCAGCCCAGCAACACTATGGGTCAGCTGTACGTGAATATGTGGTGGCAACTCCTAGACACAAATTTGTACGTGCTGATTCACGTACATGCATCACTGCATTAGCATGCGGCTGCATGGCTTGGCATGAATTGTAGGCATGCATTCTGTCTGCACTGTGCTGGCAGGATGAACAAATATACCTGCAGAAAGAGCTCTCAGCTGATGCGCAGCAGGTATCTTGACTGTAGGATCACTCATTTGCTCAATGTCCTTGTTGCTTGCAGCATCTGGTGTCATATGCATGCCAGTGTTGACTGGTGAGACCTCCGTCAAAGGCTTGACCAAGAGATCGACAGGTGGCTTCTGAGTCAGCTGCTGCTCGCTTGCTGGGTCATGTGGCTCTGCGACAGCTGTGGCGGTCTGTTGCTCCTGCTCTCGCTTTGTGCGTCTGGGGACGACCCAGTACACATACCAGCAATGCTGAACGTTCAGGAGTATGTCCAGAATGGCAAACAGGCATGCCATGTATACTTGTGTTGGCAACTGCAGCATCGTTCATAATTCAGCGTATATAATGCTAGCTATGTGCACAGACAAACATGCAGAGGCAGCAATTTTGCACAGGCTTTTGGCACTGTATCTGCTTGACTTATCTGCAGCATTTTGCGTAGCATCTCAAACAAGCAAGCCTGCCTTTAGGTCAGTCAGCACATATGCTTACAGCTTTGGTCAAGAATACGCCAGCCAAGTTGCACCCGTCTCCGACCATCCAGATCATGATCATCCCTAAGGAGAGGCCGTCAGAGCTACCGTTGATGATGATTTGGGGCAGGCAGCAGACGCCCATAAATACGACCGAAGCCAGACCTAAGATGAAGGACGTGAGATCACTTGTACTGCAAATGCAATCTCCAAACGATTTGGCCCAGTCTGCACAGCCTGGATCGCATGTGACACCCATGCCGCCTGCCGGCGTTGGTCAGCGACGCGTCTGAGACTTGAAAGTGGCTGCAACTGATCTGACTTGGCCTGCCTCAGGAATAGCGAATGTCAACTGCTGCAACTGGATTGCACATATGCCGTGAGTTATAAGAGAAGCCTTTGCATGTAAGTGGCAGAGTAGAAGCTTGGGACAAGAGTGACAGCGAAAGCTAACTACGCACGTTTGCACAGACAGCAACTTGAAGATTTATGCATCAGAGACCCTCAAGCATCATTCCCTATCACAGCTCAAGTGTCAGACAGTCGTAGACAGACAAACACAGGCCCTTCAACAGACTTGAGCACAAAGATTGCTTATGCATCTCAAGCAGCAAGACATCATCTTTGAACGCCAAGAGTATAAAGCACAAGTCACTCAGAGCTGGAGTGGACCACCATTGTGGTCCACCAGCCCTTACCAGTCTCCCAAAACATTGTTGATCGCATAGCTGACATAAACCAGCACATGTCCAGACTCAAACTACTGAGCAGACTTGGTGTCATGCACTTAGACTCCTGGTGATGGCGATGGCGCTGAAAATATTAGTGCTCTTGGTAGCAATTGCTGGCCATACTGGTGTGTGCTGTGTGACATGTCATGGAATGTGTGCCACTCTGTGACATCAGTACGCATGAACACCAGGTGCTGTGCAGCTCAGTGAGCGTCTATGCAGGGCTTGCTTCAGCCCTGGCGATGCCCCACCATGTGATCAACCTCTAATCAATGTGGTGCACTGCATGTTACTAGAGTCTAAGATTCCACTCCAAACATCATGTCATGTGTGCCAACAAGTCTTTGGGCGAAAAGGCAGATGGGTAAATGCGTCGTTACACAAGTAGAGGACAATAGTGTGCAAGCATGAGCATCACTGTCGGTTCATTGACAGAACCACAGCTCATCTTTGGCAACAGCCAATGTTTTTGAAACCCCGTCACAGCCTACCTGAATGTCAGGTCAGCTGCCCAGGGGTATGCTATGTGTGCTATGTCACAGATAGGGTTGCTATGCATTCTTCCTTTGTGGCACATCAGGACCCCTGGGATCACCTCTTCCTCTTGGGGAGGTAGTTCTCCTCGTACATTGCCTGCAAACATGCCACTGTGATGCTGTGTATTGTAGCCATGACTGAGCATTTTTGCTCCCTGCGTTGCATTAGCAACAGTACAGCATCGCCTAGTGTATGGGACAAGGCCCTGACACCAGGATAACTCAGCAGGATGAGGTGTCTAGCAAGAACTGCATACTCATGCCAAGGCGCTGCAGGCAAAGCTGCATGCTTCAGGCTGAGCTAGTATCAATGTGAATGGTGCGCCAAGTCAAATCAGTCAGATTGTGTGCTTTGTCAAAGGCCTCAGCACTCACCATGGATTCAGTGATAGTCTTTCTTGCAAGCTCAGCCCCTAGAAACTCATCAACCTTTACTTCTTTGTGCTCATTCTTCTTATAATCCTCAAAGAACCTGCAGAGGTGTTGATTCAGCACTTCTGCAAAACAAATTGATGCATTGCACACGCAGAAACACCTTCATGAAGACCAGACAAGCTGACCTTTTGTGCTATTTGAGCTGCATAAATGAATTTGTATGCAGGATTGAAGTCCAGTATCAGAGGCACAGCACCATTCAATGCCACACACAACATGTTAGCAGTTGGTGCATGACACAAATGACTTTGCAAGATTCACCTACGAATCTCTGCCAGCCTGTGCTTGGGCAGCTGGTTGATATCATCATAGTCTCTGAACTCAGGATCGTCCGCATGTACTGCAATGATCTTGTCATCCTGCTCGCCCTGATCAATCATTTGCATTACACCAATTGGCTTGGCGCGCAAGAAAGACATGGGGACGACTGGTGCTTGCATCAGGACCAGGACATCCTGAACACAAGTTCATTTCATGGGATTGAATAATAGGAAAAAGTCAAGAAGAGTGCCAGCAGCTACATCGGACTCGTGATCTTGATTGCAAGGAGAGCTCACCAAGGGGTCATTGTCTTCACAAAGTGTTTGAGGAATGAAACCGTAGTTGTGGGGGTATACAACAGAAGAATACAGCACTCGGTCGATGTACAGCATACCTGGCAAGCAATTTTCAAAAGTCATACGGTTTTGCGGCTAGGCAAAAGCACTCGAGGCCTTTCGGGTGGTGAAGTAACATTTACCTGTTTCTTTATCCAGCTCATACTTCACTTTGGACCCCTTTGGAATCTCAATCACAGCATTGAACTTATTGGGCGCGTCGCTGCCAATCGCTAGGTCGTGCCAAGGGTGAGATGCGGAGCTACGATAGTGGTTGGCCATTTATGCAAAACACAGGGAAGGACAGTCCAGCCTCTTGATTTGCGGCAACCCTGCGGAGATTTGATTCGCAAGGGATGCTGCAGCCTGGCTCCTACGGTGCTGCTGCTGCAAGTTTTGCTTAGTCATGTCCAGCTTCCCAAAGCCACAAAGTATTACTTAATTGCATGTGATTCACGTGCAATGTTTTGCCCCTTCCTTCTTCTTCATGGCTCATGAAGCATCTTGCAAAGCTTATTCATTGAGCGACGAGCCTGTTTAGGTCACACTTGTTAAAGAAACTCAACGTAACAAGAGCAATTGATGATAAGTTGCAACATCATCTTACTACAGTAAGAACACATGGCACGACATGACAGTCCAACATGCTGTCCGACCCACCAAGATGCAGCAGTTCAGGCAGGAAACATCTCATAGAGACAACATACATCCTGCTGAAGCGACTGTCCAACTGCTTTCCCAACATGGAGGCGCTAAGTCAACACTTCAACTGCAGCAGCGTAAAGACACAAGTCACAGGCGTTTGCATCAGTCAGTGCTGAATCAGCAGCATTTACAGGAGGAACAGGGGGACCATGGAGCGAGGAGTGGTGCAGCCAACAAGCTCATGAAGCAATTCGACAGCGCTCGTGCAGCTGTTTCGTTCTTGCTGCACCATTCAAACCTAATGTGCCTCTGCAGTCGTCTGGTGCTAAGGTGAGCATGGTGGAGCACACAATGTCCTGCAGCCAACTTGATGGCTCTAGGCAGCTCGTCTGGTCTTGCTGCAATCTTTTTACGCTGAGATTGTGATGACAGCATGCTGTTGTGACTGGTGACATGGACCCGACCGGTGACAGTGTGCTTAAAAACTAACACATGTGATACACACAAAAGCCCAGTGGCCTGATTGTACAAAATGGTAAACTGCCTGTCATCACACATCTGCTTGGCCACCTGCACACCATGAACCACCGTCAAGGTGTTGCACAGACAGGCTTGACCTGTGCAGCTAGCTTCCAATGAGCTCATCACAACCAGGGCAGCACATGGTACTGGCACACTCTAAACAATAGACTGTTTGACAGGCTTACTCTGTGATGCTCTGTGAGCCAAAACGTCTTGGCAAGTGTGTTCCTGGCTGGACCTGCCATCAGCTACTGCTGCAGCAACAGATTGTCCTGCACCAAACAGTGTGTTGTGTGAGGGAAGAGGAAGCATACAGCTAACAGCAGCTGAAATGCAGATACATTGTTAGCACGTTGGGTTGCTGTGAACAGAGTATGTATGACATGGTGTTGTAGCCATCCTTCCTGGAAAGAGTTTGTGCACAAGAGCTGTGGATACATTGCAAAAACGCTACATAGTAAGAGTAGGTAAAGTGACATGTTGTCCAACCAACTGCAACTTGTTGCTTTCAGTCATTACAAAAAGTGGAAATGCTACCAGTTCCGTGATTGCCAGCAAGCGTTCTTTGAGGGAGCAATATTGAAGGAAATAAGCAGCCCCTTCATGAAGGTATGACAATGTGAGTCATATGCACAATGTACCTAAGTGGTCATCTTTGGTCATGTGAAGAAGAAGAACCACATGACACGGCCACCGACACGCTCAATCCCACAAAAGCACATCCAGTGGCACAGCCCTTTCCCAGCTAGCTAATGTGTAGCAGCCTTAGGAAAGAACCAAAAGACTCATTGCCTTCTGGCCCTATTTTTTGCTCTGCATACACATAACAACTTGTTTAGACACACAGCTGGGAGCTGCATTGCTTCAGTGACTGACCAAACCTACCAGCCCAAACATCTGACTATATCACATGGATATATCACCAATCTGACTATATCACATGGATGGTTTACTGATGACATATGGCAACTCACTGAAGGGTGTCATGCAGCAACTTAGCCCATTGCTACAATGTATCCGAAAGAATCACAGACAGCTCTGCAGGTGCTAGTACTGATCAGCATGGAGAACAGGCTGTGCAGGAAAATAGAGGCCATACCGCACTGAAGAAGCAGCAGGGGCCTGTAGATCAGGCTCACACCTGGAGCGCCCACAAAGGAAGTTCCACTCAGAGTAACACTGCCTGATGGCAGCCTGCTGTCCCTTGATGCCTTCATTGTTTCCAGTGTGGTTGACTGCCTCACTGGGTGCCTGCAGCAACATGTGAGTATGTGTAAAGGTGCTGTTTGATAATGTAAGACACAGGACAACTTGTTGCTTTAGCAGAGACAGCAATCGGCCAAAGCTATGATGCATTCAGCTCAGAGCACCTGCAGAAACCTTCAACTCATCTTGTTGTTAGCTCAGAGCGAGAGCTCAGAAAGGTTTGGAGTGATGTACAAAAGGTCAACATAATGTTTATTTTGTAATAAGGTGGGCTGAAGACTCCACAGGTTCATGCTGTTGATAGCCTGGACTGCCTCCGCGTTGCATTGCTTGAAAGATCCATGCGCAACAGAAACATCTGTTCAAGAGCCTTGTGTCTCACCTTGCTCAGAATGACGGCCAGCCGTCACTCTGGGCTTGCTGCTTCTGGCCTTGCGCCAACAGCAAAGGCCTTGCTGCCATCCTGCATGTCACAAAACTTTCAGTCAAGCAGCGTGTTTGATAAGCGTGCATAATGTGCCCTCAATGGCGGCCCAAGCAAAAGTTATTTATGCATGCCATAATTGCAGGAAAGGGATGACCAGTACATCGCAGCAAGTAGAAATATGCAGAACTAACATGTGGAAATATGCACAACAAACAACAGAGCAGAATGGCATACCTGTTGAACAAATGCAAGTCTGCCAGGATTGCGGGATGTTCAGCATCTGGCTCTGCAGCTTTGATGCTGTCTTTTGCAGCATTCCTGCTGACGTTCTGCATACCAGATGTTGGAGCAACATCACCAGCAAGCTGACCAGTGAGAGCAGGTTTCAGCTGACTGGACTCGCTGCTCTTGCTGCCATGGGCGCTGCCCTGGCTGTTGCAGCTGCTGTTGTGCTGGCTGGCATTGCTCTCCAACCCCTCTGTGCCCTTGTTGTCTCCAATGTGCTTGACTGCCTCACTCCGTCCCTACAGCAGCACAAAAGCATCTGTAAAGGGGCTTCTGACAAGTGATTTACAATACAAGTTGTTGCCTTAGTGAAACAGCGTTGCAGTCAGCTCAGAGCAGCAGCAAACAGCCTTAAAGTTGTAGCTTTGAGGTTGTGTACAGAGATCACTAGCATGCAACAAGTTGGGCTGAGGAACCAACCACTTTTGCTGTCTGTAGCATTCATTGCCTCCCAGTCAAATCATTTTGAAACATCCATGCACAAGAGACACATGTATGTAAGAGCCCCAGTGCATCACCTTGCTCAGAATGACGCCCAGCCCGGTGCCGTCACTCTGGGCTTGCTGCTTCTGGCCTTGCGCCGACACCAAGGGCCTTGCTGCCATCCTGCATGTCACAAACAGTTCAGTCAAGCAGTATGTTTGATAAGCATTGAGGTTGTGCCTTCAATAGTGCCAACAATCATCTGTGCATGTCAAAGTGGTAATTCTATGCAGAAAAAGGGCCCCATGTACAAAGACTGGGGC
>JAABUT010002590.1_pt1 | contig 17075 bp, 15 predicted proteins | sample 5559281 | NCBI WGS metagenome assembly JAABUT01 (sample SAMN10711880, study PRJNA513359) | rock metagenome | isolation source: Antarctica rocks | place: Antarctica: Victoria Land, Ricker Hills nord | collected 2016-01-04 | reverse complement strand
TTCTCGGCGCCCTTAGGTCACGTTCCACAACGCGCCTAAACCTTAAATTCCCATAGCTCGACCTGGACACCGCGGGTTCGGTCTTCGGCGACTTTCGTACGCCTCTCGGCGCCCGAAACTCTTCACGGGAACGGCGGGGCAGGTCCGGCTGCGCTACGGGCATGCTGCGGACCAGATCGACCTGCGTCCGGACGGTAGGGCGCAGCGCGAGGATGTCCGCCTCCGCCTCGGGGTGGGGGGCCTGTGGATGGATCGCCCACAGGAAAACCACAGCTCCCTGCACTCCGACCGCGTCCCCCTAGACCGCCATTTCGCACCAAAGATGCGCATATCGCCGCCCAACGAGACGATGAAGTCGACTTCGCCGTGCGGATTCGTGCGATTTACATGGGAGCGAACGGCTGCTTTCGGATGAGCCTGCGAAACCGCGCAATGGCATCATTGGGCGCGACGCCGCCGGGATCGGAACTCGCACAGAGCACCCCTCCCATTACCTCTCACCCCGACGCCACCGCACGTAGTCGGCGAAGAAGCGGGGTAGGCGGTCGCGGATATGGGCGCCCTCTAGCCCATCCGCCCCGGCGCCGCCTCGCAGTAAAAAGGCCTCGTTTGCAACGCCGGCGGGTCTCCGGCGCTCGTCGGGCCGCCCTGCGGCGTCGCGAGTCCCGTTCCTATCCTGCCGTCATGGGCCTGACTTCCATGATCTCGATCGACGATTGCGGGATCTGAAGATGCGGGTGACGTTCGAAGATTTTTGCGGCGGCTTCGTGCGACTCGGCTTCGACGAACGAATACAGCATGATGTCGTTCTTGGCGTCCGAGACACCGCTCGGTGACACGCGCTTCGTCTTGCCGCCCGCCTCCGTTCCGGTGATCATTTTGGCATGCTCGCGCATCCAGGAGCCGAATTCGGCCCGCATCTTCTCCTCGGCCGGCCGCTTGGTTTCGGGATCCGTCTTCGACCAGTCCTCGATGACGGCGGGGGGCACCAGGTAAAGCGCGATGAACTTTTTCATGTGCGTTCTCCTTCGTGGGTTGGCATCGTCCGCGGGCGAGTTCCGAGCTACGGTGACCGCCCGCGGTCTCAGGCAAGGGCCCTCAACGACCCTCTGAGTTCGTCCAGATCGAGGTTCGGCCGTTCGGCCTGGATGTCGGCATGGGTTTGCCTCCAGATCGGAAGGGCATCGGACAGGACGGCATGTCCGGCCTCGGTCAGCTTCAGTCGACGGCTCCGCCGATCCGTCGGGGCGGCTTCCACACGGAGCAGACCCCGCCGTTCGAGCGGCTTCAGCGCGGCCGTCAGCGTCGTGCGATCCATGGCCAGCAGCTGAGCCACCGGCGCCATGGTCGGCGGCTCGGGCCGGTTCAGCGCCATCAGCAGCGAGAACTGCTGGTTGGTGAGTCCGACCGGACGCAGCACCTCGTCGAACCGCCGCGCGAGCGCACGCGCAGCCCGCTGCGCGTGCAGGCATAGACAAGTATCGCGCACCTCCAGGGTTGTCGTGAAAGGGACGATCGTTGACACGTTCCTATTGAGTTGATATCAACGCTCAAGTCAAGCGCGGCGGTTGCCGTGTCCAGCCGCGCGATAACGGCGGCCAAGGGAAGGAGGCGTCGATGAAAGCTTTGCCGCGCATCACCACGTTCGCCTGGGTGCCCGCGTTCGCCCGCGGCTTCGTGCGCGATCTCCGCCTGCGCTGGGCCTTCGAAGAGGTCGGCCAGACCTATGCGGTCGACCTTATCCGCGACGGCAAGACGGCCGAGCACCGCCGCGCTCAGCCCTTTGGTCAGGTTCCCACCTACCGGGACGGCGAGGTCGAGATGTTCGAGTCGGGCGCGATCGTGCTGCACATCGCCGAACGCGCCGGACGGCTGATCCCAAGCGACCCGTGCGAGCGGATCAAAGCCATCCAGTGGCTCGTCGCCGCTCTGAACACGGTCGAGCCGGCGGTGATGCAATTCGCCATCAACGAGATTTTCGAGGCGGATCGAGCGTGGTCGGCCGAACGTCGTCCGGTCGTCCTGGGCTATGTCGAGACGCGGATGCGAGACCTCGAAGCCCGTCTCGGCGACAAGTCCTGGCTCGAGGGAGACGTTTTCACGGTCGGCGATCTCATGATGGTGTCGGTGCTGGGCGGCTTGCGCGGGACGGGCGTGCTCGACGGCTTCCCCGGGGTGGCCGCCTACGCGGCGCGCGGCGAAGCGCGACCGGCCCACCGAAAGGCCATGGCGGACCACCTTGCCACCTTCGAGCAGCCCGTCGGAGTCTGAGGCAGGTGGTTCGGGACGGGCCTGGCGGGTCCGCATTTGCGAAACCGCCGTTCGTCCGGGACGTGAACGGGTCCCTCGATTGGAGCTGACGCATGGACGAACGGAACTATCGCTGGGTCATCGTCGCGTCCGGCGGACTGATGGGATGCGTGGCGATCGGCGCCATGTTCGCGCTTCCGGTTTTTCTTTCGCCGATGGCGAAGGCCACGGGGTGGTCGCGAACCGGCATCTCGGGCGCCATGACGATCGGCTTTCTGGCCATGGCGTTCGCGAGCGTCGGCTGGGGCACCTTGGCGGACCGGCTTGGTCCACGGATCGTCGTGCTCGTCGGTTCGACCCTCCTGGCGCTCAGCCTGGTGCTTGCCAGCCGTGCCGGCTCCTTGACGGAGTTCCAGCTGACCTTCGGGCTCCTGGTGGGGATCGCCACGGCCGCCATCTTCGCGCCGATGATGGCGACCGTCGCCGGCTGGTTCGACACGCATCGCAGCCTTGCCGTGTCCCTCGTTTCGGCCGGCATGGGGATGGCTCCGATGACCATGTCGCCGTTCGCCGCATGGCTCGTCGCCCACTACGACTGGCGGACCGGATTCCTGCTCATCGCCGTCGTGGTCGCGGTCGTCATGGTTCCGGCAGCGATGCTCGTCCGGCGCCCCCCGGCGCTCGCCATGCGGGATGGCACCGCCCCGGCCGACCCCGGCAGCGCGTCGGAGATGACCGTCGCGGAGGCGCTGCGGTCCCCTCAGTTCATCATCCTCATGCTCACGAATTTTTGCTGCTGCGCGACCCATTCCGGGCCGATCTTTCACACCGTCAGCTACGCGATCTCCTGCGGAATCCCGGCCATCACGGCAGTCTCCATCTACAGCCTCGAAGGGCTGGCCGGCATGGGGGGCCGGGTCGCGTTCGGGATCCTCGGCGACAGGTTCGGAGCCAAGAACGTCCTCGTCGCGGGCCTCCTGGTGCAGGCCTTGGGCGCGTTGGCCTATTTCTTCGTCCGGCAACTCGGTGAGTTTTACGCGGTGGCCGCCCTGTTCGGGTTCACCTATGCCGGCGTCATGCCGCTCTATGCGGTGCTCGCACGCGAGAATTTTCCCCTGCGGATGATGGGCACGATCATCGGCGGAACCGCCATGGCGGGGAGCTTGGGGATGGCCGCGGGACCGCTTGCCGGCGGGTGGATCTTCGACACCTACGCCAACTACGGATGGCTCTACCTCGCCTCCTTCGGCATCGGCATCGGAGCGTTTCTGGTCGCGGCGACCTTCAGGCCGTTCCCAAAGCTTCGGCCGGCGGCGGTTCCACGACCGGCGTAGGAGAAAAACGCCCTCAGCAGAGCGAATTCGACCTCCTCGCCGCCCGGTGTGAGGGGTGGGCTTCACCCGGTTACCGGGCGAATCTCAGTGGTGGGTGTTGGACGCTGGTCGGGAGTCCTGGATCTGGCGATGCTGCCGACGCTCGAGGCGGTAGCCCAAACGACCGGACTGGGGTGGAAAGCCGACGGTCTGCTTGCAGAGCGGGACGGCGGATGATCCCGACGTTCACTCGAAGAGTTGGATCGGCCGTCTAGATCGCCACGGGTTCGACGCCCTTCACCCTGGTGAGGGGATCCGTGATGTCCTCTAGGCCGCGCCCTTCCGCGTCGACTCCAAAGACCAGGGCGACGGTGCCCCCGAAGATCATCACCAGTGCACCGACCACGTATCCCCAGAACAGCGGGTCGCGCGCGGTGCCATCCCCGACGAGGCGCCCGAAGATCAATGGCCCCAGCGCGCCGACGATCTGGCTGACGGCGAAGAAGTAGGAGATCGCTTGGCCCCTCACCTCCAGGGGAAAGATCTCGCTGACCGTCAGATAGGCCGACGAGGCGCCCGCTGACGCGAAGAAGAACGAGACGCACCAGAACATTGTGTGGGTTTGCACCGTCAACATCCCGATCTTGAATAGATAGGCCGAGACGAGCAGGACCGTACCCGCGAGAGCGTAGGTCGAGAAGATCATCCGCCTTCGACCGATCGTGTCGAACAACGGCCCGAGCAGCAGCGGTCCGATGAGATTGCCAATCGCAAACGGGAAGAAGTACAGCGAAGCTTGCGATGCGTCGAGGTTATAAAAATTCTGCAACACCAACGCATACGTAAAGAAGATGGCGTTGTACAAAAAGGACTGCGTGACCATCATCGTGATGCCCAGGAAGGTCCTCGACGGATACTGCCGAAAGAAGACGTCCACAAGCTTGCTGAGTGGCACTGACACCTCCGGCTTGACGGTCATGGCCCGCGTTTCGTCGACCGGCGCCAACGTAACGCCACTCTCTCGGACGCCCGCCTCGATGTCGTCCACAATGCGCTCCGCTTCGCTGGCCTGGCCGTGCGTCAGCATCCAGCGCGGGCTTTCCGGGATGTGTCGGCGCAGGTAGATGATGACGAGGCCCAGAACCGGACCGATGAAAAAGGCCACGCGCCAGCCGACATTCTCCGCCAGCAGGTTGTGGTTCAGCAGGAAGAAGCTGCCGACGGCACCGAGCATCGCGCCGGCCCAGTAGGTGCCGTTGACCGCGATGTCGACCCGGCCGCGGTACTTGGCCGGGATCATCTCGTCGATCGCCGAATTGATGGCGGTGTATTCGCCACCGATGCCGAGACCCGCGACGAAGCGCCAGAAATAGAGGAACCAGGGCGTCCACGCGAAGCCTGCGACACCCGAGCCCACCAGATAGATCGCCAGCGTGAGGATGAAGAGCTTCTTTCGACCCCAGCGGTCGGTCAGGCGGCCGAACACGAGCGCGCCGACGACCTGCCCGATCAGGTACACCGTCCCGGTGAAGCCGACGTCCTCGGACGTCATGCCCAGGGTGTCCTTGAAACCCGACGCCGAGACCAACTGGATCTCAATGCCGTCCAAGATCCAACTCACGCCAAGCCCGAGCACCACCATCCAGTGAAATCTGGCCCAGGGTAGACGGTCCATGCGGGCCGGGATGAGGCTCCGCACAGGGTGTTCGCCCGCCGCGGCTGCAGTCATCGAGAGCGCTCCTCCTGTTGGCGACCTTTCGGCTCCGGCTCCCCGAGCGAATCGGAACCGGCGCTCGATTCGATGGCGCGACAGACAGGCTACGTCCGACCCGGTCCTGCGCCAAGCTTTCAGAAAAGGCTCCTCGCGCTCCGTGACGAAACGGCGCAACGGCTCTCGCTTGTCCTCGCCACACCGGTGCACGCTGTGCCGCCGACCTGAAATAACCCAACTACTTACAGTAGAGACCCTGTTGAATGTCGATCCAACGCCTGTCCCGAGCCGATCGGTAAGCCGCTTCGACGAGTTTCTGGATCTCGTGGCCGCCGGAGAAATCGGGACCCGCAATCGGACCGCCGGCGACCGCCAGAAGGAAGTCCCGCACTTCAATCGCCTTGAGGTCGTTGAAGCCGATCTGATGCCCCGGCGCGACGCAGAACGCCCCGTAGGGCTCGTGCTCCGGCCCCGCGAAGATGGTGCGGTAACCTCGCAGGCCGGTCTTGTCGTCGGTGAAATACACCCCGAGTTCGTTGAAGCGTTCCTGGGAGAAGACGATGGCGCCCTTGGAGCCGTAGATCTCGAAGTCGTGCTGCATCTTCCGGCCGGTAGCGATCCAGTTCGCCTCCAGGCTGCCGGTCGCTCCGTTCGCGAATTTCAGAAAGAGGCGCGCGACATCGTCGACCTCGACCGGCCTCGTCTCCGTCGCGCCCACCGCCACGGGCCGCGCGCCGATGGAGGTGTCGACCTCGGCCATGACCGAGGTGATCGGGCCGACGAGATGCCGGGCTGTAGCGAGGATGTGGCTGCCGATGTCGGCCAGTGCACCACCGCCGCCGGCCGGGTCGAGGCGCCACGTCCACGGGGCGCGAGCGTCCGCCATGTAATCCTCGGCGTGAACACCGCGGAACGTCCTGACCTCGCCGATTTCTCCGGCGTCGATCAGCGCCTTGGCGACGGCCATCATCGGGTTCTTCAGGTAGTTGAACCCAACCTGCGTCGCGACACCCGCCTTGGCGGCCGCCTGCGCCATTTCGAGGGCCTCGGCCGCCGTGGGCGCAAGGGGCTTCTCGCAATAGACGTGCTTGCCGGCCGAGATGGCGGCGAGCGCCATCGCGCGGTGAAGCGTGTTCGGCGTCGTGATGTCGACGACCTGGATCTCCGGATCGTCGAGAAGGTCCCGCCAGTTGCCAGTCGAGCGCCGGAAGCCGAGTCGCCGTGCGGCATGTGCGGCAGCGGCTTCGCTGACGTCGGCCAGCACGGCTAGATCGATCTCGAAGGGCAGGTCGAACACGCGGCTCGCGATGGCGAAGCCGAGGGCGTGCGTCTTGCCCATGAAACCCGACCCGATGAGGCCGATGCCGATCCGCTTCCCTTCCGTCACGCCGATAGTCCTTGCTTGTTGTCGACTGGCCGCCGGGCCTCCGCCGCTCGGACCTCGCCGGTTGGCTGGTTGACCACGAGCCGGGAGTCGAGCCGTCCGTCGAAGAAGTCGACGATGTTGCGGGCCGCCACCTCGCCCATGCGCGCCGCGCACTCTTCGGTGAGCCCGGCGGAATGCGGGCTCAGGATGGCCTGCCGGCAGGCGAGCAGCCGGCTGGAGGGCCGAGGCGGCTCGTCGACGAACACGTCGAGCCCGGCGCCGCCGATCCGGCCGTCCTCGAGAGCGTCCGCGAGCGCGTCCTCGTCCACCAGACCGCCGCGCGCCGTGTTGACGAGCAATGCGCCCCGCCGCATCGCACGGAGCTCCGATGCACCGATCAAAGGGCGTTCGCCCGCCTTCGGGACGTGGAGGGAAACGACGTTGGCCGCCTTGAGCCCGTCGAGGAGATCCGCAACCGGCTCCGCCCCTGCCGACGCGATGGCATCGGCCGTCCGGTAAGGATCGTAGGCGGACACGCGCATGCCGAAGGCGGATGCCATCTCGGCGACGAGCCGGCCGATCCGGCCGAACCCCACGAGGAACAGGCGCTTGCCATGGAGTTCCGTGGCCGAGAAGCTGTTGCGGAGCGCCCATCGACCATCCCGTGTCGCCGCGTCGTAGAGCGTGACCTGCTTGGCTAGGGCCAGCATCAGAGCCAACGCGTGCTCGGCGACCGGTCGGGAGTTCACGTCGCCTACAACGGCGAGCGGGATGCCGCGTGCGTCGAGCGTCGGCACGTCGACCGCATCGTAGCCGACGCCATGGCGCGACACGATGCGGAGCCGCCGCGCCGTCGCGATCGCCCATCCGGGCAAGGGCTGGGTGCGGATCAGAAGCGCGTCAGCCTGCGGCAGCTTCGGCGCGTAGGATTCGGTCGACACCTCGTCGACCATCTCGAATGTATAGTTCGGGTCCCGAGCGAACACGGCAAGGCCGTCCTCGTGGATGCGGCCGGCGATCAGCACGTGCGGCATGGTCAGTAGCCCCCCGGTCCGCCCTTGTCGGCGGCGGCCGCTTCGCCAAACAGCTTGCGAACGTCGGCGAGGCTGGCCTGCGCGGCTCCCGCGAGCAGGCGGACGTCGTTCGACGCGATCACGAAGTCGAAGCCCCAGCCGATGGCCTTGGCGGCATACGCGGCCGAGCCGTTGTGCAGGGCCGCCCGGATCCCGGCCTTGTGGGCGACGTCGAGAACGTGGCGGATCGCCTCGACCATCTCCGGCCCTTCGCGATCGAACCCCGTTCGATAGCGCCGGCCGGTGAGCCCGAGAGTCAGGTCGGCCCGGCCGATGTAGAGGCCGTCGAGCCCTGGCGTCGCCGCGATCTCCTCCATGCGCTCGTAGGCCTCGCGCGTCTCGATCATGGCGAAGCACAATATGCTGCCGTCCGCTTCGGCCCCGTAGTCGGCGTCCGCGGAACCCCCGTCCGGCGCCACGCGCCGTCGATGAACAGACCGCGTTCGGAATACATGGCGTTCCCATCCCATTGCGGCTCCTGCCGCTTCGGTCGGGAACGCTAACCTTGCCTCCGCAGCTGCGCAAGAAAAATTGCAAGATTTCAGATCCCGCATATTTCTTTCATGCGAACTCGGGGCTAGCTCGGCCCGGGAGCATCTCACGATTTCATCTCGCCGGATGACGTGGCTTGACAGCGACCGGAAGCCATGTCGAATTTGCCTAAATCGCGAACAAGCAAGAATTGTTGTCGCGGTGGCCAACAGGATCAGCAGGGAGGAGCCGAGATATGAAACGCAGCAAGCATGCCGCCATGGCGACCGTCGTGGGAGCAATGGTGGGCTTAGGGGCGGTCGCCGCGAGTCCGGCGAGCGCGCAGGACAAGGAACTCACTTTCGCGGTGATCACGCACGCCCAGCCCGGCGACACGTTCTGGGACATCATCCGCAAGGGCGCCACCGCAGCGGCCGAGAAGGATCACGTCAAGCTGATCTACCTGGCGGCGCCGGAAGGTCCCAAGGAAGCCCAGCTGATCCAGAACGTGATCGACCAGCATGTGGACGGCATCGCCTTGACGCTGGCCTTTCCCGACGCGGAAGCACCGGCCGTAAAGGCTGCGCAGGCGGCGGGCATTCCGATCGCCGGCTTCAATGCCGGCGTCAATCAGTGGAAGGGCCAGGGGCTGATCGGCTATGCCGGCCAGGACGAGACGGTCGCGGGCAAGGCCGTCGGCGAACAGCTCAACAAGGACGGTGCCAAGAACGTCGTCTGCCTTGACCAGCAGCAGGGCGCGGTCCAGCTCGAGGCGCGGTGCCAGGGCATCAAGGACACGTTCAAGGGCAAGATGGACGTGCTCTACGCGACCGGCTACGACATGCCGACCGTGAAGGCGCGCATGCAGGCGAAGCTGCAGCAGGACCCGTCGATCGACTACATCGTGACACTGGGCGCGCCCTTCGCGCCGGTGGTTCTCGACGCGGTCGGAGCTGCCGGCAGCGACGCCAAGGTCGGCACTTTCGACATGAGTCCGGTGGCGATCGACCTGATCTCCAAGGGCAAGCTGCAATGGGCGGTCGATCAGCAACCCTTCGTTGAGGGCTATGAGGCGGTCGACATGCTCTGGCTCTACATCAAGAACGGCGACACTGTTGGTGGTGGCGGCCCGGTGCTGACCGGCCCGTTCTTCGTCAATAAGGACAATGCCGCCGCAGTCGCCAAATACGCCAAGGCCGGAATGCGCTGAACCGACGAGCGCGCCAAATCATAAGTCACGACGCGTCCGGCCGGGGGTCCGCTCCCGGCCGGTCAAGCGGCGGTCGATCGGGGGAGGTTACTGCCATGACGATTGCCGAGAGAACGGCGCTGCGCCCGGAGGTACGGACGCAGAGCACAGTGAAGCGGGTCCTCAAGCGTCCGGAGGCCGGCGCGCTCGGCGGCGCGATCCTCGTCTTTCTGTTCTTCTGGTTCATCGCGCCGCCGTTCCGGCAACTGCCCGCGTTCACGACCGTCCTCTACCAAGCCTCTACGATCGGCATTCCTGCCGTGGCGGTCGCGCTCCTGATGATCGGCGGCGAGTTCGACCTGTCGGCCGGCGTCGCCGTCACCACGATCTCGCTGGCTGCCTCGATCTTCGCCACGCATGTTGCCGGCAATCTGTGGGTCGGCGCCGTCTTCTCGCTCGCCTTCGCGCTGACGCTCGGCGCCATCAACGGTTGGCTGCTCATCAAGACCAAGCTGCCGAGTTTCCTGGTCACGCTCGGCTCGTTCCTGATGCTGCAGGGGCTCAACATCGCCATCACCAAGCTGATCACCGGCAACGTCGCGACCGAAGACATCTCCGGCATGGCGGGTTTCAACACGTTGAGTGCCATCTTCGCCGCGAACTTCAAATTCGGCCGCGTGCAGGTGTCCATCTCGATCGTCTATTGGCTCGTTCTGGTCGCCATCGCGACCTGGGTCCTGCTGCGCACCAGGGCCGGCAACTGGATTCTTGCGGTGGGGGGCCAGGGCGACAGCGCCCGTGCGGTCGGCGTCCCCGTGAAGCAGGTGAAGATCGGGCTCTTCATGACGGTCGGCTTCGGCTGCTGGTTTCTCGCGATGCACCAGCTCTTTGCCTACAACACCGTGCAATCGGGCGCCGGCATCGGCAACGAACTGCTCTACATCGCCGCGGCGGTGGTCGGCGGCTGCCTGCTGACCGGTGGGTACGGGTCGGCGGTGGGTTCGGCGCTCGGCGCCTTCATCTTCGGCATGACGACCGAGGGCGTCATCTACGCCGACTGGGACCCGGACTGGTTCCAGTTCTTCGTCGGCGCGATGCTGCTGCTTGCCACCGTCGTGAACTCCTGGATCCGGGCTCGTGCGAGCGGAGGGAAGTGAGATGGCGAGCGCACCGAACCCGATCATCGAACTCACCCAGGTCGGCAAGAGCTACGGCAACGTGCGCGCATTGCGCGGCGTCAGCCTCGCGGTGCGACAAGGCGAGGTCACCTGCATCCTCGGCGACAACGGCGCCGGCAAGTCGACGCTGATCAGCATCATCGCGGGCCTCGCCGGCCACAGCGAGGGCACCTATGCGGTCGACGGCGAGCCGATGCACTTCGGTTCGCCGCGCGAGGCGCTCGATCTCGGAATCGCGGCGGTCTATCAGACGCTGGCGCTCGTCCCGCTGCTGCCGGTGTGGCGCAATTTCTTCTTGGGGTCGGAACTCACCAAGGGAGCCGGCCCGCTGAAGCGACTCGACGTGCCGACCATGTGGGCCGAGACCGACGACGCGCTGCGCAAGATGGGCATCAACCTCACCGACCTCGACCAGCCGGTCGGCACGCTGTCGGGCGGCCAGCGCCAGTGCGTCGCGATCGCCCGCGCGATCCATTTCGGCGCCCGCGTGCTGATCCTCGACGAGCCGACGGCGGCGCTCGGCGTGAACCAGTCCGGCATCGTGTTGAAGTACGTCGCGGCGGCGGCGCGCGAGCAGGGCATCGGGGTGATCTTCATCACCCACAACCCGCATCACGCCTACATGGTCGGTGACCATTTCATTGTGTTGGCGCGCGGCGAGGTGGAACTCGACGCGCCCCGCTCGCAGCTCTCGCTCGAGAATCTGATGTTCCACATGGCGGGGGGCGCCGGTCTCAACGCGCTCGAACACGAGCTTCACTCGAACCGCGCCCCCTTGCCGGAGCCCGTGGCGGAGACGCCTTCACCAAGACCGTGACGGGCTCAGTTCGATGCCGTCACGGTCGGGATCTGGGGATCCGGATCCGCCTGGATCTTGGCGGCGAGCGCCACCATCAAGGCTTGGGCCAGGCACATCGGAGCCGCGAGGGACCGGGAGAAGGCGTACTCGCCTTCGGGAACCGAAAACAGGACGGTCGCGCATTTCGCGATCGGGGACAAAGCGCTGTCGGTGATCGCGATCACCGGCACCTTGGCTGCGTGGGCCGCTTCCGTGATGCTGACCACCTCCTTGGCGTAGAACCTGAACGAGGTCGAGAACAGCAGGTCCTTCGGACGCATGACCCTCGCCATATGGGTCGCGAGGCCGCCGTTCGCGTCGAGCAGGACGACGTTCCGCCCCAGCATGGTCAAGACGTAGCGGACGAAGACCGCGATGGGCGCCGAGCGGAGCTGGCCGGCGATATAGATGACGTCCGCGTCGGCCATGAGTTCGACCGCTGTAACGAGATCGTCCTCAAGCGTGTCGTTGAAGAGATCCTGCAGGGTCGCCGTATCTCGAGCGACCAGATCCCCGAGGAAGCCCTTCGGACTGCCGCGCTTGTGGAGCTGAAGGTCGTCCCTTAGAGCCTTGACGCGCGCCTCGAACCCGGGCGCCGCGGTCGCGAGCCGCCGATTGAACAGCTCCTTCAGATCCTTGAAGCCGTCGTAGCCGAGGCTCTGCGCGAACCGCACGAGACTGGACGCGTGCACCCCGCACTTCCCGGCGATCTCGTTGATCGACTGGATCGCGACATCGTTCGGGTTTTGGGTGAGATATCGCGCGACCGTCTGGAAGCTGCGGCTGAGCCCGTCATATTCGGCCTGGATCAGGCCGACGAAGGACTCGTAGTCCGTGGGTGCCTTCACGTGTCTCAGGTTCTGGCCGATCTTCAGCATGTCCGCCATCATAGGCAGTGACTTGAACGACGCCGTCAAGATTGTGGCACCACCGCGTGCTCAGGGCCGACCCTCTCGGGCCAACCCGCGCGCATCACACGCCGACTCTCTGCTCCCTGCGTTTCTCTTCCTGCGCGGCACGCGCGTCGCGCACCTCCTGCCGGTGGCTGACTTCCGGCACGCCCACGTCCCACCAGGCATCGCCCGGGCTCCAGCGGAACGCGTCGGACACGATGCTGATGACGGTTGTGCGGTCGGTCGTCTTGGCCCAGTCCATGGCGAGCCCGAGGTCCGCGAGGCTCTCGACCCGGCGCGTGAGGGCACCCATGCTCTCGGCGTGCTTGGCGAAATCCACCGCGAACGGCTCCTTCACGCGGCAGTCGCGGATCAGGTTGTTGAAGGGTGCGGCCCCCTTGCCGATCTGGAGGCGGTTGATGACCGCGTAGCCGCCGTTGTCGCAGACCACCAGGATGAACTTGTGGCCGGCCAGCACGCTCGAATAGACGTCCGAGTTCATCATCATGTAGGTGCCGTCGCCGACGAGCACGATCGGCGTGCGCGTCGGATCCGCGATCGCGGCGCCCCAGCCGGCCGCGATCTCGTAGCCCATGTTCGAGAAGCCGAACTCGCAGTCGAACGTGTTCCTCGCCTTCACCCGCCAGTTCTTGGTGGTCTCGCCCGGAAGGCCGCCCGCTGCCGTGATGACGAGATCGCGCTCGCCGGCCTTGGCGTTGATCACGCCGATAACCTGAGCATAGGTCGGAATCGGATCGTTGGTCGGCTTCTGCAGGCCGTCGAGGGTCATGTTCCAGACCGCGAAGGCCTTCCTCCCCTTGTCCATCCAGGCCGGGTCCGCCTGCCAGCCCTCGAGGGCGGCGTCGAGTTCCGCCACGGTCTCGCGCGCATCGCCGATCACCGGCAGTGCCCGGTGCTTGACCGCGTCCCACCGGGCGGTGTTCACGGACACGAACTTCGCATCGCGCGCGAAAGCGGTCCACGACCCTGTGGCGAAGTCCTGCAGCCGCGTGCCGATAGAGAGGATCACGTCGGCCTCCGCCGCCAGCTCGTTGGCGGAGGACGAGCCGATGATGCCCAGCGGACCGACGTGGGCCGGGTGGTCGTGGCTGACCGAGCTCTTGCCCGCGATCGTCTCGACCAGCGGGATGCCGCGGCGCTCGGCGAAGGCCGCCACTTCGGCTTCGGCGAAGGAGTAGCGCACGCCCCCGCCGGCGATGAGCAGCGGACGCTTGGCGCCTTTCAGGATCTCGACCGCCTGCCGGACGCGGTCGCGGTCGGGTCGCGGGCGCGGCACCGCGTGGACGACCGGCTCGAAGAACGCGGCCGGGTAGTCGACCGCGATCTCCTGGATGTCCTGAGGCAGCGCGATGAAGGCCGGCCCGCAGTCCGCCGGGTCGAGCATCGCCGCGACCGCCTGGGGCAGCGACGAGATGATCTGCTCGGGATGGGTGATCCGGTCCCAGTAGCGCACGACGGGCTTGAAGGCGTCGTTGACCGTGATGGTCGGATCGCTGAAGTGCTCGACCTGCTGGAGCACGGGATCGGGTCGGCGGCTCGCGAAGGTGTCGCCGGCCAGCAGTAGCACCGGCAGCCGGTTGGCGAGGGCGGTGCCCGCCGCCGTGACCATGTTGAGCGCCCCGGGGCCGATAGAGGTCGCGGCCACCATGATCTGCCGGCGGCGCTTGGTCTTGGCGAAGCCGATCGCCGCAAGCGCCATCGACTGCTCGTTCTGGCCGCGCCAGGTGGGCAGCCGATCCTGCACGGCTTCTAGCGCTTCGGAGAGGCAAGTGACGTTGCCGTGGCCGAAGATCGCGAACACGCCGGGGAACAGCGGTTCCTCCCGGCCGTCGATCACCGTCCGCTGCGCGCAGAGGTAGCGCACGAGGGCCTGTGTCATCGTCAAACGGACGGTCTCGCCCATGGTGTCTCGCTCCCTGTGGTGCCGCATCCTTTCTGCAAAATTTATTGACCGAACAATGAAACGGCAACAGCTTTTGCAGAACGATTGTCGGGCCCTTCGGCCGACCGGCTCAAGCCGTCGGACCCTGGCGAGAGGACACGGGTGACCATCTCGCCCTCCCGGCGCAGTTCAAAGAGGCGCGTCGGGATGTGGGGTATCGTCGTAGGCCCCCCAGACGGCCTGATCGAAGGTGATGGTCGCGCCGGTCATCATCCCCGACTCGTCGGTCGACAGGAACGCCACGGCGCGTGCAACTTCCACCGGGTCTAGAAGACGACCGTTCGGCTGCTTCGCGGCCGCAGCGTCGAGCCAGTTCGGACCGGCGCCGTGGTATTGGCGCTGGACCCGGTCCTCGCCGTCCGACGCCATCCAGCCGATGTTGAGGCCGTTCACGCGGATCCGGTTGCGCAGCAGCCCATAGGCGACGTTGCGCGTCAGCGTGTCCAGAGCACCCTTGGAGGCGCAATAGGCCGCGATGAAAGGCTGGCCGCCCATCGCCGACATGGACGAGATGTTGACGATGGCACCCCGCGTGCCCTCGCGCCGCATGACCTTCACGGCCTCCTGCATCAGGAAGAAGGGCGCGCGCGTGTTGACCGCGAAGAGGTTGTCGAAGGTCTCGGGCGACGTGTCCAGGATGGTGCCGCGGTCGGTGTTTCCGGCGGCGTTGACCAAAACGTCGACGCGGCCGAAGGCGCGGTCGGCGGCTGCGATCACCTTCGAGCAGTCCGCGACCTGCGACAGGTCGGCCTGGACGAACTCGACGCGGCAGCCGGTCTCGGAGCGGATCGCCTCGGCCTTGGCGCGCCCCTTGTCGGCGTTGCGGCCGCAGACGAGGATCCCCTCGGCGCCGCGGTCGGCGAAGAGGTTGGCGATGGCCGCCCCCAGCCCCTGGGTGCCCCCGGTCACGACCGCGATCTTGCCCTTCAACGACGCCGTCATGGCCGCCCCTCCCTGATCTCGTAGCCTGCGGCCCTCAGCGCCCGGCTGAGCGCGGCGTGGCCGATCCGCGCATATTCGAGCGGCGGCGCCTTGGCCGGATCCTGCTCCGCCTCCACGACAAACCAGCCCTCGTAACCGATCGCGGCCAGCCTTCCGGCGACGGCTCCAAAATCGACCATGCCGTCGCCCGGCACCGTGTAGACGCCCTTCAGCACCGCATCGAGAAACGATTCGCGACCGCGATCCAACCCGGCCGCTACGGGACCCCGCACGTCTTTCGCGTGGACGTGATTGATCCGTGGCCCGTGGCGGTCGAGGACCCGCAGCACGTCGGCCCCGGCGAAGGTGAGGTGGCCCGTGTCGTAGAGGAGCCCGACAGCCTCGCCGGTCGCCGCCATGAGGCGATCCACGTCGCCCTCGGTCTCGACGGCGGTGCCCATGTGGTGGTGGAACGAGAGCGGGACGCCCTCATCGGCGCAGAACTCCGCCAAGGCGGTCAGCTTGCGGCCGTAGGCTCGCATGTCCTCGTCGAACAGCACCCGGCGCGTCGCGATCGGGGCGCCGCGCTTGTTCTGGATCGTTCCGGCAGTCTCGCCGTAGACCAGGACAGGCGCGCCGAGCGCCTTGAACATGCCGAGCTGCCCCGAGACCCGCGCCTTCTCGGCCGACAGGTCGGCGTCGAGCGCCGTACCCGAGTACCAACCCGACACGAGGCAGAGGTCGTGAGCGTCCAGGATGGGGCGCAGTTCCGCGGCGGTGGAGGGGAACTTGCCTCCGCTCTCGACGCCGGAGAAACCGGCCAGCCTCGCCTCCGAGAGGCAGGTCTCGAGGCTCGTGTCTCCGCCCAGCTGGGGCAGGTCGTCGTTCGACCAGGCGATCGGCGCTATGCCGAGCCTCGCTTCCAATGCCATCCCGGCGATCCTCCCGTCGTATCGGTCCCGCGACCAGCCCGCGCCTTTATAAGAGGTCGGAGAGCGAGGGTCAGCGGTTTCGGAAGTATAATTGACTTTGCTTGGATATCGCAACAAAGTTTGCGGAGCAAGCCGCCGAATGGCTCGCCGCATCGGGGAGGTCGGATTGATCAGGTTCGCATTGCTGGGCTGCGGCCGTATCGGGGCGATGCACGCCCACAATCTCGCCAAGGCCAAGGGCGCGCGTCTTGCGACGGTCTACGACCCCGTGCTCGCCGCGACCACGCCTTTGGGCGAGCTGTACGGCTGCCGGGTGGCGGAAAGCCCGGAGGACGCCCTGCGCGACGTCGATGCGGTGCTGATTGCCACCTCCACGCCGACCCACGCCGATCTCATCGAGCTCGCGGCCAAGACCGGCAAGGCGATCCTCTGCGAGAAGCCGATCGACCTCGACCTCGGCAGGGTCAGGGCGTGCCGCGACGCCATCGCGGGCTGCGATGTCCCGATCCAGCTCGGGTTCAACCGCCGCTTCGACCCGGGCTTCAAGGCCGCGCGGGACGCCCGGGCGGCGGGCGACATCGGCGATCTCGAGCAGGTCGTCATCACCTCGCGCGACCCCGGCATGGCGCCGCGGGCCTATATCGCGGCCTCGGGCGGCATCTTCCGCGATATGACCATTCACGATTTCGACCTCGCCCGCTTCATGCTGGGCGACGAGCCGACCGAGGTCTTCGCCACCGGCAGCGCGCTCGTGGACCCGACCATCGGTCCCGAGTTCGGTGACCTCGATTCCGTTATGATCGTCATGCGCACGGCCGACGGGAAGCTCTGCCACATCAACAACTCGCGCCGCGCCGCCTACGGATACGACCAGCGTGTGGAACTGCACGGCAGCGAGGGCATGCTTCGAGCGGAGAACCGGAAGGAGCATGAGCTCCGGCGCTTCGGCAAGACTGCGACGGAGGTGGCCGAGCCCT
>JAABUT010002586.1_pt1 | contig 17085 bp, 11 predicted proteins | sample 5559281 | NCBI WGS metagenome assembly JAABUT01 (sample SAMN10711880, study PRJNA513359) | rock metagenome | isolation source: Antarctica rocks | place: Antarctica: Victoria Land, Ricker Hills nord | collected 2016-01-04 | reverse complement strand
GGGCTCCGCGGCCCCGTGCAGGCGGCCCCCACCAGCCCCGCGAGCCTCGTCCCCGCGTCGGACCCCGCCAGCGCCTCCGTCGTCCTGGCAGGCGGCGGACGGGTCGTGCGGGCCGACGTGGCCCCCCTGGGCTGCGCCCGCCCCGGTCGCCCGGTGGTCCTGCGCGGGGAGGTCTACGTCCCGTGTCAGGGCACCGGGCGAGTGGTCCACCTCGGGCCTGACGGCCGGGTCGCCGGCCCGCCGCTGGAGGTCCCGATCGGCAGCGCCGACCTGGAGCTGGTGGTCGAGGGAGGGTCCCTCGTCGTCAACGCCCCCGGTGCTCCGTCCGTCGTCGTGGTCGGCGCGGACGGGACCACGCGTTCCGTCGCCACGGTCGGCCCGGCCGTGCCCGTCCGCGACCCCCACGAGTCCGTCGCCGTACCGGCACCGCGGCCCTCCCGCGCAGCGCCCACCCAACCCGTCGCACCCACGCAGATCCCTACTGCCACCACCACTCCCGCGCCGCGCCGGCCAGGGCCCGACGCCACGCCCGGCCCCCGCGGCCACTCGGGCGGCGGGTCCGGCGGGGCCAGGACAAGCGGTCGTGACAACGCCCCGTCGTCCGCGCCCGGCGGGCTGACGCTCGTGTCGGCCTCGGCACAGGGCAGCAGCGGCCAGCTCGAGCTGCGCTGGCGGGCTCCCCGTGGCCTCGACGGTGTCCGCTCCTACACGGTGACGACCGCCGTCGCCGGTGGCTCCACCTCGACGCTGCAGGTCCCCGGCACGAGTGCGCGCGTCGCGGTCGCCTGCTCCCCGGCGTGTGCCGGCGCAGCGGGCACGGTCCGGGTCTCGGCCATGAGCGCCGTCGGCGCCGGCGAGGCAGCCACCCAGTCGTGGTCCTTTCCCCTCGCGCCGGGTGCGGGAGTGCCCCCCTCCCCCGACCCCGGCCGCCCGGGGGGACCGCCCGGCACCGGCGCGACGCCCGGCGGCACGCCGACGGCGCCCACCACGGCCACCCCGCTGCCGACGGCCAGCGGCCCGCGACCGACAGCCCCCCCGGCTCAGCTCCGGCCGGGCACCCCGCAGAACGTCGTCGCGACAGCGGGCGCCGGCAGCGTCTCCGTCACGTGGGGCGAAACCGATGGCGACCCGCGGCTCACCGCGTCGTGGCGGGTCACCCTCAAGGACACCGGCCGCGTGGTGACGGTCAGCGCGCAGGCGCCGCGCAGTACGCGCTTCACCGGGCTGCCCGACGACACGGCGTACGTCGTGCAGGTCACCGCCGTCGGGGCCACGGGCACGACGGGCGGCACGGGGGAGTCGGCACAGGTGCGCACGGCCCCGCCCAGCGGACCGACCGCCACACCAGGCCCGACCGCGCCCGGTCCGACCCCGCCGGGGCCGACCACCCCCGCGCCGACCACACCGGCTCCGACCATGCCGGGGCCAACGGCACCCGCCCCGACCACCCCCGCCCCGACCACGCCGCCCCCGTCGGCCCAGCCCGCGGCAGGCGAGACCTTCGTCACCTCCGTCGCCAGCTCACTCACCGGCACCCGGGCGACGGTCCGGCTGGCAGCGCCCAGTGACTGGGCGGCGTGGACCGGGGGCACCTGCCGCCTGGTGCTGCTCACCGCCGGTGACCCCACGCCCTCGAATTCCGACCTGCCGTGCGACTTCACCGGAAACCGCTACGTGGCCACGCAGCCGGCGACCGACTACGAGGTCTTCGTGCAGGCCGTCGCCAACACGGGCGAGGTGGTGGACTCCGCGCACGTGACCTTCACGACCAACGACCGCACGCCGCCGTGCTACGGCGCCGTGTCGTCCGCCGGCGCCCAGTCGTCCGCCGGCGCGCAGTCCCCCGACCGACCTCCGTGCCAGCCGTGACCAGCGCCGCTGCGGCCGTCGCCCCCGCCGTCGCCGGCCCGGCGGCAGCGGAACTGCGCGAGCAGGTCATCGACGTACGACGACTGCACACGCGCATCGCGGAGTCCGTGGAGCACGCGGTGCAGGGCAAGCGGGGAGTAGTCGACCTCGTCGTCGTCGCGCTGCTCGCCGGCGGCCACGTGCTGCTCGAGGACGTGCCGGGCACGGGCAAGACCACGTTGGCGCGGGCCTTGGCCAAGGCCATGGGTGGCACCTCCGGGCGGGTGCAGTTCACGCCCGACCTGCTGCCCAGCGACGTCACCGGCACGTCCGTCTACACCCCCGGGACCGGCGACGTGACCTTCCGCCCGGGACCCGTGTTTGCCCACGTGCTGCTCGCCGACGAGATCAACCGGGCGGCCGCGAAGACGCAGAGCGCTCTCCTCGAGGTCATGCAGGAACGCACCGTGACCGTCGACGGCCGCACGCACCCCGTCCCGTCGCCCTTCCTCGTGGTCGCCACGCAGAACCCGGTGGACCTCGACGGCACTTACCGCCTGCCGGAGGCTCAGCTCGACCGGTTCCTGCTGCGTACGTCGCTGGGTTATCCCGACGTCGAGGACGAGGTGGCGGTGTTGCGACCTGGCAGCGGCGCCGGTGATGTCGGTGGCGTCCCCGTCGTCGCCGACCCGTCGCAGCTGGTGTCCGCCGCCCGGGTCTGCGCGCGCGTGCACGTGGCCGACTCCCTGCTGCGCTACACCCGCAGTCTCGGCCTGGCCACGCGGGAGGACCAGCGGCTCCGGCTCGGGGCCAGCACCAGGGCCCTCGCCGCGCTCGTCGGCGCCGCGCAGGCGCTCGCCGCGACCTCGGGGCGCCACTACGTCGTTCCCGGTGACCTGCAGCGGCTGGCCGCGCCCGTGTTGGCTCATCGGCTGCACCTGTCCCGCGAGGCCGGCGCGCAGGGCACGACGAGCGCGGACGTGCTCGCCGACCTCCTCGCCCGGCTCGAGGTGCCCTCACCGGCGTCGGCATGACCGCAGGGGGGCAGCGGCTGCGGCTCACCCGGCGGGGGCTCAGCACCCTCGTGCCCGGCGCCGCGTGCGTGGTCCTCGGGGGCAGCTGGGCCTACCAGGGACTGTTGGCACTCGGCGTCGGCCTGGTTGTCGCGCCCGCGCTTGCGCTGGCGCTGCTGGTGTTCGGGGGCCCGGTGCGGGGGGAGCGCCGGCTCGGGGCGCGGGAGGTCAGCCGCGGCACGAGCGTCACGTCGGTCCTCGACCTTTCCGCCAGCCGGGGCGCGGGTGGCGACGCGGTGCGGGTCGTCGACCGCATCGACGGCGCGCCGCTCGAGGTCGCGACGACCCGCCCGGCTCCAGGGCGGGGAGTGCGGGTCGACTACGCCCTACCGATGGTGCGGCGCGGCGTGGTCACCGTCGGGCCGGTGTATGCCCGCACGGCAGGGCTCTGCGGCCTCGCCGCCTCGACCGTGCAGGTCGCCGGTGTGGCCGAGGTGCGGGTGGTCCCCCGGGTCCTGGCAGCCAGGGTGACGTCACCGACGCTGCGGGCAAGCCTGCCTGGACCGCAGGCCGCAGCCGAGCTGGGCGGGACCGACCTCGCCGCGCTGCACCCCTATGTGCCGGGGGACGACCTGCGCCGGCTGCACTGGGCCACCAGCGCCCGCACGGGGACGTTGATGGTGCGCGAGGACGAGGAGCCGGGGCGGGCGCGGGTGCTCGTGCTGCTCGACGACTCGGCCGGCGGTGCCGACCCGGATCTGTTCGAGGAATGCGTCGACCTCGCCGCCTCGCTGGCAGCGGCCGCGCTGCGGGAGGGAGCGGTGCTGCGGCTGGCGACCACGAGCGGGCGTCTCGACACCGAGGAGGCGGACCCGCCGCGCGGCGTCGCGGCGGTCGACCGGGTCGGCACCGACGTCCTGGCCCTGTTGGCCGCCGTGGACCAGCAGCCTGCGGGGCCGCAGGGCGGCCCGAGGTTGGCCGCCGGACGACGCGTGCGGCGGGGGGAGGGCCACCACCCCGACCTGGCGATCGCCGTCTGCGGGAGTCTGGCGCCGCTGGCGCCGCTCGTCGCCACGCTGCCCCTGGCCGGCCACAGCGCCGTCCTGCGCGTCGACCCCGCCGGCGAGTCGGGAGTGTCCTTGCTGGCCGGGTGCGTCGTCGCCCGCGGGCCCCGCGCCGAGGACCTGGCCGGTCTCGTCGCGACGATCCTCCCGTGAGACGCGGCGGTGAGGGGCCGCGCATCGCCCTGCTCGGGCTGCAGCTCGCCGTCCCGGCCGCGTTGCTCGGGACAGCGTGGGCCGGGTACGGAGCGACCGGCGCGCTGCTCCTGGCGGTGCTGGCGCCCTTCGCCCTCACCCGCGCCGTGCTCGCGACCCGCCTGCCCACCTGGTGTGCCGCGGTCCTGCCGCTCGTCGCGACGGTGGCCGGGCTGCTGGTGCTCGCCGGCACCGCCGGCGGGGTGCCGTGGGACCGCGCGACCGGCTCCGTGCGCCTGCTGCTGGGCGCGCCACAGCCCGCCCCCGCGACGCTGGAACTGCTGCTGTCCGGTCTGCTCCTCGCCGCCGTGACCGGGTGCCTCGTCGCCCCCCGGGTCCTGCTGCCGCGCGAGGCGACCGGCCAGGCCGGTCCGCTGGCGGCCCTGCTCGGTGCCGTCGCGCTCTACGCCGCCGCGGCGCTGCTCACGGCGGGCCGGGCCGACGCCGACGGGATCGGCGCCGCAGCCGTCGTCGGCCTCGCGGTGCTGACACCGGCGCTGTCCGATCGCCCAACAGCAGAAGGGCGGCAGGGGCAACTGCGGACGGGGGTCACCGCCGCGGTGGGCCTCACGGCATTGGTGGTCGTCGTCACCCGCGTCCTGCCGGCCGCGCCGGCCTTCGAGCCGCGGCGTGCCCTCGCCCCGCCCGTGGTCGCCGTGCAGACGCCCGACCCGCTGTCGTCCCTGCGGGTCTTGACGGCGCACCCCGACGAGGTCGTCTTGCGCGTGCGGGCACACGGCGCCGACCGGCTGCACCTGGTGACGTTGCCGCGCTTCACCGGGGTCCGGTGGCAACCCGAGGGGCAGTTCCGTGCGCTCGGCGCCTTCGCGGAACCCGACCTCCCCGGCCCGCCCGCGACCGCGGAGCGCGAGGTCGAGGTCGAGGTCGTGCGGCTCGGCGGCCCCTGGCTGCCTGTTCCCGGCACCGTGCGCGCGGTCTCCGCCGGCGCGGCCGTCACCGACGTCGACGGTGGAGACGTGGCCGTGCCGGGAGGTGCCGTCCCGCGCCTGGGTTACCGTGCGAGCGGGCGCACCCCCACCCCCCCACCGGCCGCGCTGGCGGCGGCGGACGTCCCCCCGGTGCCCCCGCGCTACCTCGACCTGCCGCGGCTGCCGGCGCCGCTGCTCGCGCTGGCCCGCCAGACCGTTGTCGGGGCGGCCAGCCCCTTCCAGCAGGCCGTGGCGCTCGAGGCGGCCGTGGCGGGACAGCGCACGCTCGACCCCGCCAGCCCCGGGGGTACGTCGTATGCCCGCCTCCAGACGCTGCTGCTGAGACCCGCGGCGGAGGGCGGCCAGGTCGGCGGTTCGGAGCAGTACGCCGCCGCCTTCGCCGTACTCGCCCGGGCCGTCGGCCTGCCCACGCGGCTCCGCGTCGGCTTCGAGACGCCCGCCCCGGACAGCTCCGGCGTCACCACCGTTCACGGCCGGGATGCCCTGGCCTGGCCGGAGGTGTTCCTCGGCGGCGCCGGCTGGGTCGCCTTCTCCCCGGCTCCCGGGCCTGGGTCCGGTGACACCGACCCGCTGCACCGCCAGGTGCTCGCCCAGGTCGCCGGCAACGCCGCCCAGCAGGCGGCGGCGGAGCCCGGGCCGCCGGGGCCGGACCCGGGGGACGGGACCGACGCCGGGAGTGGGGGGCCGGCATCGTCGGCGGCTGACGGGCGGCCCGGGGGAACCGCAGCCGTGATCGTCGCCGGCGGATCGATGGCGGTGGTGCTGGCCGCGTTGTTGTCGGTGCTCCTGCTGGCCCGCCGGGCGCGCCGCCGCCGGCACCGCCGCGCCGGGCCGCGCGGCGCCTGGGCCGACCTCCTCGACTCCTGCCGCGTCACCGGTCAGCAGCCCCAGCCATCGGCACCCGCCGAGCGCGTCGCTGCCCGGCTCGAAGCCCTGCTGCCGGCGACCGGCGCGGCGGCGCGGCGGTTGGCGTCGGCTGCCGACGCCGCCGCCTTCGCGCCAGCCCCGGCGGTGCTGGACGGGCCTGCGCGCGAGCCGGACCGCCCGGAGGTCTGGCGGGACCTGCGGCTCCTGCAGCGGGCCCTCCTCGGCACGCTGCCACGCTGGCGGCGGCCGCTGGCCGCGCTCGATCCCCGGCCGCTGGCCGGGCCGTTCAGGCGCCGTTGGCGGCGCAGCGGGGGGCCGAGACGGCACGCTGGCCCGGCAGCAGCGCGATGACGGCGAAGCAGTGCGGCGCCTTGCCCCTCGCCGTGACGGCCGTGCGGGTGGTGCCGGGAGCCACCTGCTTGAGCGCCGTTCCGGACGTTGCGGTGCGTTCCACCAGCACGAACGTCGCCGTCCCACCGCTCGCGTCGGTCCAGCGCAGGGTGAACGACGGGCCGCCACCGGCGACCTCCAACAGCTCGGGCGGTGGTGGGGGCGGCCCGACCGTCGGGGTCGGCGTCGTCGTGGCACCGCCCGTCGCCGTGCCGGCGGTCGCGGGGCTGGTGGACCCCACGGTCGCCGACCCCGCGGCCTCCGTCGGTGGCGGGGGGGTCGGCTGCGTCCCGCCGGTCGCCCCCGTGCCCCCCGGGCCCCCCGGGCGCAGCAGCAGGACCGCGCCGACGAGGGCGACCGCGACGAGGGCGAGCCCTAAGAGCGGAGCCTTCGACGGGGACGGCGCAGGCGGGGGGGCCGCCACCGGCGGGAGACCCGTCGGCGCGTCGTCCCCGCGGACCGGTCGCAGCGCCGCCGCGGGGAGATGTCCGAGCGCCGACCGGGGCAGGAGCACCGCGGCCGGCGGCTCGTCCCGCACCGCGGCCGGCGGCTCGTCCTGCAACGCGGCCGGCGGCTCGTCCTGCAACGCGGCCGGCGGCTCGTCCCGCAACGCGGCCGGCGTCAGCGCCGGCTCAGGCGCCGGCCCCTCCGCCCCACCCGCGCCGGGTGCCCAGTCCTCGTCCGCGGCGTCGACGGGCGCCGTGATCGGCCGGGGGGCCGCCTCCACCGCAGGCGCGGCGACCTCGACGGGGCCACCGGCAGCCGCAGGTGCGGACACCGCCGACGAGGGCGTCGGCGCCCACCCGCGCAGCTCGGTCGACAACCGGGACAGCCCGTCGCGGACGGCGGCGGCGCCCGGCCAGCGGTCCGCGCGCTCGGGGGCGAGGCAGCGCGCGACGAGAGCCCGCAGTTCGTCGGGTACGTCGTCGCGCCGCAGTGCGGACGGTGGCTCGGTCCTGGCGCGGCGCAGGTAGGCCAGGCCCGAGTCCTCGGCCGGGTCGTCGGCGGCGAAGGGGGTGCGCCCCTCGAGCAGCGTGAACAGCGTCGAGCCCAGGGACCACACATCGTCGGCGGCGGTGGGCTGCTGCCCGTCGAGCACCTGGGGAGAGGCGTGCCGATAACTGAACCGTTCCAGGCTCCCTGTCTCGACGGCGTCGGCGAGCCGGGCGATGCCGAAATCCGCGAGGACCCACGATGTCGGCAGCACGAGGACGTTCTGCGGCTTGACGTCGCGGTGCAGCACCCCTTGGCTGTGCGCAAAGGCGAGCGCATCGGCCACCACGACCCCCGCGGCCACGACCTCGCTCACCGGCAGCGGCCCGGAGGCCGCGAGCCGGTCGGCCAGCGACCCGAGGTCGGCGTAGTCCATGACGATGCAGGGGTCGCCCTCCTCGGTGGTCCCGGTGTCGAGGACGGTCACGATGTTGGGGTGCTGGCGCCCGAGCCGGACGGTGAGCTCGAGCTCCCGGGCGAAGCGCCGACGCGTCTCCGGGTCCTCGAGGTGGACCACCTTGACGGCGACGAGGCGGTCCAGCCCGACCTGCCGGCCGCGGTAGACGACGCTGTCGCCGCCGTACGCGACGGGCACGAGGTCGTCGTAACCCGCCACCCGCACCTGCCGGGCCCCGCGGGCGGTGGCCGGCGGCCCGAGCGCGCCCTGCACGTCAGGGGACCAGGCCGCGTCCGACGAGGCGGGGCGGGGGACGCCGCCGCCCTCGGAGCTGCTGACCATCCCGCCCGTCCTCGTCGGCGGCCGACGGCGCCGGTCGGCGCCGCGCCGCACCGATCGTCGCAGACCGCCGCGGTCGGCGGACGGACCCAGCCCCGGCTAGGGCTGGGGGCTAGTGGCAGCCGTCGACCTTGTCGCTCCCGCTGGACACTGCACTCGCAGCGGCTCTGCCGGGCTGCGAAGGCGCACCGTAGTGCCAGGTGCGGTCGACCCAGAACACCGGGAAGGTGACTTCCGGCCGCTCAGCGTCTGCGCGACGGGGAAGTCGGAATTCGGCCGCCCCTTCCGACTGCCACGGCGAGTGCAGGCAGTCGAAACCAGTGCGCCCGTGGTCGACGGGCTGCGCCACGATCGATGATCTATCTCCCCCCGCGGAGATGGTGTCGCCGTTGGCGGCGGACGACAGCCGCGGCGAGCAGCAGCGCCAACGCCGCGACAGGCAGCCCCGGACCGGTGCCGGTGAACGCCAGCGTGCGGGTGGGCTGGCTTGCTGCGACTCGGCGGTGGGCGGCGGCCGGCCCGCGCGGCTTCGCCCGGCTGGCCGCTGCGTGGCGCTGGGCCGGCGCGACCGCGCCGGCACCGGTGGCACTGGCACTGGTGGCACCGGTGGTGCCGGTGGTTGCCGACCGCAGCGGACAGGGAGTGCCCACCTGCGCGGTCGTGCCCGGGGGGGCGACTACCGCCAGCGTGTGCCCGGCGGGTACGGCGAGGGTGCCACCGTTGGCGTCGAGCGAGCCGGTGACGCCGGCGAGGGTGGCGCCGGACCAGCCGGGCTGCCGCAGCTGCACCGTGGTGGGCGCGTCCGCGGTGAGGTCGAGGCAGTAGCGCTGCGACGGGTCGACACCGAGGCCGGTCAGGTCGAGGGTGCTGCTCGACAAGCCGGTGACGGCGACGCTCAGCCCGTTCGCCAGCGCCCGCTGACCGGTGACGACCGGGATGGCATCGGTGCGGGTGAAGGCGGTCAGGTCGGCGAGTTGGCCGCCAGTGGTCGTGGTCTCGTGCTGGGTGGTCAGCGCCCGGGGGACAGTGAACGCCTCGGTGTCGAGGCGCCCCGTCGTGGCACCGCCGCGCAGCGTCATACCGCTTGCCCAGTAGGCATTGTCGTCGTGCAGTCCCAGTGCGGGCTGCGACCAGGCAGCGTCCTGCACGAAGACCACGCGCGCGGGGTGGCTGGGCGTGCGGTGTCGGCCCCAAAAAGCGAAGAGCTCGTCCGTCGCATTCTGCAGTGCCCGGAAGCTGTGCGACTGGTTGGTGTAGTTCTTCAGGTGCGACTCGTAGCCGAGGTCGCGGACGGCGCTGTAGTACTGCGTCGCGGCGATGCCTCCGGCGTCGAAGTCGCCGTTCGCGGTCACGGTGAAGTAGGGGCTGTTCACCAGGTTCGGGAGCCCGTCGGACTGGGCGACGCCGAGGAAGGGCGTCACGTCGGCGAAGGCGTCGGGGTGGCGGGTGCCGAGCTTGCTCGTGCCGTAGCCGCCCATGGACAGACCGGCGAGGTGATGCTGGGTGGGGTCGACGGCGTAGCTGTGGTCCACATCGGCGAGCACCTCGAGCAGGTCGAGCTCGCTGTCCGCCTCGTATTGGATGTCGCCCCGGCCGAGCGGAAAGACCGCGAGCATGCCGTGGTCGTCGAGGGCCTTGTTGAAGGTCGCACCCGCGAGGAAGTAGCCCTCGTCGTAGGAACCGTTGTAGCCGTGCAGGAACATGACCAGGGAGTGCGCAGCGGCCGCCGAATAACCCGCCGGAAGGTAGACGAGGTAGGGCTGCACGCGACCCAGGTAGTGATAGACGGATGCGGGCTCCGGCGTCTGGTAGCCCGCCGGCGTGGTGCCGTTGTCGATCCCCTCGCCCAGCTTGAGCCGCGACACCAGTAGCCGCTCGACCGGTCCGCCGGTTGGCTCGCCCTCGACCCGGGTGGCGCCCGCGGCCAGCGCCGCCAGGTCGACGGTGGCCCGGGCCGGGGCCGCGTTCTGAGCCTGCAGCAGGTCTGCCTGCACCTTGTCGTCGACCCTGGCGCGGTCTTCCTGCACGAACGCGAGGTCGAAGACATTGGTCCCGCCGGTGCCACCGCCGGGGTTGGTGCTGGTCTGGACGGGCGCGACGGTCTGGAACTTCCCCGCAGCGTCATGCACACCGACGGCCAGCCAGGCGTGCAGGTTGTCGCCCGTGCGTCCCAGCAAACTGCCAGGGACGTGGAACGTGAGCTGGTCCTCCTCCGTGCTCGCCGTCACGTCGGTCGGGGCGCCGAGACTGGCGCCGCTCGCGTCCGCGACGTCTCCCCCGGTCCCCCAGACCGAGACGAAGCGGTCGATGCCACACGGCGAGCACCCGAGCGCGGCGTTGCGCGGGAACGGCGTCGAGGCGGTGGTGACGCCGTCGGTGTCGAGCCCCAGCGTGACGATGGCCGAGTCCTTGGCTCCCAGGGCATTCAGCACGACCCGCCCGTCGAGGCCGCCGTCGGCCGCGGGCCGCAGCTGGGCGAAGAGCACGTCGGCGCTGAGCTCGGGGAAGCGAGCGTCGTCCTGCGGCAGCAGGTAGTCACCGTTGTGCGCAAGTCGGTGCGTGCCGAACAGGTCGTACGTCGCCTCGGCGCCCTCCCCGGGGACCGAGCCGAAGTAGTCCTCGCGGTGCAGGCCGTCGCTGTTGGCGCCCTGCCCGTCGCCCCAGCGGTCGGTGTAGGAGAAGACGCCGCCGGCGTAACGCGTCGTACCCGTCGTCCGGTTGGGGGGGAGCGTCTCGTGGCCGCCCCAGGCGTAGGCGGCCGACGCAGCGAGGACTGGGGCAGCCACCGCCGTGCCTGCCGGCAGCACGAGTCCGGCGACGCAGAGCGCCGCCGCGGCGAACGCCGTGCGGATGCTGGTCTGCCGGGGACCGACGATCGGATGACGTGGCACGGGACTCTCCGAGGGGCGACGGCGAAAGGGCGAACCCCTGGATGTTCGTCGCGCGACGCGCGGTACCTGCCCGGGTGCGCTTCTCCGGCGCGGCTACCGTGCCGGAGTCCGGACCCGGCAGAGAGGACCTTGCCCCGATGGCGACGACGCAGGTGGACAAGCTCGGCGCGGCGTATGCGTTCACCGGACCGGCGCTCGAGCTCGGGGCGCTCGTGCTGGACGGCGCAGCGCACCCAGAGGCATCGATCCGCGTGCCGTTGTCCATGCTCAACCGGCACGGTCTCGTCGCCGGCGCGACGGGGACCGGAAAGACCAAGACGCTGCAGCTGATGGCCGAGCAGCTCTCCGATGCCGGGGTTCCCGTCTTCCTCGCCGACATCAAGGGTGACGTCTCCGGCATGGCTGCCCCCGGGACGACCAGTGACCGCATCGCCAAGCGTGCCGCCGAGACCGGGACCGACTGGCATGCGAAAGCGTTCCCGGTCGAGCTCCTCACCCTCGGCGGGGAGGAGGGCACCGGGGTGCCGGTGCGGGCGACGATGACGAGCTTCGGCCCCGTCCTGCTGGCGAAGGTGCTGGGCCTCAACGAGACCCAGGAGTCGAGCCTCGGGCTGGTCTTCCATTTCGCGGACAAGGCTGGCCTGCCGCTGCTCGACCTCAAGGACCTGCGGGCCGTGATCAGCCACCTCACCAGCCCGGACGGGAAGGCCGAGCTGGACCAGCTCGGCGGCCTCTCCACGGCCACGGCGGGAGTGATTCTGCGGGAGCTCATCGGGCTCGCCGACGGTGGCGGGGACGCCTTCTTCGGTGAGCCCGAGTTTGACAGTCACGACCTGCTGCGCACAACCGCCGATGGTCGCGGGGTGCTCAGCATCATGGAGTTGCAGGGCCTGCAGGCCAACCCGACGCTCTTCAGCACCTTCCTCATGTGGCTGCTGGCCGACCTCTTCCACGACCTGCCGGAGCTGGGCGACGTCGAGAAGCCGAAGCTCGTGTTCTTCTTCGACGAGGCGCACCTGCTCTTCGACGGCGCGAGCAAGGCCTTCCTCGACGCGGTGGCGCAGACAGTGCGGCTGATCCGCTCTAAGGGCGTCGGCGTCTTCTTCGTCACGCAGACCCCCAAGGACGTCCCGTCCGACGTCCTGGCCCAGCTCGGCAATCGGATCCAGCACGCACTGCGGGCCTTTACCCCAGACGACGCCAAGGCGCTGAAGGCGACCGTGGGCACGTTCCCGCGCAGCGACGTCTACGCCGACCTCGGCGCCCTGCTGACCTCGCTCGGCATCGGGGAGGCCGTCGTCACCATCCTTTCCGAGGAGGGCGCGCCGACGCCGGTCGCCTGGACCCGGCTGCGGCCGCCGGCGTCGCTGATGGGACCGCTGGATGCGGCGCAGCAGGAGGCGCTCGTGGCGGCGAGCCCGTTGCAGGAGGAGTACGGCGTCCCCGTCGACCGCGACTCGGCCTACGAGCGGCTGCTGGCCAAGGTCGCGCCGCAGCCTCCGCAGGAGGAGCCCCCTGCGCCGGCCGAGGCTCCACACACCCAGCAGGGGCAGGAACCCTCCCGCGTCGGCGGGGCGGTGGCCGGTCTCCTCGGCTCGAGCATCTTCCGCAGCTTCGCCCGGTCGGCCGCCTCCAGCGCCGGCCGTGAGATCAGCCGGGACCTGTTCGGGACCGCACCTCGTCGCCGTACGACGCGTCGTCGCCGCTCGTCCTGGTGACCCGTCATGACCGAGCTGGACGGCTCCCTGGTGTCAGCGCCTGGCATGCTCCCAACCATGGCGGCTGAGACTCCGACCGCGGCGTTGCTCGCAGCGCTGACCGGGCAGGCCTTGCGCCGCGAGCCCCCGACCCCGGACCAGGCGCGTGCCCTGCTGGCGACGGGCGATGCGGAGATGCTCGACGTGGTGGCCGCCGCCGCTCGCGTCCGCAGGGAGTTCTTCGGCCGACGGGTCAAGCTGAACCTGATCGTGAACATGAAGAGCGGGTTGTGCCCGGAAGACTGCTTCTATTGCTCGCAGCGGCTCGGCTCGCAGGCCGACGTCCTCAAGTACTCCTGGATCAGCCCGGCAGACGCCGCCGACACGACCGAGCGCGCCGTCGCGGGCGGAGCGAAGCGGGTCTGCCTGGTCGCCAGCGGGCGGGGACCGAGCGACCGTGACATCACCCGGGTGACCGACACCGTCACGGCGATCAAGCAGCGCGAGCCCGACGTCGAGGTGTGCGTCTGCCTCGGGCTGCTCAAGCCCGACCAGGCCGAACGGCTGCGCGACGCCGGCACGCTGGCCTACAACCACAACCTCAACACCAGTGAGCAGCAATACGGCGAGATCTGCACCACGCACACCTACGCCGACCGGGTCGACACCGTGGAACGCGCCCAGGCCGCTGGCCTCTCGCCCTGCTCCGGCGCGATCTTCGGGATGGGGGAGACCGACAGCGACATCGTCGACCTTGCTTTGCGCCTGCGCGCGCTCGACCCCGACTCGGTCCCGCTGAACTTCCTGATCCCCTTCGACGGCACCCCGCTCGCGGGGCAGTGGCAGCTCACGCCCCAGCGCTGCCTGCGGATCGTCGCGCTGTTCCGCTTCGTCTTCCCCGACGTGGAGGTCCGCCTGGCCGGGGGCCGGGAGATTCACCTGCGCAGCCTGCAGCCGTTGGCGCTGCACATCGCGAACTCGATGTTCCTCGGGGACTACCTCACCAGCGAGGGGCAGGCCGGTTCCGCGGACCTGCAGATGATCGCGGACGCGGGGCTCGTCGTCGAAGGCCAGGCCGAGCAGACGCTGCCCGCCGCCCGGCACGACCTCGTCGTCCTGCGTCGGCGCGGCCCCGGCACCCAGTTGCCCGCCAACGCCTGACCACCCCGCTCTTGCGCCTGCTCCCCTCGCGGACGTCATCGCGCCGCATCCCGGGCTGACTGCAGGGACTGGGCGTAGCCCTGTGGGGTGTAGGACGCACCGAAGACCGCGTCGATCGCGGCCGTCTGCGCGCTGAGCGCTTCCCGGCGCAGCAGCGGCGCCACGTAGGCGCTGATGTCGCTGGCGCGGCCTCTGCGTGGCAGGGACAGGGCAGGTCCGGCAGTGATCCGCGCGATACCCCTGCGCGCCAAGGACAAGCCGCTGCTCAGGAAGAGGCGATACGCACCGACGCCACGGTCGAGGCGCTCGCGGGATGAGGCCGGACGCGGGTACGACGACGGGAAGCTCCGACGCCAGGGTGGGCGGCGAGCCATGGGCGCGGCCCCCGCCAGCGTCGAGCCCGTTCGCCTTGTCCCGGAGCTCAAGGCGACCTGCTGCTCCGAGTCACCGCACAGGGGGGTCGCGAGTATGCATTTCGCGACGCCGAGCGCTCAGACAATTCCCATTGTCATCGGCAAGTCCGGATGTTGGATCTGTTTCGCAAGCGGAACGTCGATCGGGACCGCTGGCGGGTGCGGGGTTTCCAACCCGCCAAGTTGTATGGCGCAGCTGTTGTCAGGCGCGTGGGGGTGGACCCGGTCGCTTCAATCGAGAGCTGTGGCGCGGCCGAGGCCCTCCCAGGCCCTGAGTTCATCTGCCATGTCGTGGAGGTGTTGGTCGACGGCGTCGATGGCGTCGGCTCCGAGAGCGAGGCGCAGTGGCGGGTTGTCAGCGGCCAGCGCTGTGAGGATGGCCGTGGCTGCTTTGGCGGGGTCGCCGGGCTGCTTGCCGTCGAAGTCCCGGTTCATCTGGCGGGTTGCACCGACCGTGTCCGCGTAGTCGGCGATCTCCGCGCTTTCAACCGTCGTGGCGCCGGCGAGCCCAGTACGGAAAGCCCCGGGTTCCACCAGCAGAACGTTGATGCCGAGTGGCCGCACCTCCGCTGCCAATGCTTGGGAGTAGCCCTCGAGCGCGAACTTCGTCGCGCAGTACGCGCCGAAGCCCGGGTAGGTGACCAGGCCGCCCATCGAGGACATCTGCACGATGGCGCCAGACCTGCGGGCCCGCATGGCGGGCAGCACGGCACGGGTCAGCTCGGCTGCCGCAAAGAAGTGCAGTTCGAACAGGGATCGCAGTTCGGATTCGGTCGTCTCCTCCGCCGCTCCTACCTGTCCGCGCCCGGCGTTGTTCACCAGCACGTCGATGCGGCCGTACCGCTGCAGCACGTCTGCCACCGCGGCGCGTGCCGACGGCAGGTCGGTCACGTCCAGTCCCAACGGCTCGACGCGATCCGGAAAGGCCGCTGCCAGGTCCTGGAGCTGTATTGGGCGGCGGCCCAACCCAATCACAACATCACCTGCCGCGGCCGCAGCCTCGGTGATGGCGCCCAGGCCACTCGTGGCGCCGGTCACGAACCAAACCCTGGTGTCAGCCATGTTGTCCTCCTCGGTTGGCATGATTCATCGTCTGTGGTGTCGGCGCTCGCTGTCCAAGACCCGCTGTGATAACCAATGTGCATGGACAGGGACGTGCACCTGCGTGATCTGCGGTACTTCAGGGCGGTCGCCGAGCACTTGCACTTCGGTCATGCGGCGGAGGCCTTGTTCGTCAGCCAGCCTGCTCTGTCGAAACAGATTCGGGCGTTGGAGGGTCGGCTGGGGGTACGGCTGTTCAACCGGGACCGTCGCTCCGTGGTGCTGACCCCTGCCGGAGCAGCCTTGCTCCCTAGGGCTCGACTGAGTCGCCTCCCCCGCGGTGCACTCAGCCGGGTGAACCGCCCAGCTCGTCCGGATGCGGGATCGCCACAACGCGCAGCCCGTCGATCCGTTCGAAGTCGCGGGCATTGCAGGTGTAGACGGGCAGGTCGCTGGCCATCGCGGTAGCGGCGATGAGGGCGTCGAAGGCCCGGGCCTGAACACGCCGGCCACCCCGGCGTAGACCGGCGGCGATCCGCCCGAACGCCCGGGCCGCCGCCGCGTCGAACGGCAGTGGGTCGAAGGCATTCTCGACCTCCTGCAGGCGCGCCTGACGGGCAGCCTGTTCAGCAGGGTCACCGGCGACGAGCGGTCCGACCGACAACTCGGCCAGGGTGATCGCAGTGATCACCGGCTCGACTGGCAGGTCAGCCGGGTCCAGACGCTCGAGCAGGACCACCGCATTCGTGTCCAGGACACCGACACGGCCCAGGGCAGGGACGCTCACAGGGACTGGTCGATGATCGTGTCGATGTCGGCGCGCAGGCGCGCCGGATCGATCGCCGGGAGCGAATGGAATCGCTCAACCAGCGAGGCCGCCGAGAGTCGATCACGGCCGACCGGCACGAGTCGTGCCACGGGCTTGCCGTCGCGAGTGATCGTCACCCGCTCGCCCGCGAGCACCCGGTCGAGCACGTGGCCGCCCTGATTACGCAGGTCACGGATCGTCGCTTCGCTCACACAGCACTGTATCACTGGTGAGACGTGTCGTCGATGGTCGCCAGATCATCCCAGGACACCTGACGTGACCGTCCCGGATTAAGCGAGTGGTCTGAAGGCACGGAGCCTGACGATCATGGCGGCAGCACGTAAGCACCCGAGCGAGTCGCGTGCGCTAACAACGATGGCTACGCGTGCCCCGCGATCAGACTGGCTGCAGCGGAGACACTCTGCGCTTGTTCCATGTTCGCGCCACCCGCTGCTTCTAGGTGTGCGATCAGCCGACCTCCGTCTCCGACTCAGGACTCGGCGAAGGTCCCGTCATCGTTGCGGTCGCCCGGAGAGGCAGCTTCATGTGGGCCTCGGGATCAAGTGAGCAGGTAATCGCCGACATCCCGAGGCGCTGCCACAACGACGGGCCTGCAGCAGCCCCCCGTGCGACACCAGATTCGGGTCGTCGAAGCTCACCTCGACCCGGCTCAACTCACGCGATTCTCGCATCCGGCAGATGCCTCTCACTCGGGCCTCTCAATCTCTCAGCAAGACCCAAAGTGCCAGCAGTGCAGGGCATCTGCCCACAAACATGCGCAACAACATCAACGGGGAACGGCGCGTCCAGGTTCAGTGGTCGACGCCCAACCAGTCACGAACGGCGGTCGGGACTGCCTTGGGATGGGTCGTACCACGACGGCCCTGCGCCTTGGGATCTTGGCCAGCCGGAGCCGGCGGTAGTGCGTGTGGCATCCGAAGGCGCATTCGCCGGAGCGGTGCTCGATGCGGGCTGCGGCACCGGCGAGAACTCTCTACACGTCGCGTCATTGGGATTGTCG
>JAABUT010002585.1_pt1 | contig 17090 bp, 16 predicted proteins | sample 5559281 | NCBI WGS metagenome assembly JAABUT01 (sample SAMN10711880, study PRJNA513359) | rock metagenome | isolation source: Antarctica rocks | place: Antarctica: Victoria Land, Ricker Hills nord | collected 2016-01-04 | reverse complement strand
CCAGCGGATCGGGTTGCTCGAGGTACATCAGCACGCCATGGCACAGCACCGCATCGAAGAGCTGGCCGCCGGTCGCCGCCTCGGCCTGCTCGCCAGGTGCCTCGATCAGCCGCACTCGACGCCGGACGTGGTCCGGCTCCGCGCTCAGGCGTTGCTCCGCCTTCGCGAGCATGGCCGGCGACGGGTCCAGGACGGTGACGTCGTAGCCAAGCCGGGCAAGCGGCAGCGACTGGTGAGCCGCGCCCCCGCCGACGCCGAGGAGCGCCCCTCGCATGAACGATCGTCTGTAAGACACCAGGTGGAACTCGGGGCTCTGTGACTTGCAGCGGTAAGTGGCGCCGTTCTCGCAACGCTATGTGGCCGGATCGGTGCCCGTACGGTGGCTGCGATCTTGTCCGGTAGAGGATCGACGACCGGAACAGCACGCGAGCGGGCCCGAAGGCACCCGTGGCTGACGCGCTGTGCGTAGGCGCTGCCCGCGGCCTTGCGGCGTGGCAGAGTCGGATGGTGGTGACGATCCATCTGAGGTACGTGCTGGACCCGTACAAGCTCGCCGACTTCGAGGAGTACGGGCGTCGCTGGATTACCCTGGTGGGCCGATTCGGCGGGCGGCATCACGGCTACTTCCTCCCGAGCGAAGGCGCCAGCAACATCGCCTATGCCCTCTTCAGCTTCCCGAGCCTGGCCGACTACGAGATCTACCGCCAAGCCGCTGCAGTGAACCCAGAGTGCCAGGCCGCCATGGACCTGGCTGAGCAGTCACGCTGCATCCTGAGCTACGAGCGAACCTTCCTGCGCCCAGTCACCGACGGCCTCTGACCGCCGGCCCGTCCTGGGTCACCCTCTGGACCGATCTTGTGTCGGTGGAGGGTGGGCTACCAGACGGCTGTTCCAGCAGCCCTCCGCAAGTGGGAGATCGGTGAGGAGAACTGATCTTTCTGTCGCCGCGAGGGTGGCCCGGCTCATTGATTCAGGACGGATCGCGCGCGGACGTGGGCGCGTTGGCCTTCGGCGCTGACCAGCGGTCCTCGGATCCCGTCGAGCGCGGCGTGCAGGATGGGCTCGCAGTAGCCGGCGTCGCCGCGGATCGCGCTCAGCGCGAGGACCATGTCCAGGAGCTGCTCGAGGGTCAGCTCCGCTCGGATCTGCCCGGCCTGCTGGGCGGCGGTGAGCAGTGGCCGGCCGGCGGCGAGGACCCGGTCGCGGCTGGTGTCGAAAAGGGGGTTCTCCCGCTTGGTCTGCTCGAGCAGCTCCACGGCGATGTCGTGCTTGCTGGCGATGAACTCGACGAAGCGTCGCAGCCATAGATCGACGGCCTCTCCCAGTGTGCCGGTGGCGGGCGGGGCGGCAGCGGCGCAGATCGCGTCCACCTCGTCGACGTAGAGGGCCTCGAGCAGCTCCGGACGGCTGGGGAAGTTCCGGTAGAGCGTCGCCATCCCTACGCCGGCCCGCCGGGACACCTCGGCCATCGACACGGCAGCACCGGGTTCGTTGAACGCGGCGCGTGCCGCGTCGAGGATCTTGGCGCGGTTGCGCTCGGCGTCGGCTCGGCGCGGGCCACCCGAACGGGCCGTGCTCATCGGCTAATCCACACCCGGACAGCCTATCCGCTACGTTGCGTGGACAGCCATCCGCTCGAGGCCCAACCGGGCCGGCGGGGCAGCACGGCACCGAACGACACGTGGGAGCGAACCAATGACTGACCAGAAGACCGCGCTCGTCACCGGCGCGAACAAGGGGATCGGTTTTGAGATCGCCGCCGGCCTAGGCGCCCTCGGCTACAAGGTCGGCGTCGGGGCCCGAGACGACGCGCGTCGCGAGGCCGCGGTGGAGAAGCTGCGTGCGGGTGGGGCCGACGTCTTCGGTGTACCGCTCGACGTGACCGACGACGCTAGCGTCGCCGCCGCTGCCCACCTGATGCAGGAGCAGGCCGGTGGTCTCGACGCCCTGGTCAACAACGCGGGCATCACCGGTGGGCCGGAGCAGGCGCCGACCACCGTCGACCCCGAGACCGTGCTGGCGGTCGTCCAGACCAACGTCATCGGCGTCATGCGCGTCACCAACGCGATGCTGCCGATGCTGCGTCGATCTGCCTCGCCGCGGATCGTCAACGTCTCCAGCAGCGTCGGCTCGCTCACCCGCCAGACAACGCCGGGCAGCTTCGTGGGCCCGATCGCGGTGGCCTACGCACCGTCGAAGACGTTCCTCAACGCGGTCATGGTCCAGTACGCCAGGGAGCTGGCGGACACGAACATCCTCATCAACGCGGCGTGCCCCGGCTTCGTCGCGACCGACCTCAACGGCTTCCGCGGCACCGGCACCGCGCAGCAGGGCGCGGCCACCCCGATCCGGCTTGCCACGCTGCCCGACGGGGGTCCCACCGGCCAGTTCTTCGAGGACGCCGGCACCATCCCCTGGTGACCCAACCGTCCCAGGGGCGGGTAGGCGCGAAGGATCCGGTCCCGGGTGGATCCGGTGTCGGAGCGTCGCTGCTGCAGGTCGCACCGACGAAGGCGTAGTGGACAGCCTGTCCGCTTCTCCGGTAGCGTGGGCGGGGCCATGCCCTTCACCACGGGTGGGGGCAGACGACACCCGCCGGTGACGGCGATGGAAGGACCCCTCTGTGGAGTATCGAGTGTTAGGCCGCACCGGTATCGGCGTCAGCCACCTCACCCTCGGCGCGATGATGCTGGGCGCGATGGGCAACCAGGATCGCGACGAGTGCGTTTCCATCGTGCGTAGGGCGCTGGAGGGGGGCGTCACGAGCATCAACACCGCCGACGGCTACTCCGGCGGAGAGTCCGAGGAGATCATCGGGGCGGCCCTCACCGGTGGTCGGCGCGACGAGGTCGTGCTGACGGTGAAGACCGGGGTGTCCCGCGATGGCAACCCCAACCACGGGGGTGGCTCGCGACGCTGGTTCACCCACGCCATCGAGGGATCGTTGCGGCGTCTGCAGACCGACTACATCGACGTCTACGAGCTGGGGGCCCCCGACCCCAGGACCGACCTCGACGAGACCCTCGGCGCCCTCACTGACCTCGTCGCCGCCGGCAAGGTCCGCTCGTTCGGCACGTCGAAGATGCCGCCCTCGCTGATCGCGGAGGCCCGCGATCTCGCTGAGCGCCGCGGGTACGGGGTGTTCCGGACCGAGGAGGCGCCGTACTCGATGCTGAACCGGGTCGTGGAGTACGACCTGCTCCCCGTCTGCCAGCGCCTTGGCGTCGGCGTGTTCGCCTTCGGTGCCCTCGCGGGCGGTTGGCTATCGGGCCGCTACCGCAGCGGTGAGGAAGTTGCGTTGTCGGGACCCCGTTCACGTAGCCCCCAGATGGACGCGTCCGCCCCAGCCAACGCTACGAAGCTCGACGCCGCCGACGCGCTCGGTAATCTCGCCGACGACAGCGGACTGACCCTGGTGCAGCTCGCCACCGCGTGGGCCGCTCAGCATCCGGCGGTCAGCAGCGTCGTCATCGGCCCCCGCACGATGGGGCAGCTCGAGGGCTACCTAGCGGCAGAGAACACTGACCTCAGCCGCGATGTCCTCGACCGCGTCGACGCGATCGTCGCGCCCGGCGTCACCCTCGACCCTGCCGACACCATGTGGGTGCACGGCACCCGCGCACTCGACGCCACCCAGCGCCGCCGCTGAGCCAGCGTCGCGTTCGTCGACGTCCTGCAGCGGGCACGACAGTCGGTCGCCGGCGGGGGCGTCCTGGCAATCACTCTCAAGGAGAGAAACGCCGAGGCCTGATAGGAAGCCAAGCTCGGACGCCCGAAGCACTTCCTACTGGCGTGAGCCAGCAGTCCGCGCCCTACAGGTGACCAGCGGCTGGCAGGTCCCGTCGCTCGAGCATGTCGCCGGGCGCGAGGAGCCCTGGCTCTTCGTCATCGCCCGGACCGGTCCTTCGCCGGACAAGGCTCTCCAGCGTCCCACCTGACGATCCGCAGCCGGACAGAGGCGACGGGTTGTACCGGCCGTCGTGCAGCTCGGCCGTACGCCCAGTCCAGGTGCGGCTGCAGGGCCGAGGCGCTGAGCAGGCCTATGCGGCCCAGCGACGCAGACCGCGCGAAAGCCCCATGGCCTTCCCTGAGGGGCTGCGCGTCACAGCGGGGTGTAGACCACCAGCGTCTGGTCGGGGTGGTCGGCCACGGCCAGGGCGGTGTGGACGATGCTGATCTCCCCGTCGCGCGGGTGGCGCAGACGCTTGACGCCGGCGTGGGGTGCTGCGACGTCGTACCGCAGCCACCACGCCTCGGCCTGCGCGCTCCCGGAGCGCAGCTCGGCGACCAGCGCGGCGGCGCCCGGGTCACCGCGATGACGCCCGGTGGCCGCGCGCAGCCGGGCCAGCAGGTCACGGGCGACCTGCTCCCAGTCCATCAGCACCTCGCGCGCTGTGGGCTGCAGGAACACCCAGCGCGCCAGGTTCGTCGGCGGCCCGGTGCTGCCGTCCGGGCCGGCGAAAAGCTCCAGGGCGGCCTCGTTGGCGGCCAGCACGTCGAGCAGGCCGCCGGTGACGTATGCCGGGTGCGGCGCCAGCGCAGCCACCACCCCCGGCAGGCCCCGCGGCACCTGTTCGTCGACCGGCCGGTCGTGCTGGTCGCCGGCCAGGGCGAACAGGTAGGTGCGTTCGGGCCCGTCCAGGCGCAGCGCCCAAGCCAGCGCGCCCAGCACCTGCCCGGAGGCCCGTACGTCCCGGCCCTGCTCCAGCCACGTGCACCAGGTGACGCTCACCCCGGCCAGCACGGCGAGCTCCTCGCGCCGCAGCCCCGGCGTACGCCGCCGCCCGGTCGCCGGCAGGCCGACCTGCCCGGGGCTCAGACCCTCGCGGCGCGCACGCAGGAACGCCCCCAGCTCCGCGCGAGCGGGCGGACGGGCGGGGTGCGGGGGGCGCACGACCGGCACGGTGGTACCTCCAACACCTGGATGAGCACGCTCTGGATCCGTGCGTCGAGACAGTCCATCATCGGTCCATGCGTGCATGGATGCTGGACGAGGAAGGTGCCGGGGTCCGCGTGGCGGACGTGGCAGAACCCCAGGTCAAGGGCGGGGGCGCGGTCCTCACGGTGCTGGCCGCGCACGTGCCGGGCTACACCGGCGTGCTCACCACCGGCGCCCGCGGCATGCTTCCGACCCCGCTGGTGCTCGGCCCGGCGTGCGTCGGCCGGGTCGTGTCCGTGGCCGAGGACGTCTTCAACGTGGCTCCCGGCGATGTCGTCCTGGACACCGGGCTGCTGCTGTCGGGCAGCCTCGACGAGCCCGAGGAGCTGATCGTGGGCTGGACCGGCATCGGCGGCCGCGGCGAGGCGACCCCCACCGTCGACGCGATGCGCAAGGCCTGGCCCGACGGGACCTTCGCCGAACGCGCGCTGCGCCCCGCCTCCCTGCTGGTGCGCCTGCCGGGGGCCGAGGAGCACGGCGAGTTCGCGCGCCTGGCCTTCCTGGGCTGGCTGGCCCTGGCGGTGGAGGCGCTGGAGCGCGCCGGCCAGCGCGCGGGCGACGAGGTGGCCGTCGTCGGCGGCTCCGGTCAGCTCGGCGGGGCCGTGGTGCTCGCCGCTCTGGCCCGCGGAGCATCCCGGGTGGTCGCACTCGGCCGCAACCCCGCCTCGCTGGCCCGCGTCGCCGGCGTCGACCCTCGCGTGGCCACCGTGAACCTGAGCGGGCAGCGCGCCGCCGACACCGCCGCCGTGCTCGCCACCGGCGGAGAGGTCGACGTCGTCATCGACGCGCTCGGGGCAGTACCCACCATCGACGCCACGATGTCCGGTCTCGACGCCCTGCGCACCGACGGGACCATGGTGCTGCTCGGCGGGGTGCGGCACGACCTCGCGATCAACTATTCCGACCTGGTGCACCGGCGCCTGACGCTGCGCGGGTCCTGGATGGCGCCGCCGTCGGCCGTGCAACAGGCCTGGCGGGCGGTCCGATCCGGGTTGATCGACCTGTCCGTGCTTCAGGTCACCACCGCCGGGCTCGAGGACCCCGCCGCAGCCTTGGAGACCGCCGCGGCCACCTCCGGCCTCGGCTATCTCGCTCTGGTCCCTGGAACCTGAACGACACAAGACGCCGTCGGGCGCAAGCCAGACAACCCCGCCGACGGCGGTCTCGGACCTAGAACGCCGCGCGCGGCCGACCCCGATCCGCTACCAAGCGAGCGGCAGCTGCGACCTCGGGCCCTTTCGCCTGTTCATTCGCGCCCCAGTGCGCGCCCGATCAGCTGTCCCCGCGCCGGAAGTCGGCGCGACAAATGAACGGCCGGCGGGACACCCCCTCGCTGCCGACTCTTGAGAGACCCGTCAGCCGCTGTTCCCTGGTCGGGGGTCCGTGCTCAGCACCGACATCATGATCTCGTCGTACCAGCTCCCGTTCCAGCGAAGGGCGTCGCGTCGCCGGCCCTCCACTGCGAAGCCGCACTTCTCGTACACCCGGCGGGCCCGCGGGTTGAACGCGTAGACGCCGAGGGCGACCCGGTGGAGGCCGATGTCGTTGAGCGCATACGAGAGCACCAGCCGGGTGACCTCGGTGCCGTAGCCACGGCCGGTGGCCTCGGGCCCGGCCAGCCACACTCGGTAGTTGACGGACTCGTTCGGCGCGTCGAGCTCGTTGAGGACGGCCTCGCCGAGGAACGCTCCGTCGCTGCTGCGCACGACGGCCCAGTCGGCCCGGTCGTGGTGGTGCTGTCGGGTCGCAAGCCACCGCTCGACGGCGTTGGGCTCGAACCTGGCCTGACTGCTCGTCAGGTGCTGCACCTGGGGATCGTCGAGTCCGGCGAGGTAGGGGCCGAGCACCGCGGCGGTCAGCGGTTCGAGGCGGACATACTCGCCGATCAACACCGGTTGGTCGAGGAAGACGTCGCCTGCGATCACCTTCACAGCCTTGCAGTCCCCGTCACCTCGCTCGTCGCCGAGCCTCGACGACCGAGTTGCCGCGCTCTCCCGTTCTTCGAGTCGGCGTCCCAGTAGCCGATCCCGCTGCGGCGCCTGGCGGCGCCCCGGTCGGTTGACTGTCGCGATCTGCGAGCCGATACCGGCACAGCGGACGGTGCACGGTTGTCCTGCACACGGCTGCCTGTTCGACTATCTATCTAGTGACGGTGGCAACCGGCCGCCGGAGGAGGTTGGGTCATGAAGTACCTGTTCTTGCTGCAGACCGCTGACGATGGGCCGCCGGCGCCCGGCTCACCGGAGGCCGCGCAGATGTTCACCGACTACCAGGTGGCCCTGCAGGAGATGGCTCGGGCGGGAGTGCTGCTGGACTGCGCGCCGCTGCAGGGCGCATCACTGGCGACCACGGTGCGGGTCCGGGACGGACAGACAATGCTCACCGATGGCCCGGCGGCCGAGCTCAAGGAGCAGGTCGGCGGCTACACCCTGGTCGACTGTGCGGACTTGGACCAGGCGCTGCACTTCGCGGCGATGCTCCCCGCGGCCACAGCCGGCTCGGTGGAGGTGCGGGCCGTCATCGACACCGGCGGCAGCGCGCTGGCAGCCACCGCCGCCGCCGAATCTACGGCGGGAGTCGCCTCCTGACCGTGCGGGGCGACGCCGACCGGATAGGGCTCGAGCAGGAGCTGCGGGAGCACTGGTGGGCCGCGGTCGCCAGCGTCACCCGGTCCACGGGTGACCTGGCGGTCGCGGAGGACGCCGTTCAGGACGCTTGCCTGGCCGCGCTGGCCACCTGGCCCACCGCCGGGCTGCCCGCCGACCCACGCCCGTTGGCTGATTGGCACAGCTCGGCACAAGGCCCTGGATGTGCTGCGCCGGGAGGCTCGCCGCAGCGTGAAGGAGGAGGTGGCGGTGCGCGAACTATCCCTGCCCAGCGAACCCTCTACAGCCGGCGACCCGGCGGTTGCACCGGAGGACCAGCTGGCGTTGATCTTCCTGTGCTGTCACCCGGCGCTGGACCCGCAGGTCCGGGTCGCGCTGACGTTGCGTGCGGTCTGCGGGCTCAGCCCGCATCAGATCGCCGCGGCGTTCCTGCTCCCCGAGCCGACGCTGACCAAACGTCTGGTCCGCGCCCGGCGCAAGATCCGCGATACCGGCATCCGGCTAACCACGCCCAAAGCCGAGGCGCTGCCTGAACGCCTCGACGCCGTGCTGCGGGTGGTGTACCTGGTGTTCACCGAAGGCCACCGTACCAGCACCGGACCCGCACTCGTGGGCGAGGAGCTCTGCGACACGGCGATCGCGCTGGCCCGGGCACTGTCGGCGCTGCTGCCGCACGAGCCGGAGGTCACCGGGCTGCTGGCGCTACTCCTACTGACCGACGCCCGCCGCGACGCCCGCACCGACGACACCGGGCAGCTCGTGCTGCTCGCCGAGCAGGACCGCAGCCGCTACGACCCGGTCCTGATCGCCGAGGCCGAAGCGCTGCTCGAGCGGGCGCTGCGCACCAGCCGGCCTGGCCCCTACCAGGTGCAGGCCGCCATCGCTGCCTGCCACTCCACCGCCCGCCACCCGCGCGACACCGACTGGCGGGAGATCGCCGCGCTATATGGCGAGCTGCTGCGCTACGAACCGACACCCGTGCACGAAGCCAACCGCGCCGTCGCCGTCGCGATGGCCGAAGGACCCGCCGCCGGCCTGGTCATCCTCGACGCGGTCGCCCACCACCCCCAGCTCGCGCGCTGGCCCGCGCTGCACGTCGCCCGCGCCGACCTGCTCCAACGACTCGGCCGCGCCGCCGACGCCATCGACGCCTACCAAAGCGCGCTCCAGCTCGACCCCGGACCCGCCGAGCGGAACTTCATCCAGCGCCAACTGCACCAGCTCACGCACGCCTGACGCCAACGTCGACCACGCCAAAGCCGTCCCTATTGCCGATCGTTATCCGGACGCCTGGCGGTCCTTGGTGAGGTGGACGAGTCGGTAGCCGGCCGATGTGAGCTCCGGTCGGCGTGGGCTTGGGCCTCCGTGACGTACGCGGCGCGCTGCAAAGTCAGTACCTCGCCGGCGTCCTCAGCGCCGAGCCTGACCAACGACTCCACCAGCAGCAGCGTGCCAGACACGATCGGCCCGCGGTACAGGGACGGGACTAGGAGGTGGGTCGCACCGTCGACACAGCGACACCTTCCGATCACTCAAGCGCCCTCGCTCTGCTGCCGCGCCCACTCCGCAACCCGCCGCGCGCTCTCCTCCTCTGACAGGTCCTTGACGCGGGTGAGGATCGACCAGCGCACGCCGAAGGGGTCGCGGATGCTCGCGAAGCGGTCGCCGGACACGAAGGTGGTCAGCGGCTCGCGCACCGTCGCGCCGGCCTGCTCGGCCCGGGCCACCACCGCGTCCGCGTCGTTGCAGTAGAGGCCGATCGAGTAGCAGTCGTCCTCGCCGGCGGGGGGAGGCACGAGTTGGTAGTCGGGGAGCGGCTCCCCGAGCTGCAACTGCCCCTGTCCGAAGTCGAGGACGGCGTGGGCCACGACGCCGCCCATCTCGGTGACGTCGACGACCCGCGCACCGAAGACGTTGCGGTAGAAGGCCATAGCTTCGCGGGCCCGGGGTACGACCAGGAACGGCGTCAGGCTCGTGACGCCTTGGGGGATGCCGTCCGTCGTGTGCGCGCCGTGCGCGGCGCGGACCTGCTGCGTCGTTTTGTCCATGGGCTGGGACGCTAGGGCGGGACGGGTCCGTCGGCTTGGAGATTCGCGACAGGTCCTGTTGGCTCCTCTCATGACCGGCGACGGGCGGGGCTTGCTTTATCCCGCGGCCATGCCAACCCTGCACCGGCGGCTCGCGCCCGAGCGCGTCTCCTCGCTGGTCAGGTGGTTCTGGATCCCGGAGTGGAACATCGTGCCCGACCGCGTGTCGCGCCAGGAGCTGCTCGCCTTTCCGGCCTGCAACCTCGCCGTCGAGCCCACCCTGGTCGGCCTCGCCGGCCCAACGACTAGGCGATCGCATCGGGACCTGACCGGACGCGGCTGGACTGTCGGGGCGTTGCTGCGACCGGCGGCCGTGCCGCACCTCACGACCGACCCGCACGCGCTGCGGGACCGGTACCAGTCCCTCGCCATGCCCGACCTGCACCGGGCCGTGGCGACGGCAATGACCGGCCAGGGCGAGGGGGACCTCCGCCGCGCCCGTGCCGTCGAGGCGTTCACCGACTGGCTGGTCGCGACGCTACCGCCCCCCGACGCCGACGGGCTGCTCACCAATGCTCTGGCCGAGCTCGTCGACGGCGACCCGACCGTGCTGCAGGTCGAGGACGCGGCGTCCCGCCTGAACGTGTCCGCCCGGACCCTGCAAAGGCTGGCCCGGCGCCACGTCGGGCTGTCGCCCGGGGAGATGATCCGCCGGCGCCGACTGCAGGAGGCCGCCGAGCGGCTGCGCACCGACCCCGACGCTGACCTCGCAACGGTGGCCGCGGAGTTCGGCTACGCCGACCAGGCCCACCTCTCCCGCGACTTTCGTGCCGTGCTGGGCCTCACACCGAGCTCCTACCGCGCGTCCTGCCTCACCGTTGACTAGGGCAGTCGCCCCCAAGACCGGTTGACGTCCCGTAAGCCGAATCTCCTGCGGGGCGGCCTTGAACCCGAGTGACGCCTCGCCGGCTCGTCCCGGTGGACGACAGCGTGGCAGTGATGGATCCGCCTACGGCGCGTTGCGTTCAGCGGCGGTCAGGTTGGCTGAGGGCATGAGGTAGGCGGCGATTATCGGCGCGCTCGTTTTGGGCTGGGGGAGGGGTCACCGAGGCGACCAGCCGGTGGTTCAGGCTCGCCGGCATCCACACCGCGACGGGGCGCCTCCCCAGAACTCCCGCGCGCGCGACCCGCCACTTGAGTGACGGGAAGTGGGCAGCAACGACGGCGCGTCTCCTCGAGCGCGGGTGGCTCAACGAGGACAGCACCGTGACCGATGCTGACACTGCGGTGCGCGAGCAGGTGAGGTCGAGCTGACGAACTCTGCGTGGATCCCCGTCGGCCGGTGAACGGTGCGATGAGCAGCTCCGGTGATCATGATGCTTGCCGTGGGCGTGGTTGATCGCCCGGTCGCTCTGAATCTGCCACCGCTTGGTCGGGCCTGGCTGGCGGTAGAGAAGGGGTGGCTGCGGGGGGCCTCGGGCGCGGTCGTCGAGCTGGGGCAAACGCGCCGCCAGGGGGCCAGTGCGGGACGGTCGGCACCGATAGGAGGCCCGCTGGGCCGGAGTAGGCCATCCGCCGTTCGCCTGCGCGCTACCTGCCGCTCCTACGGTGGCGGGCATGCTGAGCCGTTCCCGTCGTACCCGTCTGGTCTGCCTCGCGATCGTGACCGCCGCGGGGCTCATGCTGACTCACACAGCGGCGGGCGCGGCAGCGGTCGCGCCGCACGTCGGGCTCCGTACGGTGCTGGCCTCTCCCGCGGGGAACCTGCCCTCGGGCCCGCGGACCAACGGCACGGCGGTGCTGCCCGACGGTCGCTTCCTCACCCCGGTCGGGAGCAGCGTGACGACCGAGTTGCAACCGCAGAACGGTGTGCTCAGCCACGACGGGCGGCGGCTCTATGTCAGCTCCGAGGGCGTGGACGCCCGCCCGCCGGCCTCGCGCAACCACGACGTGACGCGACACGCGCGCTTCCTGTCCGTGATCGACACCCGCACGCTGAAGACGACGCTGATCGAGGACGACGCCCTGCACTCGGGAATGGCCGAGTCCCCCGACGGACTGACGCTCTACGTCGCGGAGGGCCAGACCGACGCCCTGGGCGTGTTCCGCCGCACACCCGGACCGGGTGTCGGGAGCTTCCGCAAGGTCGCCGACCGGCCGCTCAACGCCAGCAGCCCCAAGGACTACCCGTGGGGCCTGGCGCTGTCCCCGGACGGCAAGCGGGCCTACGTCTCGGGCTTCTCCGGTGACACCCTCACCACCGTCGACACCTCGACCGGGACCGTGCTGTCCCGGGTCTCCACTGGCGCTTATCCGTACGCCGTGGTGGTGTCCCCGGACGGGACACGGGCCTACGTGTCGAACATGGGCCTGTACAACGCCGACGCCGCTCTGGGGGTGAACAGCCCAGTCTCGCCGCCACCCGCGACGTACGGCGGCTACAACTCCGTCAACAGCGACTCCGTGTGGACCTACGACCTCACCGCCAGCCGACCCACGGTTGTCGCCGCCACCCGCATCGGCAGGGACCTGAACGGGGTGGACGTCGAGGGCGGCAGCTCGCCGTCCGGGATGGCCCTGTCACCAGACGGGCGCACCCTGGCGGTCACGTCCAGTAGTGACGACGAACTCGAGCTGCTCGACACCACGTCGACCGTGCCGAGCCTGGCGGTGCCCAGCACGAACGCCCCCGCGGTCCCAGCGCACCCTGCCCGCACGGTCGACCTGCACGTGCTCGCTGGCAGCTCGGCCCTGCCCTCACCGACGGGCGCTCAACCCGACGCCCCGGCCTGGTCCCCAGACGGCAGGGTGCTGTTTGTGGGCGAGGGCGAGCGCAACGACGTCGTGGTGCTCGACCCGGCCAAGATCAGCGCGGGCGACGCGGGCGACTCCGCCGGCGGGGTCGGGACCGGCCTGGGGCCGAACCGCGACGCCGTGATTGGCCGGATCCCGACCGCGTGGTACCCGAGCGCGCTGCAGGTCAGCCACGACAGCAACCACCTGTTCGTGGTGTCGATGAAGGGGCTCGGGTCCGGACCCAACACCGACCTGGGCCTTGGCTATCCCACCGCGGCAGCCGCGGACCCGCCGGCCGCCGGGTACATCCCCAACACCATCCACGGCCGGGTCAGCGATGTCGAGCTGTCCTCCGCGTGCGCCTCTCTGCCGCAGCTGACCGCGACCTCCGATGCCAACAACGGGCTCGTCCCCGCCCCCACGGGCGCGGGCGGCAACGGCTACGTCGTCCCGACCGCCTACGGCCAGAGCGCCTCGACCAAGGTCAAGCACGTCTTCCTGATCATCAAGGAGAACCGGTCCTACGACCAGGTCTTCGGTGACCAGCCCGGCACCGAGAGCGACGGCCGGTACGCCTCCTACGGCCGGTTCGACACCCCGAACAGCCACTCCATCGCCGACCATTTCGCCCTGTCGGACAACTACGACGCCACCACCGAAACCTCAACGCAGGGCCACCTGGCCATCGACACCGGCCAGGTGAATGAGTTCGTCGACAAGCTCACGCCCTCGCAGTACGCCAACAAGCTGCCCTACGGCTCGTTCGACACCCTGCCGGAGAACCTGCCCGAAGGCGGGTTCGTGTGGAACAACGCCGGCCGGCACGGCGTCCACAGCACGATCTTCGGAGAGGGCACGTTCGTCGTCGGCGCCAGCCCCGCGCTGCTCGGCCAGAGCCCCTCCCAGCTGCCCAGCGGACAGCTCATTCCGGGGGTGCAGTCCGACGGCTTCACCACCTACTACGCGCCCTACCCCAGCCAGGTGAACCCCGTCGGCAGCACCGGACCGGCCAAGGGACCACTGGAGACCGCGTTCCCCTACAACGACGAAGGCCGCGCGGACGCCTTCCAGCGGGCCGTCACGACCGGCAACGTCATCAGCCAGCTCAACGTCATGATCCTGTTCGACGACCACACCAACGGCGACATCGCCGGCGCCCCGACCCCCGAACGTGAGATCGCCGAGAACGACCACGGACTCGGCCGAGTCCTGTCCACACTGAGCCACTCGCAGTACTGGAAGGACTCCGCAGTCTTCGTCACCGAGGACGACACCCAAGGCGGGCAGGACCACGTCGACGCCTACCGCACCCTGGCTCTGGTCGCGAGCCCGTGGGCCAAGCGCGGCTACGTCTCCCACGTGCACACCTCCTTCAGCTCCATGACCAAGACCATCAACCTGCTGCTCGGGCTGCCCCCGACGTCGCTGCAGGAGATGACCGCGACCTCGATGGCCGACAGCTTCCTCAGCAACGGCGCCCCCGACCAGACCCCGTTCACGACACTTCCGAACAACACCCAGCCAGCCACCAACGCCCCCGTCGCCGCCGCCCCAAACGCCCAGCTGCGGGAAGCCGCACGGCTCTCCCTGACCCTCCCGCGAGGCATCGACCGCGGCGGCGACGTCCTGCCGCAGATACTCGCGCTGGACCACGCCGGCAAGCTCGCCGCCGGTGACCCCAACGTGCGCCCGACGTCTCGCGTCGTACGGCACACGCTGCCCAGCGGCTCCCCTGTCGCCGTGTCCCAGGGACCGCCCGTCGCCACCGGCGGCCGCGCTGCTGCCGACACCTGCCTGCTCCCGCGCCCCGCTGCGGCGCTGATCCCCCACAGCACGAGCGGCGCCGGACCGGTCCGCAGCACGGCAGTCGCTACCCCCGTCGTACGCGGTCTGGCCCTAGCTGCAACCGGCCCGTCAACTGCCTTGCCCGCCCTCGCGGTGGCACTGCTGGCCGTCGTGCTGGCTAGTCGCCGGCGCACCACCAGGCGATAAGGATCCGGCCGGCGAGCCCTCCGGGGGCTCAGCCCGCGCCCGGCCCCGGTAGGCACCCCGCTTAGGGCCAGGGCGATGCCCTCACGCTGCCGCTCCCGGACCCAACACGCCGCCACCTCGAAGATCGGACCAGCGCTCCTCGAACCGCCCAACTCAACCACCGCGCGGAACTCACGTCAGACGTCGCGCAAGCCGATCGTCTTGCGGGATCGCACGCTCATAGTCGAAGGAGGGTGCTGCCGCTACGGCGTCTGCACCTGAGCCTCGTAGTAACACAACTCGGAGTCGGCTTCGACCTGGTAGAAGCCCGCGTGTTCAAGGGTCCGCTGTGACGCAACATTGTCACGATCGGTGTCAGCGCGGATCGTCGTCATGCCGAGACCGGCGGCGATCTTCACGAGGGTTGCCAGTGCTTCCGTCGCGTAGCCGTGTCCTCGCGCGGAGGGCACCAGGCCGTAGCCGATCTCAACGACTCCGCCATCGGGGGGTCCCTTGAAGCCAACGCCACCAATAGCGAGACCGTCGGACTGACGCCTAATCTGGTAGTAGCCGAACGGACGCTGCTCACCGTTCTGCTCGGTAGTGCGCAGAAGGCTGCCGATGGCAGCCAGGTCCCCTTCGAACGGGTAGTCGGCCGCCCAAGCGTCGCCTGATTGGGGTACACGATCGTGGATGCGCCGTGCCTCGAACTCATCGATCGCGTGCAAGTTCAGCCGTGCAGTGCGGGATTCCATGTCGAGCACTCAACCAGGGTGAAGCATCTGAGCTCACGGAGTTACGACTCTATCTGCGCCGCGACCCGCACCATGCCTTGTGCCCGGCTTCTCACTGCCCTCAGATCCGTCTCACATGGGGCGCCGTACGGGAACGCCGCTTCCCCATCGAGATCGCTCCTCGAACGTCAGTGTGACTTGCACCGGTAAGTGGCGCGGTTCTTGCAGGGCTGTGTGGCCGACACCAGCATGGCGATCTTGTCCGGTAGCCGACGGCTGACCGGTCCGCGCTTCAGCTGGATTTCCCCCACGTCGACAGGCAGAACGCGTGCCCGGCCGGGTCGGCGAAGACCGAACAGTGGTCGTTGTTGGGCTGGAAGTCGTACTTGGTCGCACCGGCTGCCAGCACCCGGGCCTCGGTCGCGGCCCGGTCGTCGACATAGAAGTCCAGATGCAGCTGGATCGATGAGACGGGGTCGGGCCATCGCGGCGGCTGGTAGCCGGGCACGGTCTGGAACTCGATGCGCCCGCCCGGCGCGACGACGGTGGCCCAGGAATCGTCGGCGAAGCTCACCGTCCCGTCGGTGATAGCGGCGTAGAAGTCGGCCAATCGCCGCGCGTTCGGGCAGTCGAGAGTCACTCCGCTGAGCGTTATCGCATCAGACATCACGTCATTCCTCATCTCGCGTCTTGCTGTCATAGCAGCTGACGGTGGCCGCCAGGTCCTGATATGCAGGCAAGAGTTCGGCCCACCGCGCCTGCGCGTCGCAGCGGTCGTGATCGACGAGGTGAGCGGCGAGGTCTTCGACGTGGACCTGCACCCCGGCCCCGTAGGCGGCAAGATGGTCTAGGGGCATGCCCCGTTCCTCGATGACCAGGATGGTCTGGTCGTGGTCGGCGGTCAGCGTGGCCTCGATGGCGTGCTCGTCCGCCTCGCCGACCTCGGTGGTCAGCACGAGAAGCCGCTGCGGGGGTTCGCACGCTTCCACGCGGCCGGTACCTTCCCATCCGGTGGCGAAGAAGTGTGCGCGGAACTGTCCGTCGAGTCGCAGGTCGCCCGCGACCTCGCCGAGCCAGCGGGCGAGGCGGCTGGGGTCGGTGAGTGCCGACCACAGATCGTCGATATCGGTGTCGAAGCGGTCTTCCATGCGCACGATGCCCTTGCCATCGGCTGAGCGCAGGCTGCCGAGGATGCGGCCGCTCCCACGCGCACTGCAGGTCATGTCTTGCTCCTTCGTTCGCGCTTTCCCCGGGCCACTTCGGTGTGCAGGGCGTCCAGCCGGTGATCCCACAACGCCCGGTACTGGTTCAGCCATTCATCGACCTCGGCCAGTGGTTCGGGGCGTAGTCCGTAGATCCGCCGCTGGGCCTCTTGGTGGACCTCGACAAGACCCGCCTCCCGCAGGACCCGCAAGTGCCGCGACACCCCCGGGCGGGCAATCGGCAGCAGCGCCGCCAGTTCACGGGCGGTTGCCGGACCGCCAGCCAGTGCCTCCAGGATGGTCCGCCGGCTGTCGTCCGCCAGTGCCCGCAGCACCGCCTCCACGCCTCGAACGTACCAAGGTCGTTACGTACCCGTCAAGCTACATACGTGCCGGAGCGTGGATCACCTGGTGCGAGAGTCGATCAGTGGTGGATACAGGCAACTCGAGCGTGCGTCTCGATAGCCGAACGGCCATCGGCACAAAATCACCTGCTGACCGGCACGCGAGCCGGAGCAAGAGCACCTGTCCCAACAGACCCGTCCGCTTTGAAGTCCCGCTTAGGGACGTCATACGGCACACTGCTCGGCGTGACCGGACTCAAGATCGACTACGCCAGGGTCTCCACGACCAACCAAGACCTCACTGCCCAGCGGATGGCCTCGCCGGACTCGGGGTCGACGCCGACCGGGTCTACGTCGATTATGCCGACCTTTGCGTTATGCCGACCTTGGGCCCGAAGTCGTTGGCAGACAAGGTGATCGGCTTGGAAAGATCGGCATAACGCGAGCGGATTGACTGATCCTTATTTCTCC
>JAABUT010002584.1_pt1 | contig 17091 bp, 14 predicted proteins | sample 5559281 | NCBI WGS metagenome assembly JAABUT01 (sample SAMN10711880, study PRJNA513359) | rock metagenome | isolation source: Antarctica rocks | place: Antarctica: Victoria Land, Ricker Hills nord | collected 2016-01-04 | reverse complement strand
CGATGCAGGAAGCCTCGGTCACGGTGGCGAACACCACCTATCGCCTCGCCGCGCCCTTCTTCGTCCTGGCGACGCAGAATCCGCTGGAGATGGAGGGGACGTATCCGTTGCCGGAGGCGCAGCTGGACCGCTTCCTTTTCAAGCTGCTGGTGCGCTTCCCCACGGCGGCGGACCTCGGCGAGATCCTGGCGCGTACCACCACGACCGCGCCGCCGCGCGTCCGCAAGGTGGCGACCGGTGCACAGGTGGTGCGGATGGCGGCGCTGGCGCGCGAGGTGCCGATCGCTTCGCACGTCCGCGACTACGTCGTGCGCCTCCTCCTTGCCACCCACCCGGACAGCGCCACCGCCCCGGCGGCGGTGCGGAAGTACGTCCGCTACGGCGCGAGCCCGCGCGGCGCGCAGGCGATCGTTCTGGCCGCCAAGATTCGGGCGCTGCTGGAAGGGCGGCTGAACGTCGCCTTCGAGGATGTGCGCGCCCTCGCCGCCCCGGCATTACGCCACCGGGTCGTGCTCAACTTCGAGGGCGAGGCGGAGGGGCTGAATACCGACGAGATCGTCAGCGAAGTCCTGTCGAAGATCGGCGAGCGCGGGAACTGAGGGTGCGATACAAGAGCGACGGGTGGGGAATTGCTCCCCGCCCGTCGAATCGCGTTGTTATGCCGCGAGGGGTGCCGGGTCAGAGGGTGACCCAGCGCCCCTGGTTCGCGCCGGTGTAGAGCGCCGCCATGACCGCGCTGCGGGTCGCCGCCTCGCGCGCCGTGACGAGCGGTACGCCGGTCCGCCCGGCCACCGCGTCGAGGTAGAGCTCGAAGGCGTGCGGCAGCGTCTCCGGCAAGGTGGTCCACGCCCCCTTGCCGTCAGCCCCCGCGACCCGCGCGCTGCTGAAGCGCAGCGCGCCGTCCGTCACGCTCGCGTACCCCTCGGTGCCGCTGATCTCCAGGGTCACGCGGCTGGCGTCGTCGACCCAACCGGCGGCGATGCTGCCGGTGAGCCCGCCGGGGAAGGCGAGCAACCCCTCGCCATACTCGTCGCAGTCGCCGTAGCGCCCGGTCGCGGTGCCGACCTGCGCGGTGACCCGCTCCGGCGTGGCGATCCCGTCGAGGAACCAGAGCAGGAGATCGAGGGCGTGCGCCCCCAGGTCACCGAAGCCGCCGAAGCCCGCCTGGGCGGGGTCGGTCAGCCAGCGCCACTCGGTGTCGAAGAGGCCGCGGGTCGCCCCGTTGTGGCAGTTGACGATCCGCAGGCGCGTCAGCTTCCCGAAACTCCCCGCCGCGATCTGCTCGCGCAGGAAGCGGTTGATCCCCTGCCCGCGCATGAAGTAGCCGGTCTGGAAGATCACCCCGGCGCGCTCGATCGCGATCGCCATCTGCGCGGCGTCGGCCCCGTCGAGCCCCAGCGGCTTCTCCACGAAAAGATGCTTCCCCGCCGCCGCCGCCGCCAGCACCAGATCGGCGTGCCGATCCGTCTCGGCGCAGACGATCACCCCGACGATCGCCGGATCGGCCCAGATCGCGTCGAGCGTCCGGACCTCGGCACCGAGGTCGCGCGCCCGCGCTGCGGCTCGCGCCGGGTCGTGGTCCCACACCGCCGTCGCGCGCACGTCGTCGCGCGCATCGAGGCGCCTGATGAAGTTCGGTGTGTGGATGTGGGCACCGCCGATCAGCGCGAGCCCGCGCGCTCCGTGTGCTGTCATCCTGCCCCCTCCTTGCGGCGCGGGGAGTCGCCGCCTGATCGCTCGCGCGAATTGCCGCAGCCCTCCCCGCACTCGCGCGTGCATCGGTGCTATCAGCGCTCGCCGATCGTGACGGTGCGCCCCTCGGCGATCGAGCGGTAGGCCGCCAGGATCACTTCGAGGACGCGACGACCGTCATAGTGGTCCTGGATCGGCTTCTGCCCGGTCGTGATGCTGTCGTAGAAGTGGTGGATCGTGTCGTCGAAGGTCTGTTGGTTCCCCTGCGCCGGGGCGGGCCAGGTGCGCGTCGCCTCCTCGGTGAAGCCGCGCGGCTTCTCGTGGAGATCGTAGCGCATCCCGTAGACCTCGCCGCGCTCGCCGATGACGTGCAGCTTGGCGTCGTTGGCCGGGAAAGCGAAGCCCTCGCCGGTGAAGATCTGGCCGATCGCCCCGTTGGCGAACTTCACCATCACCAGCGCCGTGTCCTCGCCGTCCATCTGCGCGACGAAGGTGTTCGTCATCGCCGTGACCTCGACCGGCTCCGCCCCGGCCATGTGCAGGAGGATGTACGTCGGGTGGTAGCCCTTGTCGATCAGGACGCCACCGCCCATCGTCGCCTTGCTCGCGCGCCAGCCGACCATCATCGTCTGCCCGCCCGCGCGGCCCGGAACCTTCGGGGCGGGGTAGCCGGTCGGGAACTCGTGGGAGCGGATGATGAACGGCTTGCCGACCGCGCCGCGCTCGATCAGCTCCTTCGCCCCGGCGATGGCCGGATAGAAGAGCTCGTTATGCCCGCTCATGTAGACGATCCCGGCCTTGTCGACCGCCTCCACGATCCGATCGGCCTCTTCGAGGGTGATGCACATCGGCTTCTCGCAGAGGATGTGCTTCCCTGCGGCGGTCGCCGCCAGGATCGCGTCGGCGTGGAGGTGATGCGGCAGGCAGATGTCCACCGCGTCGATATCGGCGTCGCTGATCAATGCATGGTAATCGGTGTAGATCGTCGGTAGCGTCTCGCCGCCGGCGACGAGTTGCGCCGCCGTCTCCGCCGCCGCCTGCACGACATCCGAGATCGCCGTGATACTCGCCTGTCCCGCCAGTTTGTTCCACGCGGGGATGTGCCGGTTCCGCGCGATCCCCCCACTCCCGATCAGCCCAATCTTGAGCATCGTCCACTCCTTCTGGCCGTGCGCCTTGGTTCCCTCCCGCCGCGTCCCATCGCCACGGCTGTCCGGCATACTATCACTCTCCGGCCATTAAGGGGGTCTGCTCACGATGTCTGCTCGGCCTTGCCGCTGGCCGCGTGTGCGATATTCGGATCGATCGTCGGCTGGTGGGAGGCTAGCGCGTCGGGCGGGACCAAGCTATGCCCAGCCGCAGGGCCGCCAGCACAGGTTGCTGATCCACGATCTGCGAACGCCCCTCTTCGCCCTGCGCGGCTATCTCGACGGGCTGGCGCAGGGGCTGGCGGACACGCCGGAGAAGGCCGCGCGCTCCGTCGGCATCGCGCGGGAGAAGGCGGCGACGCTCGAGCGACTGATCGCCGATCTCTTCGAGTACACCCGGCTCGAATACCTGGAGCAGCCGCCGCGCCGTGAGCCGCTGCAGGTGGACGCGCTGTTGCGACGATTGGTCGACGGCCTGCAGCCACAGGCGACGGCCAAGGGCGTGACCCTGCTCCTGACCGCCTCGGCCGACGCGACAGGACCGGGCGGCGCTGCGGTGGCGGGCGACCCGCATCTGCTGACGCGGGCGGTGGAGAACTTGCTGGATAACGCCCAGCGGCATACGCCCGTCGGCGGGCGCATCGAGGTCGCCTGGCGCGCGGAACCGGCGCGCGTGGCATTCACCGTTGCCGACACGGGGCCGGGGATCGCCCTGCACGATCTGCCGCACCTCTTCACGCCGCCCTACCGGGGCGAGGAGTCCCGCAACCGGCGCACCAGGGGGCGGGGCTCGGGCCTGACGATCGCGAACACGCCCGGCGGTGGCGCGCGCTTCACCGGCACGCTGGCCCGTGGGGCGCGGGCGCTGCCGGACGCTCGGCGACGGGCGCGGGGTGTGCGGTTGGGCGGCCCGCCCAACCGCACCTTGACGTGCAGGCGGGGCGTCTCACGATCAGGCCATTGGGCGTCGGCTGCGCGGGGTGCGCGACGTGACCGGCACTGCGGACGCCGGACGCGTCCGGGCAGGCCACGCCGTGCGGTACTCGCCGCTGTGCGCCGCCCGGCGCGCGACCTGCGACGGCGGGACCGCGCTCGACCACCGCGCCGCACCCTCACCGTGGCGACCGCTAGCCCGCAGGCACTCGCGCCAAACGCGGCGCACGCCCGGCAGGTTGCGCATGGGCTATAAAGTGGATATACTTTGCAAAGATGTCGGCAATCACGTCTGTCGTTTAGGTGGGAGGTGTCGCAATGGTGGCCGATCGACGGTACGAACAAGGCCTGGCGGCCTACGCGAGCCAGTTCCAGATCCCGCCCGAACAGGTCGCCCCGTGGTTCGCCGAGCGCGTCGGCGCGCGCTTCGGCGAGGAGACGATCCTGGCGGCGGGCGGCGCCTGGCGCGACGACGAGCTGAGCTTGCGCGATCGCAGCCTCGTCGTCGTCGCCGCGCTGATCACCCAAGGCGGCACCGAGCAGCAACTCCGGGCCCACACCCGCTGGGCGATCCGGCACGGCTGCACGCGGGCGCAGCTCGAGGCGCTCGCGACGCTCCTCGGCGGCTTCGTCGGCTACCCGCGCGCCGCGAACGGCCTGCTGGTCGTGCGCGAGGAGCTCGCCGCGCTCGAGGGGCGGTAACGACTGCGGGCCGACGCGACGCGCGGCCGACCCCACGGACCCGGATGACACGGGCCCGCGACGAGGAAAAGGAGGCCACCATGCGTGACGACAACGCCGCGACGCCCGGCATCGACGCGAACGCCAAACCGCCCGTCATCACCGGAGACCCCGTGGAAGTCGCCGCCGGCGTGTTCGTGGTCCCCGACGGCCGGGTGCCGCTCGTCCCGAACATCGGCGTCATCGTCGGCGACCGCGCCGCGCTCGTCGTCGATAGCGGCCTGGGGCCGCGCAACGGGGCGATCACGCACCGTATCGCCCGCGCGCTCGCGGGCGACCGGCCGCTGTACCTGACGCTCACCCACTTCCATCCCGAGCACGGCTTCGGCGCGCAGGCGTTCCGCGCGGCGACGATCCTCTACAACCGCGCGCAGCACGAGGAGTTCCGCCAGAAGCGGGACGGCTACCTCGCGCAGTTCCGCGGCCTCGGCGCCGCGGTGGCGGCGCAGCTCGACGGCGTGGAGTTCGTCGACCCGCATGTGGTCTACGACGGCGGCACCGACCTCGACCTCGGCGGCAAGGTGGTGCGGCTGCGGACGTGGGGGCCGGCGCACTCGCGCGGGGACCAGGTCGTCTTCCTGCCGACCGAGCGCGTCCTCTTCACCGGCGATCTCGTCGAGGACCGCTTCTACCCGATCTTCCCCTTCTTCCCGCCGCACGACGTGGACGTGGACGGCCGCAACTGGATCGCCGTGATCGAGGAGCTCCGGCGCCTCGACGCGGGGATCGTCGTCCCTGGCCACGGCGCGATCGGCGACGCCGGCCTCCTCGCGACCACGCACGAGTACCTGACCTTCCTGCGGTCGGAGACGAGGCGGCTGGTCGGCGAGGGCCGCGACGCCGCGGCGATCATCGCGACCGTCGGCCCGCAGCTGCACGCCCGCTACCCCGACTGGGACCCGTCCGAGCCGTGGCGGATCGCGACCGGCGTGCAGGCGTTCCTCGCCGAGTGAAGCGGCCGGAATCCTGTGTGTGGCCCTGATAGGAGTGGCACCGTGCAGAGGAGGGTCGGCCGCGTTCGCCCCGACCCGACACCCGTACCGCCTACCGCGATCCGTACAATGGGAGGGATAACCATGGCAAACGTCAACCTGATCGCCGCGGACGGCGGCGAACTCCTCGCGATCGGCCCGACACGGATCCGCGTACTCGAGGACGGCTCGCGCACCGACAACCGGATCGGCGCGGTCGCCTCCATGTTGCCCGCCGGCGTCTCCGGGCCGCCGCAGCACCGCCACGTCATGCACGACGAGACGTTCCTCGTCACCAGCGGCACCCTCCGCTTCATCCTTGGCGACACCCATCGGGACGCCGAGGTCGGCGACTACGTCGTCGTGCCCGTCGGGGCACCGCACACGTTCGCCAACGTCTCCGACGCGCCCGTTGAGTTCTTCAGCACCTTCACGCCGGCCTACTACGTCAACTACTTCCGCGAACTGGCACAGTTGAGCGCGCAGGGAAGGTTCACCCCGGAAGAAAACCTCGCGGTGATGCTGCGGTACGCGACGGTCCCCGCCTGACGGCGACGCGCGACGCGTGGCCCGTCGCGTCCGACGCGCACCCTTGCCGGGAACCCGTCGAGCCGTCGCGGATCGCGACCGGCGTGCCGAGCTTTTTCGCACGATGACATCACGGGAGGATCGCTTGACCACGGCATCGACGTATTCGAACGCGCCGCCGCCGATCCGCGACGGCCAGGACGTCGCCGCGGTGTACGACGCCCTGCGGCGGGCGATCCTGCGCGGCGAGCTCGCGCCCGGCGGCGGCGTCTCCCAGGCCCACCTGGCGCGCGCGTTCGGTGCCGGGCGCACCCCGCTCCGGGAGGCGCTGCGGCTGCTGCAACACGAGGGACTCGTGCTCGCCGCGCCCAATCGGCGGGTGCGAATCGCGGCGCTGACGGCCGAGGACTTCGAGGGGATCGTGATCGCGCGCCTGGCGCTCGAGGCGGTCGCGATCCGCATCACGGTGCCGACCCTCACCTCGGGCGACGTCGCCGCCCTCGAGGGCGACCTGGCGCAGATGGACTACTTCCAGCGGGTCGGCGATCAGCCCGGGCTCCGCCGGCCACACCGCGCGTTCCATCGCGCCCTGGTGGCCGCCGCCGGGCCGCGCGTCGGCGCCGCGATCGCGGAGTTGACCGACCACGCGGAGCGCTATCGGTTGCGCTTCGGCGCCTTCGGGAGCTGGGACGCCGGCCACGCGGAACACCGGGCCATCCTCAAGGCGGCCGCCGTCGGCGACGCGAACCTGGCCGCCGACCGCCTTGCCGAGCATTACGCGCGCACGATCCCGCTTGTGTTCGGCGGGCTCGATCGCGACCATGATCTCGACCGGCTGCGCGCCACCATCCGGGCCGTCGCGCCGGGGGCCGAAGTGGCCCTGCTGGACGGCTAGTGGGCCGACACCGTGCGCGTAGACAAGCCCCATCACGGCCGACCTGATACGTGCCTACAGGCGTGTGTGAGGTCGGCCCGCTAACACGGGAACGTTACTGCTAGCTGGGTATCATCACAACGCACCTATTCGGCCTGACGCGCGTCACGCGGGTCACCGTGCGGCGGCGGCGCAGACGGGTGCCCGTTGGCCCCTGGTCAGAGCGGGCCATGTGCCTGAGCATCCGCGCCGAGGAGGTGCGCGTTGGCCAGGCAGCGCGAGGGGTGCGCCCTGTGCCCCAGTCGCTCCTGGGTCTGGACGGCCGACGCCGAGTGCCGCTGGCCGCGCGTGTCCCGCTCGCCGCACGCCTCGGACGAGTCGGCGCGGGATACTCGACAACAGGAGGTGCGCCGTCCCATGAAGGGGCGCGTGCGCTGTCGGGCGATTGATGCGGGGTGCGGATAAGGTGGCTGGGAAGTGTCGGCCATGCCCGCGCGGTCTGTGAACCGAGCGGGCCTCAGCTGCGAGTACAGCGACGAGAGTCAGAGCTCCGAAGTCGTCGCGCGCGCGTGGCAAAGCCGGCACCGACCTCGACGGGTGGCGGGATCGTGACGGTCGCGAGGGCAGGCGTGGCAGGGCATCGCAAGACGATCGCTGGCGATGGACGAACCGTGCCGCCGCGCCGCATTGCCCTGTGTCGCGGCGGCGTGCTACAGTTTCCGCACTATGAACAGGCAACCGGCCATCCTCGTTGCTCCCGAGCCCCAGAGCGCCACGCCGTTGCCTGCGGTGGCGCGTGCTTCGACGATCCGCGCGGATTCGTGGCAGCAGGGCGCGCTCCGTTTCGTGCTGCTGACGCTGGCCTATACGCTGCTGGCGCTCCTCCTCACCTGGCCGCTCGTCACGCAGCTCGGCGACCATGTGATCGATTACGGCGATCCGGTCGATAGCGCCTGGCGGCTCGGCTGGGGGCAGCGACAACTCCTGACTGCCCCCACCCAGCTCTTCGACGCCAACATCTTCTACCCCTACGCGCGCAGCTACCTCTTCGACGAACTCCTGATCGGCATCGCACTCATCACCCTGCCGCTGCGCCTCTTCAGCGACAACCCGGTCCTGATCTACAACCTCGCCATGCTGAGCACCTTTGTCCTCAGCGCCCTGGCGATGTACGCCCTCGCGCGGCGGCTGCATTGCGCGCCGCCCGCCGCCTTCGCCGCAGGGCTGATCTACGCCTTCGCGCCGCTGCACATGGCGCACCTGACACACCTGGGCCTCCTCTCGGGGCAATACTTCCCATTGATCATCCTTTTCCTCGATCGCCTCCTCGCGCCCGACCCCGATGCTCCCGCGCGCGTCGGCTGGACCGATGCGATCCTGTTAGCGCTGGTCCTTGTCCTCCAGGCGCTCTCGGCACAGTATTACGCCTTCTACCTGATCTTCGTGGTGGGGGGCTTCGTCGGCCTGCGCGTCGTGCAAGAGGGCTTGCGGCGGCGCTTCCCGCCTTTCGTGCTCTGGGCGCGTCTCGCGTTCGCCGGGCTGCTGGCCGGGGCGACGGTCGCGCCGTTCTTCCTCGGCTACCGGTTGGTGCAGGGCGATTACGTCGTCGAGCGCTCGATCGCGGAGAACGCCTACTACTCGGCGAACCTCGCCTCGTTCGTCACGGCGGACGGGCAGAACCTAATCTGGGGGACGCTCACCGCGCCGCTGCGCGGCTTCGGACGCTACACCTTCGAGCGGAACATGTTCCCCGGCCTGTTGGCGACCGTCCTGGCGCTCGTCGGGCTGATCGTCGGCTGGCGACGCGCGCTGGTGCAGTACCTGGTGCTGCTCGGCCTCGGCGCGGCGATCCTGGCGCTCGGCCCGAATCTCTACGTCACGGCGGACAACAAGAGCATCCTGCTCAGTCAGATGCCCTACGGCTTCCTCTACTTCCACTTCCCCGGTTTCGATTCGATGCGCGTCCCCGCCCGCTTCGGCATCCTCTTCGTCCTCAGCGTCGCCGGGCTCGCCGGGGTGGGTCTGAGCTGGCTGCTCGGTCGGGTCGTGGCCTGGCGACCCGCCCGCCCGCATCTCGACCGCCGCGCGCTGGCGGCGACCCTGGCGACCCTGCTGATCGTGGGGATCGTCGCCGAGTCGCTCAATCGGCCCCTGCAACCGGTGCCGCTCGCCACGCGCGCGCAGGCTCCGCCGGTCTACGGCTGGCTGGCGGCGCAGCCGGACGCGGTCGTCCTCGAACTCCCGTTCGTGATCCCCGATCACCCCGATCGCCTCGGGATGCTCGGCGATCTCTACCAGTTCTACTCCCTCTACCACGGACGCCCGGTCGTGAATGGCTCGGCGAATGTGCTGCCGAAGGGGTACAAGGCGCTCTACTACGAATTGCGCGACGGCCCGACCCCGCGCGCCCTGGCGATCCTGCAAGGACTTGGCGTGACCCATCTCGTCGTCCACTACGATGAATTGGGCGGGGAGGTCGCGGATCGGACCCGCGCCCTGTTCGATGGGGGCACGACCCAGGCGAGCGCGGCGGCGCGCTTCGACACCGACATTGTCTATCAACTCGCCCCGACCGATCGCTTCGCCGCCCTGCGCGCCCTGGTGCCGCAGGGCGCCTCGGTCTACATCTCGCGCAGCAACGACCCGACCGGGGCCTACGGCGGCATGATCGGCTACGTACTGCGCGGCAACCCGATCTACACCCGCATCCGCGTCGATTACGGCCAGGAGTATGCGGGCGCGCCCGACCCCAACGCGCGCTACGACTACGCCATGCTCTACCGCGACGAGAACCCGGCGGACATCAACCTGCCGAACGCCCCGGTCGTCTGGGAGGATGAGGTGGTGCGGATCTACCGCCGACCGTAGAGGGCAAGAGTCAGGATTGAGGAGCCGTAGCTTGTTGCGACTGCGTGATCTCACGATCGATACGATAGTGCAGCCGATCGCGATCCGGTCGATACCCGTGGAAACGCATCCCCACTTTTTTCAATACCTGTTTCGAGGCATTGTTGCGAAGCATGACTGTCGCGTGGATGGTCATTATTTCTGGTCTCCGGAAGGCCGCAGTGATCGCTGCGGCGGCGAATTCGGTCGCCAGCCCTTGTCCACGCTGCTCCGGTTTCACTATGAAAAAGAGATCGGCTGTCGCATCACCCTGACGAAAATAACCCACACCGCCGTAGGCGGCGATCGCTAAATCTGGCTTGCGTAAAGCGATACCAGGTTCGCTGATCAGTCGCTCGTCCCCGAAAGGATAGGTATCGAGCATGCGCTCGACATCGGCGCGCGTCCAGGGTTGTCCCGAGCCATAAAACCGCATGGTTTCACGGTCGCTGAATATCGCCAATAGCGCGTCGGCGTCGGTGCGTGCCATTTGGCGAACGATCAATCGGGGTGTCTCGAACAGAACCAGCATCTTCTTGTCTGACCTTGCGAGGCGGCAAATTATAGCCTTCTCTTCGGCTGCGATTGGTCACCAATTGCTCCCCGCAAGGTCGAGCGGCTCCGTGTCAGTCAGCATAGCGGCGCAGAGAACCGGATCGGTGAGCGGGGCGAGCCAGCCGTCGTGGTCGGTGTAGCCCTTGCCCGAGCGTCCGCGATAGGTGTAAGGCCGCCCGAGCGGGGCAAATCCGACCTTGGCGTAGAGGCGCTGGCCCAATTCTGGCACCGAGCAGAGATAGGCTACCTCCGTCCCCTGTTGCTGCAACTCCTCCATCGCGGCGCGTACCGCTGCCTCGGCGATGCCACGCCCGCGCCAGTCGGGATGGGTGGCGATGCCACCGAGCCCGCCGAGGCGCACCATGCGCCCGTTGAATGGCACGGCGCGCGTGAAGAGTCGGATTGTGCCGACGAGCCTATCTCCGACGTGCGCGAGCACATACCCGTTTGCATCTGCGGCGCTGCTGTAGCGGTCGGTGACTTCCCGATGCTGCTCTTCGGTCCACTCGGCTTCGCCGAAGGCGGCTGCCTCGACGGCATCGAATGATCCGTGCTCCTCGGGAGAGAGGGTCGCACGGATCGTGATTGCCAAGTCGTGCGGTCGTTCGGCCATCGATGTCCTCCTGTTGCGTGATCAGTCGCCGGGGGTCGGGCCGCTCGCGGGGAGGCAACTCGCGCCGGGAGCGAGGCCGGGGGTGTAGCGATAGACCCCGTAGTAACTCGGCGCGGTCCAGTAGAGTTCGCGCAGGCGATAGCGCCCGCTGAGTCGCAAGAGCGGCACCTCCTCGCGGATCGGGAAGCACTCGTCGCGCATCATGATCACGATCGGCTGCGCCGCGACATCGTTCGGGTCGATCCCGGCGGCGATCTGCGGGAGTTCGACCCGGGGGTCTTGGAGTACCTGATGTGGGACGCCATCGAGCGTCAGCAGGATGTCGAGGATGTCGCGCGCATCGGCCCCATCCTTCAGATCGACCTTGACGAAGAGGGGGCCGATCAGCACCGGCGCGCGTGCGCCACGGACGCTGTTGACGAAGGCGACCGTGTCCAGGAACGAGGCGTTGTCGGGGTCCACGCTGCTCTCATGGGTGTAGTAGCGACGCAGCGGGATGATCGGGTAGAGGATCAGCGCCAGCATCAGCGCGACCGGCACGACCGCCGCCAGGGTGCGTAGTTCGACGCCGCGCCAGGGCCGACGCGGGATCGCGCGCAGCGCCAGCGTTGCCAGGGCGGTCGCGCCCGCCCCGATCGCGACCATCAGCAGCGGCAGCAGGAAGGCGATGTAACGCCCGGTGAGGAGATAGCGGTCGCCGTCCACCCCGTAGGCGTGGTTGAAGTAGGGCATCGCCAGCGCCGTGATCAGGGTCGCCAGGGCCGGAAGTGGTTGCCCGCGCCGCGCCAGCAGTACGAGCCCGAGCAGGGCCAGCGCCACCGCGATCAGCATGTACGGCGAGGTGAAATAATCGAGCATCCGCGCCGGGGTGCGGAAGGGGTTGCTGATCATCCGCGCCACCTCGTAGAGGAGGTTGCGGAGGTTGGAGAAGTAGGTATCGGTGGAAGGGTCGGCGACGAACGCATAGTCGCGCCCGCGCGCCCGATAGTAGCCCGCGAAGCCGCTCCGCGCGTTCTCGATGATCACCGGGCTATAGGCCAGGGTCGTCAGGAGCGGGGCCAGATAGGGCCAGGGGGTGCGGAGGATACGCCAGGTGCGCGATTGCCGGAGGGCGAACAGGAAGGTGCCGCCGATGGCCGGGGCCAGGACGACCGTGCCGACGTGCGTCTGGAGCATCAGTCCGAAGATCAAACCGCAGAGGAGGAGCCAGCCCCCCGCCGCCCGGAAACGCCGCGCGAGCGGCGACGCCTCTCCCGCCGCGACGGGTGCGGGCAGCGCGCGCACGGCGCGCAAGATGGCGTAGCAGCAGACGGTGGCGTAGAGCGGGGTGGTCGAGTTCGCCCAGGCGACGTGGCTGTTGACGACGATGTGTTGCGGCAGGGTGGCGAGCAGCGCCCCGCCGAGGAGCCCGAGCCGCCAGCCGCCGAGTTCGCGCCCGATCAGGTAGGTCATCGCCACCGTGAGCGCGCCGATGACGCAGACGATCGTGCGTGGCAGGGTGATGGAGGGGCCGAAAATCCAGAAGCAGAGGGCGACGATGTAGTGGTGGACCGGGCCGAAGTATGTGACCTGCGCCGTGAGCGGGAAGCGCTCGCCCCGGTAGATCGGGAGCAGGTAGCGGATCTCGCCGATCTCGTCCGTGAAATGGGGCAGGCGCATCAGGTTCGGCCAGCGCATGAGCAGCGCGAAGCCAAAGAGCGCCAGGATCAGCAGCGCCTCCGCCTCCGCTGGGCGGATCCGTGCGACGATGGCGCGGAGGCCCTGCGGCCCGCGTGTCTTCCGCACCTTGCGCCGCCGCAGTGGCCGCGTCTGTGGCTCCGCCGTTGCCATCCCGGCCAATCGCTGCCTCCCCTTGCACACCGATGAATGAGCGGCAAGTATAGGCAGCGGCGTCGCGCTCGGACAAGCGTGGGTGGCGCGAACTATCGTCATGCGCCACTTGCTCGCAGATGTTGATCACCGGGGTAGCGATCACGTCGCTGACGTGATCAAGCGCTATGCTGCAAAGAGCTATGCTGCAAAGAGAGGAAGGAGCAACGTACAAATTCCTAGAAACGGAGCGGTTGACCTTGCGCCGCTTCACCGTCGGCGATGCTGCGCACCTCTGCGCGCTCGATGCCGACCCTGCCGCGATGCGCTACCTCACGGGGGGGCGTGCCAACCCCCCGCGACGTGATCCGGACGGAGCTTCTCCCGCGTTTCCTCCGCTCGTATGAGGTCGGAGCGGGGTACGGCTATTGGGCGGGGATTGTGCGGGTGACGGGGAAGTTCGCGGGGTGGCTCAGCCTGCGACCACGGGGCGATACACGCCTCGCTGAGGGCGAACTCGGCTATCGGCTGCGTCGGGGTCTGGGGCCAACGCTACGCGACCGAGGGGGGGCGCGCCATCCGCAAGGGCTTCGCCGAGTCGGGGCTGCGACGTATCGTGGCGACGACCTAGCAGGATGACCGCGCCTCGCGCCGGGTGATGGAGAAGATCGGCATGGCCTTTGTCCGCAGCTATCGCCTCGCGGCGGACGACCTCGCGGCACCGGGCACCACCATGCCGCCGACCCAGTGTTGTGGGATGGCGACGATGTGGAGTATGCCCTGGCGCGCGACGAGTGAATGTATCAGCAGCGCGGCGACACGCCAGAGTTGTAGCACATCTCTTCGTCGCTCGACGGCCCGGGCATGGAAAGGGGCGGGTGCCAATCAGGCATCCGCCCCGTATGGCGATCGTGCCCGCGTTACTTCGCCGGGGTCGGTAGCCGTAGGAGATTGATCACCGCATCGACGCCCGAGACACCCTTGACGCGGCGCTCGATCTCGTCGATCTGCTCCTTGCTCGTCACGGTGCCGCGCACGTAGACCACACCATCGACCGTGTTGATGTTGATCTGGTCCTTCGGCAGGCTGCTGTCGCTGAAGAGGGTCGATTCGACCTGTGTATTGACGGCCTGATCGCGCTCCGCACCGTCGTCGGCACCGCCACCGCCGGTCAGCGAGCTCGCCGCGCCCATAACGCTCTTGCGCCGCTCGTCGTCGGAGAGGTAATAGGCCGCCCCCGCGAGCGCGCCGCCGAAGAGCAGGCCGAAGAGGAAGCGCCCGCCGCCGCCCTTCTTCTTGCTGGACTCGATCTCTTGCAACTGCGCGAGGAGCAGATCCTGGCGCTCCTGCAACTGTTGCTTCATCTCGCTCGCGTCAACGACTTTTTTCCCACGACCAAACATTGTCGCTATGCCTCCTTCTGAATACTGTCGAGAAATGGCCTCGCGTCCTGGTTGCTTCAGGCCATTGCCTTCTCAGCCAATCGCCATCGCAAAAACTATACCAAAGGCGGGGTAGCCGTGCAGGAAATCGCCGCCCCGAAAGGTTAAAGAGCCGAGCCATATCCCTGGAACCGATCGTGCGTGTGTCATACGTATGGATTGCATCTGTCGCTGTTTGCTCGATCAACTGTCCGCTGCAACCACATCCCCCTTCACACGTTGTATGTTCGGCGGTGGATAGTGGAGAAATACCTCCCCCAAGGCGGCAAAAAGGGCTAGTATAACGGCCCTGAGGGGCGTAGAATAGCGGCATGGCGAACGTTCATATCGTTGTCGTCAATTATAATACCGCCGGATTGCTCCGACGGTGCCTCGACCACGCCATCGCCAGCCGCGCCGAGGCCACAATGTCTCTGACCGTCGTCGACAATGGTTCGACCGATGGTAGCCTGGCGATGTTGCGCGAGGAATATCCCCAGGTACGGGCGCTCCGTTCGGAGCGTAATCTCGGTTTCTCCGGCGGCAATAACTTCGCCCTACGCCAGATATTGGCCGAATTGTCGCCGCAAACCGCGCGCGGACATGACTATATCCTCTTGGTCAATAGCGATCTCTTCCTCGCGCCCGATACGATCGATGGCTTGGTGAGGTTCGCCGAAGGTCGTTCCGAAGTCGGTGCGGTCGGCCCGCGCGTGGAGAAGCTCGATGGGACGCTCGATCTCGCCTGTCGGCGCAGCTTCCCGACCCCGGCCAGTGCCTTTTTTACACTCTTCGGTCTCAGTCGGCGTTTCCCCGGCAATGCGCGTTTCGCCGCCTATAACCTGACGAACCTCGATCCGGCGCAACTCACCGAGGTTGATGCGGTGACCGCCGCCTGTATGCTGGTGCGCGTGTCCGCGATCGATCAGGTCGGCTTACTCGACGAGCGGTTCTTCATGTACGGCGAGGATCTCGACTGGGCGTATCGCCTGAAGGCGCAGGGGTGGCGGATTTTCTACAATCCCTCCGTGCGCGCGCTGCACCAGAAAGGCGCGACGAGCGCACGCCAGAGTGGACGGATGATCGTCGAGTTCTACCGGGCGATGTATCTCTTCCATCAGAAGCACTACGCCATACGCTCGCCGCGCCCGCTCAATTGGCTCGTCGCCGCCGGGATCGCGGCGCGGGGGGGGATGGCGCTCGGACTGAATCTGTTGCGCCCCGTGACGAAGAAGCGTGTCGCCCGATGAATGCGGAGGGTCGGCGATGAAAACTCTGCCTTCGCGACCCTCGGCTCCGACCGTCCACGAGGCTCGCCACGGCGCGACCGGGGATTGGCATCCGGTGGTGGGTCGCGCGGCGATCAAACGCTGGCTGAATCTCGCCGTGGTCCTCTCCCGCGCGGTGGTCGATGCGGCCATGATTTTCTGCGCGTTCCTGGCCTCGTACAAGCTCCGCGCCAGTCTCGACCTCTTCAGCGCCTTCGAGCAGCCGAGCACCGTCACCTACGAGATCATGTTGCTGGTGGTCATGGTCACGCTGCTCGTCACTTTCTCCCTGGCCGGACTCTACAACCTCCGCCGTGGTGTCTCGCGCGTCGATCAGTTCTACCGCGTCAGCGGGGCCGTCTCGATCGGGGTGGTCCTCGCGATCGCGATCAACTCACTCCTCCTCGGGAATCGCTTCATCTACTCCCGACAAATGCTCCTCACCGGCTGGGTGCTGGCGATTATTCTCGTCACGGCGGGGCGCTTCGTCCACGGGGAGGTCGTCGGGTTGTTGCGGCGGCGCGAGGCCGCGCGCGATCGACTGCTCGTCGTAGGGGCGGGCAAGACTGGCACGCTGGTGCTAGAAACGGTCGCACGCTCCCCCTGGCTCGGCTATGAGGTGGTTGGGGTGGTGCGGCATGGCCGCAACGGTCAGGCGGCGCTCGCCGATGAGCAGCTCTGTGGCGTGCCGATCCTCGGCGACGATCTGCAACTCGCCGCCCTCTGCCGCGAGTACAGCGTCGATGAGGTCATCATCGCCCTCACCGGTACCCCGCATGAGGAAGTTCTGGCGCTGACGCAACGGGTGATCGACCTGCCCATCAACATCAAGGTCTACCCCGATACGTTCCAACTGCTGACGAACAACGAGTTAAGCCTCGACGATCTCGGCGGCCTGCCGATGGTCGGGATTCGCAACGTCGCCTTGCGCGGCTGGAATCGTGGCGTGAAGCGCCTGATGGACATCCTCTTCAGCGCCCTTATCCTGGTCGCGATCGCCCCGTTCATGGTGCTCCTCGCGGCGCTGATCAAGCTGACTTCCCCCGGCCCGGTCTTCCACATGCAGGAGCGGGTCGGGCGTGACGGGCGCTCGTTCCTCTGCCTGAAGCTGCGCTCGATGGAAGTTGGCGCGGAGGACAGCACCGGGCCGGTCTGGGCGCACGCCGACGATCCGCGCCGAACGCGTCTCGGACGAATCATGCGCCGCTACTCGCTCGATGAATTGCCGCAGTTCGTGAACGTCCTCTTCGGGGAGATGAGCATCGTGGGGCCGCGCCCGGAGCGCCCGCACTTCGTGCAACAGTTCAGCCGCTCGATCCCCGGCTACGCCTACCGCCATCACGAGAAGGCCGGCATCACCGGCTGGGCGCAGGTGAATGGCCTGCGCGGCAACACCTCGATCGAGGAGCGGACGCGCTACGATCTCTACTACGTGGAGAACTGGTCCCCGCTCTTCGACATCAAGATCATCGTCAAAACCGTATGGCTGGTGCTGCGTCCTGACGACAACGCCTACTGAACGCCCGGACACGATGCCCCTAGGCGCGCGCGCGCAACCCATCCAGGATCAGGCGGCGTGCGCCCTCCACGATCCGTTCCGGGCTCATGCCGAGCGTGTGGCGTTGGAAGAGGTAGAGATCGATGTCGAGCGG
>JAABUT010002583.1_pt1 | contig 17099 bp, 16 predicted proteins | sample 5559281 | NCBI WGS metagenome assembly JAABUT01 (sample SAMN10711880, study PRJNA513359) | rock metagenome | isolation source: Antarctica rocks | place: Antarctica: Victoria Land, Ricker Hills nord | collected 2016-01-04 | reverse complement strand
TCCGGCCGCGACGAGGGGCTTCGTCTTGTCGGGGTGCAGGTTGTAGCCGACGACGTCGTACCCTGCCGTGGCCAGGTGGACGGACATCGGGCTGCCCATGATGCCGAGCCCGACAAAGGCGATGGTGGTCATGGCAGTGGCTCCTGGGGTGGGGTGGCGGTGCGTCGTTCACGGGGGAGCCAGCCGAGGCTGTCCTCCGTCGTGGTCGTGGGCTTGTACTCCAGTCCGACCCACCCGGCATACCCCTGCGCCTGCAGGGTGGCGAGCCGGCCGTCGAGGTCGAGGTCTCCGCTGCCCGGCTCTCCGCGGCCCGGAGCGTCGGCGATCTGGACGTGGGCCGTGACGGCCGCGCAGCACGTCACGGCGGCGTCGAGGTCGTCCCCGTTCCTGGCGAGGTGGAAAAGGTCGCAGAGGAAGCCGACGTTGGGGTGCCCGCAGCCGCGAAGGCGCTCGACGACGGCGACCGCGTCCTTCGCCGTGCGCAGCGGGTAGGGCTTCGGCCCGCTCACCGGCTCGATGAGGACGGTGGCGCCGATTCGGGCGGCGGCAGCTGCGGCGAGCGCCAGGTTCTCGGTGGCGAGGTCGTCCTGCTCCCCCGGGTCGACGCCCTCGACCCGGTTGCCGTAGAGCGCGTTGAAGGCCGAGGAGCCGAGGCGCTCGCCGATCCCGACGGTCACGGCGATGTTGTCGCGGAACTGCTGGGAGTGCGACGGGATGGACAGCACCCCGCAGTCCGGTCCGGCGAGGTCTCCGGCGAAGAAGTTCAGCCCGACGAGCCGGACTCCGGAGTCCTCGACGGCGGTGACAAAGGCAGCCACCTCGCCGTCGTCCGGGGTCGGCTGGTCCGGCCAGGGCCACCAGAGCTCGATGGCGTCGAACCCGGCTGCCTTGGCTGCCGCGGGACGCTCGAGAAGCGGGACCTCGGTGAACAGCATCGAGCAGTTCGCGAGGTACCTCAGGCTGTGGGCCGGCACGGGCCCTCCTTCTCATCGCTGAGACGTTTCGTGATGCGGAAGTCGGCTTCCGTTGAAGTCGACCCTAGCCAACCAAGACGCCTCTCGTCAACACTTTGTTGAATCGCGGTCGACTCGAGCGCCGCGGTACGAAGTCGGTCGCACGAGCTCCGGCGTGTTCGGCTCCGGACCAGCACATCAGCGTCCTACGCCGTGCGGCCGGGATGAGCGAGCTGCTCGACGGCCGCCCGGTCCGCGCCGGCCCGTTCGACGATCTCGTCCTCTTGGATCGCGCCACACTGCAGCCCGCGAGCGAGGAACCAGGCGAGCGCCCTTGCGGTCGCGGGCTCGTCGAGAAAGCTGGAGTCCTCCTGGGTGACGTAGGCGCGAAGCCGTGCTGCCGCCGCCGGGAAACCGTTGCGGTAGAAGGCGAATGTCGCGGCGTACCGGGTGGGCAGCTGGGCCGGGTGCAGGTCCCAGCCCTGGTAGTAACCGCGCTCGAGCGAGCGCCGCACGAGCCGAGCGTGCAGCCGCCACGCGGCATACCGGGCCTGCGTCGTGCCGACGGGCAGGACGTTCGTCGACCCGTCGGAGAGGCGCACCCCGGTGCCGGCAGCCGCCACCTGCATCACCGCCTTGGCGTGGTCGGCGGCGGGGTGCTCCATGCTCTGGTACTCCGCGGCGACGGCGAGCGAGGCCGAGTAGTCGTAGGTGCCGTAGTGCAAGGCGGTGCAGCGGCCTTCAGCCGCCGAGATCATCCGGGCCACGGCCGCCGTGCCGTCAGCCAGGAGGATCGACTGCGGTGTCTCGACCTGGATCTCGAAGTGCAGGCTCCTAGGTGCCAGCCCGGTCTCGCGCTCCAGGTGCTCGCAGGCCACCACCATGGCGGCGACCTGCTCGACGGCCGTGACCTTCGGCAGCGTGACGACGAACCCCTCGGGAAGGCCCCCGCCGTCAACCAACCCACCGACGAAGCGCGCGAGCGTGTCGAGGCCGCGTCGACGGGTCGGTGCCTCGAAGGACTTGAACCGGATGCCGGTGAAGGGCGGGGCCGCTCCTTCGCGTCGGCCGGCCAGCAGGGCGGAGACTGCCTCGTCGACGGCGGCATTCTCCGCGGCGTCGGGGCGGGTCCCGTAACCGTCCTCGAAGTCGATCCGCAGGTCCTCGATCGGCTCCGCCTCAAGCTTGGCGTGCACCAGGGGAAGGACCTCGGCAGCCAGGATCGGGTCGATGGCAAGGACCTCGGCCAGCGTTGCGACGTCGGCGAGGCCGGAGTCCAGTGCCTCGAGGGCGCGCCGCCCCCAGTCGGCAACCAGGTCCGGGCGGAACAGGTCGGCAGGGACATATACCGTGTGCACCGGTTGCCGGGTGCCGTCGTCGCCCGGATATCGAGCGGCCAGGTCGGCATCCGTGGCCGCGAGGTGCTCGTCCAGCCGCGCCGCGAGTGCGTCCATGCCTTGCATCCCGGACCTCTCCGTCGGTCTGTTGAACGGATGATACTTTCCACGTAGCGGTAGTCAAGGTGGTGTCCGCCACCTACACTTCGTTTCACGACGACCTCCGCGCCCGAACAGCCCGACACGCGAGACAAGGAGTCCTCCGTTGGCCAGGCAGTCTTCCATCTCCCCGCCGGCTCCCGATGGCATTCGCGGCGGCGGCGTGCAGTCCCTCGGGAGGGCCTTCCAGATCCTCGAGAAGATGGCCGACGCCGGCGGCACGGTCGGCCTCTCGCAGCTCGCATCGGATGCAGGTCTACCCCTGCCGACGATCCACCGACTGGTGCGCACCCTCGTCGACCTCGGCTACGTCCGTCAGGAAGTCTCCCGCCAGTACACCCTGGGGCCCAAGCTGATCCGGCTCGGCGAGACGAGCTCCCGGATGCTGCGCTCCTGGGCCCAGCCGTATCTCACCGAGCTCGTCGACGCGCTCGGCGAGTCCGCCAACCTCGCCATGCTCGACCACGACGAGATCGTCTACGTCGGCCAGGTGCCCTCCCGGCACTCGATGCGGATGTTCACCGAGGTGGGACGGCGGGTGCAGCCGCACTGCACCGCGGTGGGCAAGGCGATCCTCGCGCTCGAGCCGGAGGGCGATGTGCGCAGCCTGCTCCGACGCACCGGTATGCCGGTCCACACCTCCCACACGATCACCGACCCCGAGGTCTTCGTCGCCGAGCTCTCGCGGGTGCGCGCGCAGGGGTATGCCGTGGACGACGGCGAGCAGGAAGTCGGGGTCCGGTGCGTCGCGATCGCCGTTCCCGACGCACCGGCACCGATCGCCATCTCGGTCTCCGGCCCCACCGCCCGGATGACGACCGACATCGTGGCCACGGCAGCGCCGTTGCTGGTCGAGGCCGGCCGGCGGCTCTCCGTCGACCTGGACTCCGGCGCTGCGCAGCGAGGCTGACTCCCCGCCACCTGAGCGTCCGTCCCGGATCTCTTCGAATCGCCGCCACGCCGGGCCGCCGTCAACCGCCATGATGATCGAGTGACCAGCATCGACCAGACCCTCCTCACCGGCCGGATCGTCACCTCCTCCGGCACGATCGAGGACGGGGTCGTCATCACGGCCTCAGACCGGATCCTCTTTGTCGGCCGGGCTGCTGAGCTCCCGGCCGAGCACGCGCAGGCAAGGGCGCCGCAAGAATGGGGCCCGGGTCGCACCCTCCTTCCCGGTCTCGTCGACGCTCACTGCCACGGAGGCGCGGGAGGTGAGTTCGGTGCCGACGTCGAGTCGGCCCGGACCGCCGCTCGCCACCATCACCGCAACGGCACGACGGCCCTCCTCGGCAGCCTCGTCTCGAACACGCCTGAGCAGCTGACGGCCGGCGTGACGACGTGTGCAGCACTGGTGACCAGTGGTGAGCTGGCCGGAATACACCTCGAGGGGCCCTTCCTGTCGATGGAGCGTCGCGGGGCGCAGAACCCGGCGGTCCTCACCGACGTCGACGCCCCGCTCGTCGAGTCACTCGTCCAGGCGGCCGCCGATGCCGGAGCAGTCGGTGCGCTCGCGCAGATGACCTACGCACCCGAGCGCCGCGGCAGCGACACGCTGCCGACCCTGCTCGGCGGACTCGGCATCATCCCGGCCCTCGGCCACACCGACGCCGACGTCGACACTGCCTGGGCGTCACTGCGGCGCGCCCGCGAGGTCGCACCCCGTGGCGGGCGGCCGCTGGTCACCCACCTCTTCAACGGTATGCCGTCCCTCCACCACCGCGGACCCGGTCCGGTCGCCGCCTGCCTGTCCCAGGCGGCTTGTGGCGACGCGGTGCTCGAGGTCATCGGCGACGGGGTGCACCTGGCTGCCGGGACGGTCCGGATGCTCTTCGACCTTGTCGGGCCCGATGCCATCAGCCTCATCACCGACTCGATGGCGGCCAGCGGGATGCCCGACGGCACCTACCAGCTCGGCGGCCAGGACGTCGTCGTTGCCGACCGCACCGCCCGGTTGGCCGAGGGCGGCTCGATCGCGGGCGGGGTCGCGACCCTGCTCGATGTCGTTCGGTGGTGCGTCGTCGAGGCGGGTATCCCCCTCGTCGACGCCGTGACGGCCGCGTCGCGGACCCCGGCCCGGACACTGGGTCTGGACGATGTCGGCACGCTGGAGACCGGGCGCCTTGCCGACGTCCTCGTCGTCGACGACGACCTCGCCGTCCGGGCTGTCATGCGGCGCGGGCAGTGGGTCGCCTGACCGTACCCGACGCACCGTCGCGGCTCGGCGGGCCGCATCGGCGGCAGGCCCCATCGGCGGCAGGCCCATCAGCGGCAGGCTGCATCGGCGGCAGGCTGCATCGGCGGCAGGCCCCATCAGCGGCAGGCCCATCAGCGGCAGGCCGCATCAGCGGCGGGCCAGCAGCTGGAGCAGCCGGGCGGCCTCGTCGGTCACCGCCGCCCGAGCCGCGCCGAGGTACTTCCTCGTGTCGACGACGTCGGGGTTCGCCGCGAGGAACTCGCGCACGGTGGACGTGAAGGTGGCGTTGAGGTGCGTCGCGATGTTGACCTTGGTCATCCCGGCACGCACCGCAGCGACGAGGTCGGCGTCGGCCACCCCGGAGGAGCCGTGCAGGACGAGCGGCACGGGCACCCGGGCGTGGATCGCCGCGACCAGGTCCAGGTCCAGGCGGGCGGTGCGGCTCGTCATCGCGTGCGACGAACCCACAGCCACTGCGAGGGCGTCGACTCCGGTGTCGGCCACGAACCGCGTCGCGTCGCCCGGGTCGGTCCGCGCCCCGGGCGCGTGGACGCCGTCCTTGCCACCGATCTCGCCGAGCTCGGCCTCGACGCTGACGCCGGCCCCGTGACAGCGGTCGACGACGGAGCGGGTCACCCGGCGGTTGGTGTCGTCGTCGAGCCTCGACCCGTCGAACATCACCGAGGTGAAACCGAGGGCGACAGCCTCGTCGACGAGGTCGATGCTCTCGGCGTGGTCGAGATGCAGGACGCACGGGACCGACGCGGCGGCGGCAACGGCCTTGGTGGCCAACCCGATCGGGGCCAGCGACCCGTGGTAGCGCACCGCGTTCTCACTGACCTGCAGGATCACCGGGAGGCCGGTCCGCTCGGCTGCGGCGACGAGCGCCTCGGCGTGCTCGATCTGGATGACGTTGAACGCCCCGACGCCCATGTGGCCAGGCACGGCGGCAGCGAGCACCACGTCGAGCCGGGCCAGCGTCATGACCACTCCAGCTCTACCTGGGCCGCGAGGCGCGCCACGTCCCCGGGGTCGACGTCGCCCGCGAGCGGCCGCAGGACGGCCGCCGCCGACCACGCGACGGCCTGGACAGTCGTCGTCGACCAGTCCACGTCGCCGGTCAGCCGGCTTCCCTCAGGCCGAGAGCCAACCGCGCCGGCGAGGCTGGCGGCCACGGCCGCGACCAGGGCATCACCGGCGCCGGTGGGGTTGCCTGTCAAGGCTCTTCGCAACCGGGCTTTCACCCGCCTGCCGTCACGCAGGACTGCCACCACCCCCTCCCGCCCGGCCGACACGACCACGTCGAGAGCACCCTCCCGGTGCAGGATCTCGGCGCCTCCCGACACGTCGGGTTCGCCCGTCGCGGCGGCAAGCTCGGCGACGTTGGGCTTGGCGACGTCCGGGTGAGCGGTCACGGCGAGCCGCAGGGCGACGCCGTCGGCGTCGACCACCGTGCGGACCTCGTGCCGGCGAGCAATCGCAACAAGCTCGGCGTACGCGTCCTCGGGAACCCCGCCCGGGAGGCTGCCCGACAGCACCATGACGGCTGCCCGGTCGGCGACGAGCAGCTCTGGTATGCCGTCCACCAGGGTTGACCACTCGGCCGCCGTGACGTCGGGGCCGGGTTCGTTGAAGATGGTGGCGTCGCCGTCCGCCGCGGAGACGACATTGACCGTGCGCCGCGACTCGCCCGCACAGGGGAAGAACGAGTGGGACATGCCCCGGGCGTCGAGGTCGTCGGCGATCTCCGTGCCGGTCCGTCCACCGAGGAAGCCGGTGGCCGTGACAGGGACACCCATGAGGGTCAGCACCGATGCGACGTTGACGCCCTTGCCGCCGGCGCGGGAACGCACTGCTCGGACCCGGTGGCTGGCCCGCGGCACGAACGCGTCGACGTCGTAGGTGACGTCGAGGGCGGTGTTGAGGGTGACGGCGAGGATCACCGGGCGTCCCACGCGAGGCAGGCCGCCCCCAGGCAACCGGCACGGTCGCCGAGGGTGGCCCGTGCCACGTGCGGTGGCCGCTGGAAGGTGAGCCGCTCGGCCACCTCCCGACGCAGCGGGGCCAGGAGGGTCTCCCCGCTCTCCGCCAGGCCGCCACCCATGAGGACGAGCTCCACGCCGGTGATCGTCACGGTGGTGACGATGGCCCGTGCGAGCGCGGTGACGGCACGGCCCCAGACGGCGACGGCCGTCGGTTCACCGTCGGTCGCCAGGCGGGCGACGGTCTCGGCGTCGACCGTGCGACCGGACAGCGCGGCATACTCCCCACCGACAGCTGCTGCGGAGGCGATCACCTCGAGACATCCCGTCCCACCGCAGGCGCACGGCGGTCCATCGGGTTCGATGCTCAGGTGACCGAGCTCCCCGGCCCACCCGTCGGCCGAGACGACCGAACCGTCGAGCATCAGCGCGCCGGCGATCCCGGTGCCGATGGGCATGAAGAGGACGTTCCTGGCTCCCCGGGCACCTCCGACGCGTGACTCCGCGACGAGTCCGGCCCGGACGTCGTGTCCGACCTCAGTCGGCACGCCAACCGATGCCTCGACCGCTGCCCGGATCGGCAGGTCGCGCCAGCCGAGGTTGACGGAGAGGAGACCGGTACCCGTCGACTCGTCGACGAGTCCGGGCACGACGACGCCGCACCCGACGAGCCGGACTCCGGAAGCAGCGTTTCCGAGGCCGGCGGTGAGGTGACGGACGGAGTCGCTCACGCCGGCCGCGATGTCGTGACCGATGTCCGGAGGTGTTGCGGTGGTCGTCCGCGCAAGCACGCTCAGGGAACGGTCGACCAGCGCTGCCTTGATGCGGGTGCCCCCCACGTCGACGGCTGCGACGACGTCCACGACCGGCGTCACCTCAGTGCTGCGCCGACGTGAGGATGATCGAGCGGGTGAGGTGGCGGGGGTGGTCGGGATCGACGTCGAGCTGGCGCGCCTTGGCCAGGCAGAGTCGGTGGACCCGGACGAGCTCGGCCAGCGGGTCGATGTCGCGGTGCTCGAAGTGTGCGCCGGTGCGGGCCACCTGCTCGGCCAGGCCGACCGGGACCTCCCCCAGCGCCCAGGTGACCCGACCCGTCGTCGCGATGCTCACCGGCCCGTGCCGGTACTCCATCGCCGGGTAGGACTCGGTCCAGAGCTGGGCCGACTCGCGCAGCTTCAGACCGGCCTCCCCGGCCAGGCCGACGGTCCAGCCGCGGCCGAGGAAGGTGACCTGCTCGGCCTGCGCAATGTCGGCCAGGCTCACCGCCTCGTCCTCGGCGAGCACCGCACGCGCGTCAGCGATGGCCGGGGTCAGGTCCTCGCCGAGGGAGGCACGCAGGAGGGCGAGCGTGGACGTCGCGAACCGGGTCTGGACGACCGACTCCTCGTCGACCTCGCTGAGCAGGATGATGTTGTCGACGAGCGTCGTCACAGGGGTGCCCGGTGTGGCGACGACGGCGGTGGTTGCGACGTCGCGAGCTCGAAGGGACGCCAGGACATCGACGACCTCGGTCGTCGTGCCGGACCGCGAGATGACGAGGACGGCGTCGTAGTCCCGAGCGAGGCGGTGCTCGCTGGCGGCGAACGCGTCGCTCTCGCCGTGGCCTCCGTGCTCGCGCAGGGCCGCGTACGCCTGGGCCATGTAGAAGGACGTGCCACAGCCGACGACGGCCAGCCGGGCGCCCCGGCGTGGGAACGCATCGGAGAGCTCCTCGACACGGGCGGTGACCGCGGCCCAGTCGTCGGGTTGGCCGAAGACCTCCCTCGCGAGGTGGCTGTTCGGGTTGAAGCTCATGTCACCGACCGTCGCACGCTGGTCCCAGACCTCTCCGCAGGCTCGCGCGCCTGCCTGCCTACCGCGGCCGGACGCCGGTTTGTTCAGTGCCCGAATTATTTGGTCGGATGGCCCAAAGGTCAAGCCGAGTGCGCTTTTGCCTGTGGCCGACCGACGTTGACCGGGTCGCGGAAGACCGTCTCGAGCGCGAGATGCGCTGCGCCGCGTGCGGCAGAGGTCAGGCCCAGCGTCGAGCCGGTGACGACGCACTCGGACTCGGGCGACATGCGACGGGCCGCAAGGTGGGCGCTCACCGGACCGACGAGGCGCTCCGCGAGGTAGGCGAAGTAACCGCCGAGGATGACGAGCCGGGGGTTGAGGATGTCGACGAGGAGCGAAACGCCGACACCGAGCCCCTCAGCGATCGCGTCGATCCCGGCCAGCACCCGGTCGTCGCCGTGATCGGCCCGGGTGCTGATCTCGGCCAGCCGGTCCTCGAGGGGGCGCCCGGTATCCCGTACGGGGTCGCCCCGGTCCGCGACGAGCCTCAGGAATGCCGTGAGGCCCACCATCGTCTCCCAGCAGCCGCTGCGTCCGCACGCGCACGGATGCCCCTGCGGGCCGAGCGGCAGGTGGCCGATCTCACCCGCGAAGCCCCGGAGAAGCCCCGCAGCAGCCGGCCGTCGGTGATGATGCCGCCCCCGACGCCGACGTCTCCGGTGACGTAGAGCAGGTCGCGGACTCCCGAGTGGGAGACCGCGGCATACTCCGCCACCGCGCCGAGCTTTGCGTCGTTCTCGAGGAGGATCGGTGGCGCCGTCCGGCCCAGCCGGCGGCCGACGCCCTTGACGAGCGGGACGTCCCGCCACCCGACGTTGGGGGCGAACTGGACCTGCCCCGTGTCGACGTCGATCGACCCGGGCGCCGCGATGGCAATGGCGACGGTGCGCACCCCCCGGCCGCGCACGGACCTCATGGTGGATCTCAGAAGGTCGGCCACCTCGGCAAGCACCTCGTCGACGGACAACGCCGCCGCGTCGATGGGCCGGGTCGCCTCGTGCAGGACCGTGCCCGTGAGGTCGAGGGCGTTGACGCTCAGGTAGTCGACGTTGATCTCGAGGCCGACGCCGCACAGGTGGCGCCCGTCGAGGTGCAGCGCGAGCCCCGGGCGTCCGACCGACCCGGCCCGGTGCAGCTCGCCCTCGGTGACGAGGCCCCGCTCGACGAGGTCACCGATCAGGCTCGACGTCGTCGCCTTGGAAAGCCCGGTCTCGGCGGCCACCCGCGCGCGGGACTGCCCGGCGTGGTCCTTGAGATGGCGCAGGAGGAGGCCCATGTTGCTCCGGCGCATCGAGGCCTGGTCCGAGCGTCCGCCGGGCGCCCGGTGCCGGGCGCCTCCGTGCTGTCCGGCGGGTTGCCCCTGCTGTGCCGCCACGTGCCTCCCCGTCCGTCCCGGCTCCACGGTGGAGGTCGCGCGCTGGATGCCCCGCGTCCCGAGCATGGCCATCTCACCCCAGGTTGTTGACTTTGGCAATCTTCGTCAGGACACTGACCGAACTGGTCATGGGTTGCCGAAAATGCTCTCCGCCGCCCCAGGGCGACACCCGGGGACGGTCGTCGGCAGCCCGGCATACGAGCAGCTCCGTTCCGACATCCCGAGGCCGAACCGATGAGCGAGCTGCGTCTCGAGACGCTGACCATGGCGACCGCGCCCGTGGGGGCGGAGAACCCGTTGCCGCCCCTCTTCTCCCGCGCGGACCTCCACCAGGGCAGCGCCGCCGACGACGAGCACGAGGGCGACGTCGATGACGAGATGCGGCGCAACCTCGCCTACGGGCGCGTCTCGTCAGTCCTGCCCTACCTCCTTCAGGACGGTTACGGACGCGACCGCTCCCCCGCGGAACACCCCGTCGCCGTGCTGGAGAACCACCGATTGCGGGCAACGTTCCTGCTCGGCGCTGGCGGACGCCTGTGGTCGCTCGTGGACAAGCCATCCGGACGCGAGCTGCTCCACCGCAACCCGGTCTTCCAGCCCGCCAACCTCGCACTGCGCAACGCGTGGTTCGCCGGCGGCGTGGAGTGGAACATCGGCACGACCGGGCACACGCCGACGACGTGCGAGCCGCTGCACGCCGGCCGCGTCGAGCTGCCCGACGGGACGCCGATGCTGCGGATGTACGAGTTCGAGCGGATCCGGGAGGTCGTCTACCAGGTGGACGTGTGGCTGCCCGAGGGCTCCCCCGTCCTGCTCGTGCACGTGCGGATCACCAATCCCGGTGCGGCCGAGGTGCCGATGTACTGGTGGACCAACATCGCCGTGCCCCAGTGTCCCGACGTGCGAGTGCTCGCGCCCGCAGACGCGGCGTGGCACTTCGACTACCACCGAAGGCTGCGCCGGGTGCCGGTGCCGGACCACGAGGGTCTCGACCGGACGTACCCGGCGCGCGCGGGCGACGCCGCTGACTACTTCTTCGCCATCGACGACGACCAGCGGCAATGGGTGGCTGCCCTGGACGCCGAGGGCCGCGGGCTCGTCCAGACGTCGACCCGCGGTCTGCGCGGCCGCAAGCTGTTCCTGTGGGGCTCGAGCCCCGGCGGAAAGCACTGGCAGGACTGGCTCTCCGGCTCCACCGGTGAGTACCTCGAGATCCAGGCCGGCCTGGCGAGGACCCAGCTGGAGCACCTGCCGATGCCCGGGCACACGGCGTGGTCGTGGGTCGAGGCGTTCGGCCTGCTCGAGGCCGAACCGGAGGCGGTGCACTCCGGTGACTGGCACCTGGCCCGCGAGACCGTCGCGGCCACAGTCGAGCGGCTCGTGCCCGAAGCGGTCCTCGACGAGGCGCTCGCGCTGGCCACCGCTGCCGCGGACACGCCTCCGGTCGAGGCCCTGCACAACGGTTCCGGGTGGGGTGCGCTCGAGCGGCGGCTGCGCGCCCGCGACAGCGACCGGTCCCTTGACCGGCCCGGCACCCCGTTTGCGGACCAGACCCTCGGCCCGGCGCAGCAGCCGTGGCTCGACCTGCTCGAGCACGGCCGGATGACCAGCCCCGGTGTGGCCACCGCGCCCCCCTCGTACCAGGTGAGCCGGCGCTGGAGCGGGGCGCTCGAGTCGGTGGCCGACAGCTGGCCGGGCTCGCTGCACCTCGGCGTCCTCCGCGCGCACTCGGGGGACCTCGCCGGCGCCCGTGCCGCCTGGACCCGCTCGATCGCCCTCGAGCCGACCGCCTGGGCCTGGCGCAACCTTGCCGCGCTGGCGGCGGCGACGGGTGACCGGCCCGGCGCCCTGCGCGACTACCGCCGGGCCGTCGCTCTTCGCCCCGACCTCGCGCCGCTGCGGCTGGAGCTCGTGACCATCCTGCTCGCAGACGGGCAGGGCACCGGAGCGACGGACGCGATCGAGGTCATCGAGGTCATCGAGGGGGCGCCCCCGGAGCAGCGCGCCCTGGGCCGCTTCCGCTGGGCGGAGGCCCGAGCCGCAGTCCTCGCCGGCAGGCTGGACCGGGCCGGCTCGATCATCGACGGTGGCATCGTCGTGGCTGATCTGCGCGAGGGCGAGCTGGCCCTCGACGACCTGTGGTTCGACTACCAGGCAGCTCTGCGGGCAGCCACCTCGGGGCGTCCCGTCGACGACGAGCTGAGGGCGCAGGTCCGGGCCACCGTGCCGGTCCCGCGTGACCTCGACTTCCGGATGTCCTCCCGGGCCGCATGCGTCGCCGGCACCGATGGGAGCGACGACTGACCAGCACCGGGGAGCTGCTCACCCGGCATACGGGCTCGTCGAAGGAGCAGAGGGTGCCGCACTCGGTGCTGGAGGTGTAGCGTCCGATGGCGACAACGTGATCCGCGGCACCCGGGGGCGCCGCACTGCAGATTTCCAGCGCAACGACGCCAAGGAGAGCACGTGACAGCGCAGTCAGCAGCGGTGGAGCACCAGCCGGTACGCAGCACCGTCCCGGCCCGGATGGACCGCCTCCCGTGGACGCGGTTCCACTGGTCGGTCGTCACCGGGCTTGGCGTCTCGTGGATCCTGGACGGTCTGGAGATCCAGCTCGTCGCCGCCAACGGGTATGCCAAGAGCCTCGGCATGAACGCCGCGGAGGTGGGGCTGACCGGCACGATCTACCTCGTCGGGCAGGTGGTCGGCGCACTCTACTTCGGGCGGCTGACCGACCGGCTCGGTCGCAAGAAGCTGTTCATCATCACCCTCGCCATCTACCTCATCGGCTCCGGCATCGCCGGGCTGGCGCCGGCCATGTGGTTTCTCTGGATCTTCCGGTTCGTCGCCGGCATGGGCATCGGGGGCGAGTACACCGCGATCAACTCCGCCATCGACGAGCTCATCCCGTCGAAGTACCGCGGTCGGGTCGACATCGCCGTCAACGGCACCTACTGGGCCGGCGCCCTGCTCGGGGCGACCGCGAACCTCTACCTGCTCCAGGAGAGCCGGATCGACTGGGGGTGGCGGGTCGGCTTCTTCATCGGCCCGGTCCTCGGGCTGATCATCATCTACCTGCGCCGGCACATCCCCGAGAGCCCGCGCTGGCTGCTGACGCACGGGCACGCCGACGAGGCGAACGCCACCGTGGACGACATCGAGACCCGCGTCCAGGCCCAAGGGGCCACGCTGACCCCCGTCCCGGAGTCGAAGTCGATGCTCGTCAAGGCCAGCGAGTCGATTCCCTTCAAGCAGGTCATGCACGTCTTCTTCACGAAGTACCCTCGGCGCACCTTCCTGGGGATCACGATGATGGTGACGCAGTCGTTCCTCTACAACGCGATCTTCTTTACCTACGCCCTCGTGCTGGAGAACTTCTACGGCATCAGCAAGGCGGGGACCAGTCTCTACTTCTTCCCGTTCGCCATCGGCAACCTGCTCGGGCCGCTGCTCCTCGGTCACCTCTTCGACACGTGGGGCCGGCGCAAGATGATCTTCGGCACCTACACCATCGCGGGCGCTGTCCTGCTCGTCTCGGCGTTCCTCTTCCAGGCCGGGACGCTGACGGCGACGACCCACACGGTCTTCTGGTGCGTGTCCTTCTTCTTCGCGTCGGCGGGTGCCTCGTCGGCCTACCTCACGGTGAGCGAGATCTTCCCGCTCGAGGTGCGCGGTCAGGCGATCTCGTACTTCTTCGCCGCGGCCCAGGCGGCCGGCGCGACGGCACCGGCCATCTACGGCGCCCTCATCGGCGACGGCAAGGACCGCACCCCGCTGTTCTGGGGCTACATCATCGGCGCGGCCATCATGATCTTCGGTGGCCTGGTGGCGTGGTTCTTCGGGGTCAATGCCGAGGGCCAGAGTCTCGAGGACATCGCCGATCCGCTGACCAAGGTCTCGGAGGAGGCCCGGCCATGAGCCCCGAGAAGGCGGGTTACACCGTCCTGGTCGGCGTCAGCGCGACGAGCACCTCACCCGGCGCGCTCAGCTGGGCGGTCGCGGAGGCGGCCGCCCGGGGTGGCTCGGTCGTCGCCGTCCGGGCCTGGCGACCAGCGACCTCCATGTCCTCCGGCACCCGTCCGCCCCTGCAGACCTACGATGCCGAGGACGCGTATGCCGGGGAGCAGGAACGGCTGGCCGCTGACGTCGCGTCGGTGCTGGGTCAGGACCATCAGGTGGAGTGCCGTCTCGTCGAAGGCAGCCGCCGCAAGGTCCTGCTGAGACAAGCGCGCGACGCCGACCTGCTGGTGATCGACGCACCGCGCGAGTCCGTGCTGAACGGTGGGGTGTTCTTCGCCCACCGGCTGGTCTACGCCGCGCCGTGCCCGGTCGTCATCATGCCGCCGTCGGTGTCCGGGGTCGGTCCCACGGGGCTGGCCAGGGCCGGTCGCCGGCTCGGCGAGGAGGTCGTCCGGGCAGCCGGGACGGCAGGCCGTCCGGGGGTCCGACCGCCCCTGCCGTCGTACGACCCCGAGGAGAGGTGACCGGGGCCATCCCGGCGGGATCCGCCCACCGTGCCGGGGTTGGCCGGTGTTGGGCCGGTGTCGGACCAGTGTTGGGTCGGGGTTGACCGGTGTCGGGCCGGTTCGGCTATGAGCCGCGGTACTCGCGCACGAGCGGGCAGGTGAAAGGGTCGCGGGCGCCCAGTCCGACCGCATTGAGGTAGCGCACGACAATGCCGTAGGACTGCGGAAGGCTGGTCTCGGTGTAGGGAATGCCCTGCTCCCGGCAGAACGCCTTGACGATGGGCTGGGCGCGACGCAGGTTCGGCCTGGGCATGCTGGGAAACAGGTGGTGCTCGATCTGGTAGTTCAGGCCTCCCATGGCGAGGTCGATGACCCAGCCGCCACGGATGTTGCGGGACATGACGACCTGGCGGTGCAGGAAGTCGATTTTCATGTTCTTCGGGACGATCGGCATTCCCTTGTGGTTGGGAGCAAACGAGCCGCCCAGCAGTAAGCCGAAGAGGCCGAGCTGCACCGCCAGGAAGCTCATGGCGATGGCGGGGGACAGCATGACGAAGAGCACCGTTACATAGCCGCCGAGCCGCAACGTGATGAGGGCTGCCTCGAGCTTGCGGTGCGGCAGGTCCGGTCGCTCGATCAGGGTCTGGACGCCGGCGGCGTGCAGGTTGAGACCCTCGAGGAGCAGGAGCGGGAAGAAGAAGAAACCCTGGCGCCGGGCGAACCATCCGCTGAACCCGGTGCGGGTCGCGGCGATGCGCGGCGTGAAGGCCAGCACGCCGGAGCTGATGTCGGGGTCCCTGTCCTCCTGGTTCGGACCGCTGTGGTGCCGGTTGTGCTTGTGGGTCCACCAGCCGTAGCTCAAGCCGATGAAGACGGTGGAGACGACGCGGGCAGCCCACTCGTTGCCGCCGGCCGAGCCGAAGACCTGACGGTGAGCGGCGTCGTGGCCGAGGAAGCCGAACTGGCACAGGACCGCTCCGAGGCCCGCGGCAACAATGAGCTGCAGCCAGGAGTCGCCGATCAGCACGAATCCGACGCCGAGGGCGACGAGGACGCCGAGGAGCGACGATGCGTGCCACCAGTAGTACGCGCGTCGACGCTGCAGGAGCCCCACCTCTCGGACCCGGGCCGACAGGTCCGCGTACGCGCTGACGTGCCGGGTCCGAACGGTCGACCGGTCGGGCCCCGTCCCGGTGGTCGTGGCGGCCGAGCGCACGCTCCCGGCGGCGCCGGGCTGCGCCGTGGTGGCCGAGCTCATCGAGGCCGGGTCGAGAGTGAAAGCCGACATGTACTACCCCAGTCCGTAGACGCGACGAATTAGCCCAATGCCAGTCTGGGGCAGTGCGGGCTGGTGGCTCGACTAGACCACGCCCGCGGGCTGCGCACAACTCCTGAAGCCCAGCCCGAGGTCACTCGGCGCCTGCGGAACCGACGACGACCCCGTCCCGTAGGGTGGGCCCACCACCTTGGAACCGGCCCGGACCATGCTGCTCCATCTTCGGCACACCTCCGACGGGAACGGGTCATGGACGACGACGGCACACGTGTCGCCCGCATCGAGCGGTTGGTCCGTGCCGAGGCCTTGCACTCCGACGATCCCCGTGCAACGGTCCAGCGCCTCGAGCGGGTGTGCGCCGCGCTCGTGCGTGCGGTGCCCGAAGTGGGAGCGGGCGTGACCCTGATGAACGCCACTCACGTCGCCGGCCTTGCGGCGGCGGTCAGCCCCGTCAGCGTGGTGCTCGAGGAGCTGCAGGTCACCCTCGGCGAAGGACCCAGCATCGACGCGTTCTCCTCGGGTGGCCGTTGTTCGCGCTCCGTGCCGTCGTGGGGGGCTTCCGGTCCGTGCTGATCCGGGGCGTCACCGCGCCGACCTCGCGCGGGTACGCGTACGCCTACTCCGGCTCAGGGCCCGACGTGCGGCCCGGCGAGCTGGTCGGGCTGAGGCGCTCGGCCTGCTCGGGTGCGAGCCCCTCCTGCGGCCTGACCCTGCTGCGGCCCCGCTGGATCCTCCACGCACTGAACAGCGCCGTCATCGCGGCGAGCCAGGCAAGGCCGAGGACGAAACCTGCAGCGACGTCCGAGACGTAGTGCGCCGCGAGGGCGATCCGGGAGAACCCGATCGCCAGGACCATGACCACCGAGACGGCGAACGCCACCCGCCGCCACTGTCGGGTGAGGACGGGGAGGAAGACCAGCAGGAGCACCCCATAGCCGACCATGGCGGCCTGTGAGTGGCCGCTCGGAAAACTCGCTCCCGGCTCGTGGACGAACGGCTGGAACACCGTCGGCCGTTGGCGGTGCACGGCGAGCTTCACCCCGGTGTTGAGCAGCGAGGACCCCACGATGGTCACGACCGTGAACAGCGCGAGCCGCCGGAGTCGCTGGGTGAGCAGCCAGATGAGGACCAGCAGGGTGAGGATCTGCCACGCCAGGGAGGAGCCGGAGTTGCTGACGATGCGCATCGCCGTGACGAACGCGGGATGGGTGAGGCCATACCGGTGCAGGCTGTCCCGAGCGCCCTGGTCGGCCTCCACGAGGGGGGCCCAGGTGTCCTCGACCAGGAGGAGGAGCAGCGCGAACGGCACCGCAGCGAGGGCCAGCGCGAGGCCGGCGAGCGCCGCCCGGGTCGCGTACCGGCTCAGTCCGGTGGACCGACCGTCATCGCGGGACGGGGAGTCAGGCATCCAACCAGCGCCTCTCGCAGATACGGCTGTCGTGAACGGATGGATGAGCGTACGACCCGGAGCCAGCCGGTTCAGCGTCGGGGTGACGCACGGTTGCCGCGCTGGGACGTATG
>JAABUT010002582.1_pt1 | contig 17101 bp, 12 predicted proteins | sample 5559281 | NCBI WGS metagenome assembly JAABUT01 (sample SAMN10711880, study PRJNA513359) | rock metagenome | isolation source: Antarctica rocks | place: Antarctica: Victoria Land, Ricker Hills nord | collected 2016-01-04 | reverse complement strand
AAACTCGCAGCGGCCACCACCATTGCCGCCGCGACCAGGGTGATGTCCTTGAGGACGTACTGGCCCTCCAGGGTGGGGGCGCCGTAGGGGCCGGCGAACAGCCGCCCGGGTAGCAGCACGATCGGGGACAGGATCCCGAGGAGTTCGACGACCAGCAGGTAGAACGCGACCCGCAGTCCGCGTCCGACCATCAACAACAGTCCGATGGTGCATTCCAGGGTGGCGGTCAGGATGATTGCCACGTTCCCGGGGATCAGCCCGAACAGCAGGATGTGAGTCGTGGTCTCGGCGAGGTTCTGGGCCGGGCTGACCCCGGGGAAGTACTTCAGGACGCCGAAGGCGAAGAACACCAAGCCGATACTGAGCCGCAACGCCGCGACGCTGTGGCGGACCAGGGCCGCGTGCACCCGGTTCTCGACACGGATGAACCTCTCTCGTAAAGATCGCATGCTGGGGTGTTCGCTGCCCGCACGCCGGGCGGTTCCCGGTGACCACCCGGCACGCGGGCAGATTCCAGCAGTATCGCAACAAAAAATGGTCACAGATCAGCGAGCGAGGATTCCGCGGACCCGCCGCACACATGAAAGCTATGACAACCACGAATCGCGCCCCGGCCGGCACCCCTACCGGCGGCCAGTTCGCCCCCGGTCAGCACGCAGAATCCGTCGTCAGTGTCGGGGCCGCAGTCCTGCTGAGCGTCGACGAGCAACGCATTGCGGAGCAAGCCAACGATGTCATCGCCCAGCAGGACCGGATCAACGAGCTCTACGGCGAGATTTTCGTTGCCCAAGAGAAGCTCGCCGAGGACTCCGTCCGACTCATGTCCGCGCAGGTGCGTCTGCGCCACCCGGACGCCGACACCATCGGCTTCGCCTACGACGACGAGGACAGCACGATCGCGTTCGAAGGCGCCTACGACCACGACGGCGAGGTGCTCGTGGACAGGTACGACGACCAGGCCGGGGCGTCCATCCCCGGCGCGTCCCGGCATCTCGACCTCGAAGAGCTGGGCCGCAACGTACAGCCGGTTCCGAGTGCCGTCGGCGCCTATGAGGATTTCAGCATCATCATCGACGGCGCGCCCGGGGCCCCTACCTCGCGGGTCATTCTGAGCAGCACCAGTAGTTGATTGCGGAATTGTTCGAGCGAAACACGGGAGACGCCCCACCCGCCGGACACATGGTGGGCATGGGATCAACAAACTTCGAGAACGTCTACTACGGCGACTCAGACATGACCAACGCTTACCACGAACTGTGCGAGCAGGCGACCCATGAGTACGGCGACGACCCGTACAACGGCACCATCGCCACCACCGGGGGTGTCTGCCTGCTCGTGGGCAGCCCGATGAGCGAGATTGCCGCGTTCAGGCTCGCCGAGGCGCACCTGGACGAGTTCACCAAGGGAGAGGCGTGCGGCGCCATCCCCCTCGTTGGCCGGGAGGAGGGCAAGACCTGCACCCGCACCGTGAAGGTCACCGTCGGTGGCCCCATCGACTACGAGTCGCTACGCACCGCGGTGGAGGCCACCCTCGCCGATGGTGAAGTGGCGGGCGATATTCACTGGAACTGGAACACCGGGTACACCGCGGTGGGTTCGGACCTGCCGCTGCCGGTCGTCAAGACCAAGATCGTGGCCGCGGCCACCGAGGGTGCAGCGGTCACCACCTACGCCGTGCTGTGTGACGGACGGGTGCTCGAGCAGGGGTTCGCCACCCAGGCCGCCGCCCGCGCCCAGGCGCTGGCCATCGCCAAGGCCGAGACCTCCGCGCAAACACACACCTACGGGGTGCGCGCGGTGACCTCTCGTGAGGGCGGCGACCCCGACCTGGTCCGTGTCGTGCGCACCGTGGTCTCCACCAAGGTCACCTGCCGCGTCTCCGTCGCCCTGCCGGTCTCCCCCTCCTCCGCCCGCGGGGGCTGGTTGTTCTTCGGTTGGGCCGCAATGTGAGACCGACTGAACCCGGTCCACACCTACCAAGCCGAACACCCGCGAAAGGTACCCGCATGTCACTGACCGTCAGCCGCGTCGAAGTCCGCAACATTCGGTCCATCGAGCACGTCGTCGTCGATTTCGACACCACCGGTATCACCGCCCTCGTCGGACGCGTCGGTACGGGCAAGTCCACCGCCTTGGAAATCATCCCGTTTGTGAACTGGGGCACCCCACCGCCGGGGGTCGCCCAAGGCGAGTTGCGTCGCCTGGGGGCCGAGGGTGCGGTGTGCCGGGCGGAGGTCACCCAAACCATCGGTGGGGTCGTGGTCCGCTCCGTGCGGGGCCTGACCCGCAAGGTCGCCAAGGACGGGACGGTCAGCGAGTCGGCGTGGGCGAAGCTGTTCCTCGACGGCACCGAAGTCACCCAGGTGACCCCGTCCAAGCTGACCGCGAAGATGACCGAGCTCACCGGGCTGACCGGAAAAATGTTCCGCAGCATGCAGTACATCGGGCAGTCCCAGCTGCCGCGCCTCGCCGAGGGCACCCCCGGTGACATTGCTGCGCTCATCGAGGAACTGACCGGCATCGCCCCGCTGACCAAGGCCATCGAGAGTGCTTCCAAGACCACCAGCAAAGCGGAGCAAGCTGCCCGTGCGCTGCCCGGGGACCCGGCTGTGCTCGCCGAGTACGAGCAGACGTTGACCGAAGCCAACGACGAGCTGGCGCCGTTGGCGCAGTCCCACGCCAGCTCCGTCGAGTCGGCGGTGACCGCGGCCGGGGTGCTCAGCGCGGCTGCGGCCACCCTGAACGGGCTGCGGGCGCGGCGGGAGCGGTCGGACACTGCGCGGTCGCGTATGGCGGCGTTGAGCGAGCGCCGTGACTCCCAGCAGCAGTCGTTGGCCGATGCGGATGCGGAACTGGCCGAGCAGGACGGCACCCTCGGCGCCGATTTCGACCCGGCGGCCACGATGGACCTCATCACCACGCTCCGCGGGCAGACCAAGAACCATGTCCGCACCGGGCACGACCTGGCGAGCGCCACCACCGCCGTGAAGGTGGCATCGGCTGATCTGGAGGGCTGTGCCACCGAGGCCGGCAACCCCAACGGGGATACCCTGGCCACCCTGGACCGCAGGGTGGGGGTCGCCTCGGAGCACGTCGCGCAGCACACGGCCACGGTCGGTGCCTGTGTGGACCGGATCGACCGACTGCGTCGCCAGATTGTCAGCTTGCGGGCACACGCCGGGGACGCCACGTGCCCCACATGCTCCCAGCCGATCCCCGATGTTCAGACACTGATCGACCACCTCAAGAGTGAGGGCGCCGCCGCCCGCGTCGAGGAGGACGCTGCGCGGGTGAAGTTGGCGAAAGCCACCGCGAAGGTGGAGTCCTTGACCGCCGCGGTGAGCCGGATAACGCAGGAACATGCCCGCCGTCGCGACGCCCAGGTGCGACTGGATCGGGAAACGGGCCGCCTCCGCGGCGCGCAAGCCGCCCATTCCGCGGCCCGTACCGGTCTGCTCGACGTGTTGGGCCGCGACCAGGATGTCTCCTCGGAGGCGTTGGGTGCGGAAGCCGAGGACCGGGTCGCCACCTTGACCGCGATGATCGACACGGCGCAGCGGGCACTCACCTTGCGTGCCCGCCGCCGGGAGTTGGGCGAAGGTTTCGACGACACCTGCCAGGCCCTCACCCGCGCGCGCGTAGCTGCCGCTGACACTGTGGACGAGAACGACCTGCTCGCCGCCATCGACGCCGAGGCCACCGCCAGGGTGGTGAGCACCGAGGCGTTGGCCGCCCGGGCTGCCGCCGCCGCCGAGGTGGCTGCGGTGAACGCCACAGTGGAGCACGCACGGTCGGTGGCCGACGCCGAAGCCGGCAGGGTCACCGCCAAGAAGGAAGCCACCCGGGCAGCGGAGTGCTCGCGGGCGTCGGTGAGCCTGCTGGGCGCGTTGCGCCGGGACCTGCTCACCGACTACACCGCGCAGATCGCCGACTCTGCCAGCGACCTGCTGTCCAGTTTGGACTGTGAACATGTGGCCATCACCCTGGACGATTCGTTCGCCCCGGGGGTGGTGCGTGCGGACGGCTCCACATTGGCGTTGGTCCACCTCTCCGGTGGGGAGAAGTACCGGGCGGCGATGTGCCTGCGCCTGGGGATCACCGCCCACATCGCCGGGGGCGGTGGGATGCCGATGATTTTCGGGGACGAGATCACCGCCGCCTACGACTCGGACACCCGGGAGGCGGTGGTGGCGTTCCTGTCCTCGCTGGGGATGCCGATGGTCCTGGTCGGGCACACCGATGAGGTGTTGTCCATCAGTTCGCGGGCGTACACGTTCACCAAGGCCAGCCCGGAGTCCGGGTCCCGGATCCGCCGCTCCTCCTCCCCGACCCCGGTGGGGGTGTGATGCGAGTCAGTGCCCGCCCGCTGAACTTGGTCGAGTCGGACAACCTCACCGGGCGCATCGCGGGCACCGCCGCCGAGCTCACCCACCTCATCGGACACACCTCCGCGGCGGACCGTGCCCTGTTGGACACCGGTGACGCACTGCTGGTCGTCACGGACAAGCCGTTCTTGGGGCGCACTCTGATGTCCCGGCGCGCCGGGTTGCGCGAAGATAGACCTGGCCGGTGGGTGCGGGTGATGTGCACCGGGCATCGGGAGGCCTCCCTGACCCCGGCGCAACGAATCTGGGCACGCCAGGAGCTGGAACGGGTGGCGGCGAAACTGGTGGGTGAGCACGGGATGCGGGTGGCCATCCACGGGGGCGCGAACGGTGCTGACCTGTACTGGGCGTCCGCGGCACATGACGGTGCAGGGGTAGACGATGTGTGGGCCTACCTGCCGTACCCGCAGCAAACCACAGGGTGGACACCCGAGCAGGTCGCGCAATGGCACTGGTTGGCGGGTCTGAAACCCGACGGAGCGGCCAGTCTGCGGTGGTTCGCTGCCGAGGAGTTCTCGGTGGGGGCCCTGCACGCCCGCAACGACGCCATGATCGCCGACGCCGACGCAGTAGTGGCGGTGCTGGACCCGGGCAAGACCGGTGGCGGCACTGTGTCGGTGCTGCGCAAGGTCGGGACCAGCCGGCCGGTCGTCACCCTCGACGTGGTGGCCCGCACCGTCCGGTTGTCGGTGGCGCTGTGACAGTGTGGCCCGCACCGCCCGACTGGCGACAACACGGTGACGGGGGTGACGAGGTGAGCGTGCTGGTGGTGGGCGCGAACACGGTGCTGGATCAGGGGTTGATGCGGTTGTCGGTCAGCGCACCACCCGGATCCGTGGACCTGTTCGTGTCCCAGCTCGACGCGCAGCGCCGCGTGCGCAGCGACGCGGACCTGGTGTTTTTCAACCAGCCGATTTCCCCGGAGGGTGCGGTGCGTCTGCTGGAGGGGGTCACCGCGCAGGTCGACCTGGCTGGGGTCCCCGCCGATGTGGCGGTCCTTTCCTTCGCTGTCGCCGCCAACGACGAGGGTGCTGATGGTCCTCCGCCGCTGGGCCAGATCGCCGGGCTGACGGTGGAGGTGCGCGCGATCCCCGAATCACGCGCCGGTTCTGGGGTGCACACCGCGCCGGTGAGCAGGCTGAGCACCGAGCGGGCCGCGGTCCTCGTCGAGATGTACCGACATGGTGGTGGCTGGAAGCTGCGTAACGTGTGCGCCGGCTGGACGGAAGGACTCGCCGCCCTGGTTCGCGAGCACGGTGTTGTCGTCGACGAAGAGCCGGAGGACAGTGCACCGCCGGCACCCGAGGCGGACCGGATGTTGGTGACCGAGCGCGAGAAGCTGGACCTGCGCAACGCGAAGTCACGAAGGTGCTGCTCACCAAAGGGGCGCCCACCGCCCAGGCCCGGGTGGTGCTGGTCTTGGACAAGACCGGATCCATGCGCCGGGCATACAGCACCGGGGTGGTGTCCCGGGTGGTGGAACGGATGGTGCCGGTCGCTGCGACCCTGGACGATGACGGCGCGCTCGAGTGTTATCTGTACGCACGACGTTTCGCCAAGCTGCCTGATGTGTATGCGGACACCGTCACCGAGTGGAGCAGGCAGTACCTGCACCTGTCCGGGCACCACGGCGGCATCGACTACGACGATTTGGGCGCCGCCAACGACGAGCCCCCGATTCTCCGGGAGATCATCACCGGCCTGCGCCGCGGTGCGGCGATGCCCACGTTGGTGCTGTTCTTCACCGACGGCGGGTTCGGCCAACGCCGCGAGATCACTGCGCTCATCACCAAGGCCGCCGGCCTGCCCGCGTTCTTCCAGTTCGTCGGCGTCGGCCGTTCCAACTACGGGTTGTTGGAACGGTTGGATGACCTCGCCGGCCGGGAGGTCGACAACGTCGGCTTCTTCGCCCTCGACGATGTGGACGCGGTGAGCGACGCCGAGCTGTACGCCCGGGTGCTGGGTGAGTTCCCCGACTGGTTGCGCGCCGCCCGAAACGCCGGAATCGTGGCCTGAGTTCGCCTGTGTGCAGCCAGGAACCGCTAAGTTGCTGCACAATCGTCTGGGTTGCCGCATAATCGTGCGCCACCGCAGACAATGCACCCACCCCCTCGTAGGAGAAACCATGAACAAAGCCGAGTTCGTTCAAGCCCTCGCGGACGATCTGGGGACGGACCGCCGCTCCGCCGCCAAGACCGTCGAAGCGTTCACCCACCTGATCTATGCGCACACCCTCAAGGGTGAGAAGGTGACCCTCACCGGTTTCGGCACGTTCGAGAAGCGGGACCGGGCGGCGCGTACCGCACGTAACCCGGCGACCGGGGAGCCGGTGAAGCTGAAGAAGACTTCTGTGCCCTCCTTCCGGGCGGGTTCGGAGTTCAAGGACGTCACCGCGGGCCGCAAGAAGATGACGAAGGACGGGATCGTGGCCAAGAAGGAACCCGCGAAGGTCGCAGCAGCGCCCGCGCCGGTGAAGGCCAAGTCGACAAAGGCGACCAAGGCGAAGAAGGCCAAAGTCTAGGGGGTAGCCCCAGCGCGCTGAGCTTCCTCGACGACCGCCGGGTGCAGTGTGGTGTCCCCGGCGGCGATGAGCGTATCCACGGACAGTCCCCACATCTGCCCGGACAGCAACCAGTCCACGCTCACCTTGTTGGTGTCGGCGATGCGCGCCAAATCCAGCGAGGTGAACCGGCGGACGCCGCTGAGGCATTTCGACATCGTCGGCTCGTTCAACCCGATGCGTTCGCCGAACTCCCGCTGGGTGAGCCCGGAGTGGCGGATGAGGGAGCGCACCCGGTCGGCGGTGGTGGTGGTCATGCCCATCATGTGTGCGGCCCATCCGGCGTGCCCCCGCAAGGTCCGTTGCCACCCGCCGGACACACCCCGATGGTGAGCGAACGCAACCGGGTGCCGGCCGGGACCGGTGTGCGAGGGGGACGGTTCACCGCCGCGACCCACCAGGAACCGGACCTTCAGCTGACCGGTGAGCCCGAGTCCGAGCCCGAGGGCGCTGCGTTGCGGTGCGGGATGTGCGGTCAGTTCCGTACCCTGGCCACCGCCCATCGCTGTCCGGCGCCGGGGCTGGTGCCGCTGAGTGCCGCCGCCACCCGGGTGCTGGAGCAGTGCCGGGCCGCCGGGGGCCGGCCGTTGATTGTGGGCGGCAGTGTCCGCGACGCGCTGGTGGCCGCCCAACGGGGTTCGATTCTCGTGTCCAAGGACGTGGACATCGAGGTCTACGACGCCGAACCCGCCGCCCTGGCCCGCGAGCTGTCCGCGGTGGGTCGGGTCGATGAGGTGGGGGTTAGTTTCGGGGTGCTGAAGGTTATCTGCGGCGGTGAGGACTTCGATGTGTCTTTGCCCCGCATTGACTCCAAGGTGGGGTCCGGGCACCGCGGCTTCGAGGTGCGGGTGGATCACGGCCTGGATGAGGTGGCGGCGTTCGGGCGCCGCGATTACACGGTGAACGCGATGGGGTGGGACCCGCTCACCGAGGAGTTGGTCGACCCTTACGGCGGTTCCGCGGACCTCGAGCAGAAGGTGTTGCGGCACACCACTGACGCTTTCGACGAGGACCCGCTGCGGGTGCTGCGTGGGATGCAGCTCGCCGGCCGTTTCGACTTGGCCTTGGCCCCGGAGACCGCGCAGCGTTGCCAGGGTCTGGCCGGTTCGTTCGGTGAGTTGCCCCGCGACCGGGTGTGGGGTGAGTGGGCGAAGGTGGCCCGCAAAGCCGAGCACCCCTCCGCGTCGCTGCGGGCGCTGCACGAATCCGGGTGGGAACACCACTTCGTCGAGTTGGCGGAAGTGCGCGACGTTCCGCAGGACCCCCGGTGGCACCCGGAGGGCCCCGTGCATGTGCACACCGCGCTGAGCGCTGACGCGGCGGCGCGGGCCGCGACGGAGGCCGGGCTCGAGGAGGAGGAGCGTGAGGTGGTGGTGCTCGCCGCCATGCTGCACGACCTGGGCAAGGCCACCCACACGGTGACCGAGCCCGATGGTTCGATCACTTCCCGCGGGCACGCCGCCGCCGGGGTGGACCGGGCGCGGAAGTTGTTGGCCCGGATGGGTGCCCCTCACCGGATGCACTACCTGGTGGGGCCCATCATTGCCGAGCACATGACGTGCGCCGGCACCACCGAACCCACCCCGGCCGCGGTGCGCCGGCTGACCCGGCGCCTGTCCGGGCCCAAGGGAACCGGTCCGACATTGAGCCAGTGGGCTGCGGTGGTGGCCGCGGACAACGCGGGACGCGGCACCGGTTCCCGACCGTCACCCGCCGATGCCTGGGTGTCGGTGGCCGCCACCCTCGGTGAGGGGGTGGCACCGCGGGCCGGTGTGCTCACCGGTGACCACCTGATCGCGGCGGGGATGTCCCCGGGCCCGCAGTTCCGGCCGCTGCTCGCCACAGCGTTGGCCGCACAGGATGAGGGCAGCTTCGATGACGAGCGGGGTGCGTTGGCCTGGTTGGCCGCACAGACCTGAGTTATCAGCATGGGAGGGAACCTTTTTCGCCGCGCCACCGATATGCTGGGCGGGTACAGCGGCGGATGAGTACCGGCACCTACGGCCAGACTTGCAGGATGTCTGGGCACCGAGCACTGCCTCCGTCGCCCCACCGATTACCGAGACGCCGTGCACCTGGGGCGGGGACGAGTCCGTTTCTCCCCGATCTGGTCGAGGCCGGCGTCTCGGTGGCGGTGCCCGCGGGGGCACACGCCCCCAAGGCCGCACACATACCGGTCATGACCCACAGCGATGATGCAGACCAGAAACAGCTCCGCACACATTTCGGCGAGACGGTCGCCGCCCTGATGCGCGGCGGTAGCAGCCAACAGGATGCGCGGCGCACCGCCGACGAGCAGACCCGCGCCGCGATGGCCGCCGGGACACTGCCCAACGTGGAGGTCAGTGCCTGCGGCTGTGTGCTCGGCGCCCCGCACGGCAGCGTTCTGGACTGCCGCTCCGGGATGCGCTGAGCACACAACCGTCCCGTTTCTGCGCATGTTCTTACCTATGGACGAGGACGAGCGACCCCGGGTAGGACGGCGTGATCGTTTCCGCGCCCAAAGCAGTGAGGAAGAGGCCCAGATCCGTGACTGGCTGACCGGCCGCGGCTCCACCGTCGTCACCGTCGCCTTCTTTCTGCTGGCGCTCGGCACCGTGTACTTCATGGTGTTCGGCTGATGAGCCGCCGTTCGGGTAACCGTTCCGGGCCCGCTGTGCTCGGCACCGCCGGCGGTGGGCTTGGTGACGCCTCGGGTTGGGCGGCGAACGAGAACGTGGCCCGGATGGGTCAGGCCGGTGAGGTGCGGATGGCCGCCATCCTGGACCCCCTCGCCCGCCCCGGCGGCGCCACTGTGCTGCACGACCTGCGCATTCCCATCCCCGGTTTCACCGCGAACATCGACCATGTGGTCGTCTCCGGGCGCACAGTGCTGCTGATCGACTCCAAGATGTGGAAGCCCGGTTTCTACTGGACTGTGGGCGGTAAGACGCGCCGCGGGTGGCGCCGGTTCGCGGTGACCTCGAGGTCCGGCAAAACCGCGTACCCGGCGGAGACCAAGACCATGTCCATGGCTTATGACGCCATCACCCGGTACCTGCATGGTCGTGGGATCAACGCCACCATCACCAGGCCCGTGGTCGTCGTGTTCAGCTCCTCCCAGCGGGCCCGTCTGACCGTGTGGATGCTGCAGTTCCCTGGGGCCCGGGTCATGACCGGGGACGCCTTCCGCCGCCGCGCCCGCATGTTGGTCGGCAAACGGACCGCGGACGCGGTCATCGTGGCTGCCCTGGCGGAGCTGCTGAACAACGGTGGTTCGACGCTCCGGCGACCCGATCGGCGCCCGCCCGCACAGGTTCCCCATGAGGTCGACCCGTTCGCGATGCCGTTGCCGGCGGTGCCGGTTCCCCGAGGTGGCACGTCGCCCTCCTCCTACGAGACGGGCGGCGGGACACCGGTCAACCCCTGGGCGTGACCCGCTCGGCGGCCCCGCCCGACTCGCGCTCGACACCACGAAACTGAGGTAGAGCCCCGAGATGGCTGCCCGTAAAAACGCCCCCGCCCCCAACGTGGCCCCCGTCGCCCTGGTGGTGGGGGTGGTCCTCACCGGGTTGGCGGTGTGGTTGCGTTACCCGGGGCTCCCGCTGCTGTGGTTGGCGCTGATCGTCGCCGCCTGGTTGACACCACCGGCGGTGTTCACCGGACGCAACAACTCCGCTGGTGCCCCCACCCCGGCGCACACCGGTGAGGACCGGGCGATGAGCCGCTACCTGTTCTGGCGGGACCTGCGCTTCCGGTTGCTGTTCCCCACCGGTGACTGGTTGCCCGGGTGGCCGGTGTTGGCTGCGTGGCCGGCTGCGGTGCTCACCGCGGCGTTGGCGTGGAACATCCCCGCCCAGCAGTCGGTGTGGCGTTGGGTGAATGCGGCGGCGGCGTTCATCATCGTCGTTCAAGTGCTGGCGTCGCGGCGTCGCACCATGGCCGATCGGTCAGGGTGCCCGGGGGTGCGGGTGAACTCCCTGCCCGCCCTGGTGGCCCGTCGGCGGACCGCCCTCATCACCGCCGCCGCCGCCGGTGCGGCCGCCCTCGTAGTCGTGGTCGCCGAAATCCTGTTCCTCCCTGCTCCCGGGGTGCCCTCGGTTGCCCTGTTCGCGGTGCTCAGTGCGCTCGCCGCGTTCGGTGCGGTGGCGGGTGTGGTGTGGACCCGGTCGGCGTTGGACACCTGGCACCAGCTCGTCGTCCAGCGGGGGGTGTGGGGCCCGCGTTGGAGCGCCCTCAAACATGACCCTGCCCCCTACCTCATCGCGCACACCCAGGTCGGTTCCGCGGTGGTGGACACGTTCGAGGCCCCGTCGGGGTCCGGGTCGGTGGCTTTCCTGCCGTTGGGCCCGAAGATCGCCCCCACCCTGGGTGCCGGGGCGAAGGTGGCGTTGTTGGAAACCCCGGACGCGGGCAGCGACGGGCAGCCGATGCCGGGGACGGTGCATCCACTGCGGTTCGACATCGTCCACTGGCCGTTGACCGAGCTGCCCGACCTGGCCGACCCGGCTTGCACCGAGGATGTGGCGGCGCTGTTCGCGCGGTGCGCTTTCGTGTGGGCGCTGGAACCGGCCGGGTACGCCCGAATGGTTCTCCTCGGTGTGCAGCGGATCACCGAGGACCCGAGCAGCACCGCACCGCAGGACAGCCCCGCGGAAGACACTGCCACCGAAGACGCCGAGATCACCGACGACCCGGCCGAGGAGATCCTCGTGGACACCGGGGACGGGTCTTCCGGGGAGGTGAGCCTCGACAAGAAACCCGCACCCCAGATCGAGGCACCACCCCCGTCCCCAACGGCGTGGGCTTCACAGTGGTGCTCACCGGGTGGGCTGGCGTTGACGTCCCTGCGGGAGCGGGGTGAGGTGCCGCGCCTGGGCGCGGCCATGAGCACCGAACTGCTCATCGACCACCGCAGCGAAATCGTCTATTTCGGTGCTTTGTCCGACCCGAACAGCAGGTTCACCGACCCGCAGCTCCCGGTGCTGCTGGCCAACCTGGTCACCGAGGACCACTGGACGACCAACATCTGGGGCGAAGTGCTCAAGACGTCGGTGAACGCCCCGATCATCCAGCACTCCACCTACTCCGAGGCCACCCTCGCCGACGGCGTCGTGGTGAAACGTCAGGCGTTCGTGACCCGCTCGGGCATCGACCCCAGCGAGTACCGCGGGTTGGAGCCGAAGTTGGCCACCGCCCTGCGGGCCGCGCCCTACGTCAGCGTCGCCGGGTTCGTCGGTCCAGGGGAACGCCAAGGGGAACGACACCCGCAGGCGTTCACCGTGTACTGGTCGGAGCGCCCGGTGCCCGCCGGACCGGACCGACTGGCCTCCTCCGGTGCCGCTCAGTGGGTGTTGGCCGGCCGGGTCAACGCCGCGTTCGACGCCGCGCATCTGGCGCGCCCGGAGATCGCACGCGCGGTGGCGCTGACCGACCGCTCCTCCCGCGGACACATCTGGTCGATCACCCTGCGCATGTACGGCGGGGTCACGTTGGCCGACGTGCGCGGTGGGGCGTCGAAGTTGCGCACCCAGCTGGGGGTGCCGTGGCTGCGGGTGGCCGCCGCCGAGGACGGCTGCGTTCTGTTCGTCGGTGCCGCCCCTGCGGCGGTGAAGCTGCTGCGGCCCGAGCGGGACGGCATTCGGCTCACCGCACTGGACTGGGAGCAGGCGTGCCTGGACTCCAAGTTGTCCGGTTCCTCCGGATTGCTGCCCATGCTGAAGAAGACGTCCCGGCTGCCGCACAACGACGCCGTGCAGGTGCTGGACTTCGACCTGCCTGCGGGTCTGGACATCCCACGGATCAAGGCGGCCCTGCCGAAGTTGCGGGCCGCCACAGGCAACGAGTTCATCGAGGTGCGCGCCGGTTCCGGCAATGCTTCCACCATCCGGCTGTTGGTGTGCCCCATCAACCCGCTGCCGGTGCTGGTCCCCTACGACTTCGCGGAGCTCGACGCGAGCTCAACGATCCCGTTCGCCACCGGCATCGAGGGTGAGCCGGTGGCCTATGACTGGAACCTGGACCCGCATGTGCTCCTCGCCGGTAGTTCCGGATCGGGTAAGTCGGTGGCTTTGCAGGTGTTCATCATGGGCGCCCTGGTGCGAGGGGCGCAGGTCTATGTCATCGACCCAACGAAGGGTGGTGCCGACTTCGGTTTCGCCAAGGACCGGTGCATGGCCTTCGCCGGGACCCCGCACGAGGCGTCGGCGGTGATGAAAGCGATTTACGCCGAGGTGGTGCGCCGCAAGAACTTGAACGCTGCCGCTTCCGTCGGTTCCTACCGGGAGTTGGACCCCGCGCCGTGCCACATCGTGGTGGTGATCGACGAGTTCACCTCGCTGATGGGTCAGGACCTGGTGCCCAAGCCGTCGGAGGACCCGGAGATGGAGGCGGAGCGAGAGAACATCGAGTCCCTCAACCAGGCTCGTCTGGAGATCGGGGTGTACGCCGGGAAGATTGCCCGCGAGGCCCGGTCGGCCGGGGTGACGTTGTGCCTGGCCACCCAGAAGTTGACCGCGAAGATGTTGGACGGGATCCCCGGCGCCGGTGACCTCAAAGACCTGAGCATGGACACCCGCCTTCCGGTGCCGATCTCGGAGAAGTTCCCGACCGGCTGGGCCCGCAACGACGAGCTCGAGCTCGGGGACCTGCTGTACACCCCGGACGGGACACCCACACCGATCGTGTGCTTCTCCGACGTGATCCTCGGCAACGACGTCTACGCGGTGCGCTTCGATGACAAACAGGTCGTCAAAGCCGGCAGGGGGCACCTGTGGTCGGCCTCCAGCCTCGCCTCACGCACTCACCGCGGCGACGCCACATCGCCGGCCTTGGAACAGGTGCTCACCACCGGGGAGATGGCGGCCACCGTGACGGCGGGTGGAGAGGGTGGCCCGAACTGGGCTGTGCGGGTGGCCGCACCGATCGACGGACCCGACGCCGACCACGCTGTCGACCCCTACCTGGCCGGTGCTCACCTGCACTTCGACCCCACCGGGTACGCGGACATCCCGCCCAGTTACCTGCGGGCATCGGCCCGCCAACGGCTGGCTCTGCTGCAGGGCCTGATGGACTCCGTGGGCGAGTTGTCGGAGGACGGCAGCAAGTGCTGGTTGGTTGGGGTCACCGAGAAGTTCGGCGAGCAGGTGTTGGAGTTGCTCCGGTCACTCGGCATGGTGCCGCATTGGTCCGACTCGTCCCGTGCGGGACGAGTCATCTACTTCGAGACGAACCTGGCAGTGTTCCGGGATTCGAGCAAGCGTCAGTTCCACACCGAACGGGCCGACGGCGGCCCCCCGAGATGGCGGCACATCCGTTCCATCGAATTGATCCCTACCGTGCCAACCCGCTGCATCGGCGTGGCGGACCCAGGCCATCTGTTCCTCGTCGAAGGTTTCATCCCGACGCATAACACCAACTTGTCGCGGGCACTGCTGGGCAAGGCGTCCTGGGGTGACCGGGCATCGGCGTTGCGGGCACCCGATGACGCACCGGTGCTGGAAGGGGAGATCGGTAAGGGCCGCGGGCTGTGGGAGACCACTTCGGGGGCCGCTGACGTCATCCAGTCCTGGTACGCGCCCGCCGCTGAGCTGCGGGCCGAGCTGGTGAGCCGCATTCCGGCATTGGGTGAGGACGACCGCCTGGACGTCGAAGCCTTGTTGCCGGTGCGCCAGGAGCAGGTCGACTTCGCACCGGTGCTCATCCGGAACACCGGTGCGAGCCCCGTCGAAGAGTCCAGTGTGGTGGATGTCGGGGAGATGGAGTTCTCCTTCGACGACATGGACCTGGACGATGAGGCGGATTCGGAAGCACCGGCCGGCACACTCTCCGAGGTTCCCGAAACCCCCGAGCAGGTGACCCCGGAGATCACCACGGCGCCACCTGTGCTCGCGGAGGAGCCTGTCGTCGCGCCCGAGCCGGTGGCCCCGGTCGTCGACTTGAGCTCGGACACCGTGTTGTTCCTCGACGTGGATTCGGTGGCGACTTCGTTCACCGACGCCACCGAATCCTCCGAGCTGTGCGCGGCCTTGCGGGGTCTGCGCGCCGATGATCGCGGGGTCCGCCTCGTGTGGTGCTCCGCGCGCGGAGCTGACGCAGGAGCCCCGTACGACAACCACCTCGGCCAGGTCGGCGCGGTGGTGGAGAAGGGCGCCGACGTCTACGGCTGGTGGAAGATCGACGCACTGCTGGCCTACGTCGAGGACCACCCAACGGTAACCAAGGTGATGTTCCTCGACGACGAGCTGGCCGGCGAGGACGAGCTGGGTATCGGATTCGGTGACCTGCTGGGCGATCTGCTGGAGGAGCGGGGGGTGGCGCACCTGCTCCTGGTGACCGACGAACATCGAGGTCTCGGCACGGGGATGGTCCCCCAGATGCAGGAGTGGTTGTCTGGGGCGCCGGAAGCGGTCGCCCAGGCAGAGCCCTCCGTCGTTGTGCCGGTGGCAACGGCAGTGCCGGTACCGGAGCCCGCCGAGGACCCGTTCGCCACACCCCACCGCGCCGCCGCGACACCCGGACCACCATTGCCTAAACGTGACGCCGAGGACCCGTTCGCCGCGCCGGCGCGACCTCGCAGAACGCCTCAGCCCCCGACCGAGGACCCCTTCGCCACACCCGGAACCGCCCCGAAGCCCCCGACCGAGGACCCCTTCGCCACGGCCCCGCCGGTAACCGTGCGCACCCGCCGGTGATTACTGGCGAAGCCGGTTGCGCACGAGACGCAAACGGACCGTGCAAGCCACCCAGAACCGTCGATCCGGCGGGTCTGGGATTCGGGTCAGGGTGGACAGACGCGTTTCTGCGCATGTTCACCTCCTGAGAACCGCTCGCACCCCTGCGGTGCCCGAGGAAGGACCCCGTTCTATGCGCTCAAAGCCCGGCCGGCCCGGCCGTGGATCGCCTTACGACCCTGCATCATCGGCACCAGCCAGAGGAGATCGACAGTGAATATCTACTACTACCACCGCGGAGGCGGTGAAACGACCTCGCACCGCCTCGCCAAGGGCAGCTCCCGCTTCGGGAAGTCCAAGATGAAGAAGGCTGTCGCCACGCTGGGTGTCCTGAGCATCGGTGTGCTCGGCGCCGGTTTCGCCACCGGTGCCGTCGCCAACGCCGGCCCCGGGCACACGTTCAGCCCCGGCTTCCCCGACCGCTACCTCGGTGTCCAGGGCATCGTCGTACAGGGCGAGCTCGTCTGGAAGGGGTCCTACCAGGACATGCCGGGTACCCCGCTGACCAAGGGCCTGTTCTGCTCCGACCCGACCGGTAGGGAACCGGGGGCGGTCAACCCCCAGGATCCCTACATGGCCATCCCCCGCACCGATCCGCGTGCGTTCCACCCGAACCTCGCACTCGCCGGGGGTAATCCGCTGGTCGGGTTGAACGAGGAGCAGCTGGCCTGGGCCTTGCAGAACTTCGCCCAGGACGGCAACAACGACGACTCGGCGGCGCTCTACGACATCATCGAGAACAACACCCCCGGTGGTGGTGACCCCAGCGTCGCTGGGCTGACCTTCTTCCAGCAGATCGACGCGGCCAACATCGTCATCCAGGCCAAAGCGAACAGCGGGACGAACTTCGACGCCGCCCACGGTGGGCCGTACCGGCTGACCCTGACTCCCCCACCAGCGGCAACCCCGCCCGGTGGCACGTTCCAGGAGACGCTGCACGTCCAGGGTGAGCTGATCGGCGCCAACATTCCGGTCACCGTCGGTTACACCGGCAGTGCCTCTGGGCCGACCAACCTGCACACCGACGCCGGCGGAAACGTGACGTTCCCCGTTGCGATCAACGCAGCCGGTGGCGCGTTCGGAGTCACCGGTACCGCCAGCACGTCCAACGCGCTGGACAACTTCGTCCCAGTGGACCCAGGGACGCCGACGAACCACCTGCAGTCGGTGACCACATGGGCGCCCCCCGTGTCCTCTTCGGTGAGCGTCAACGGGAACGCGGTGGCAGTAGCACCAGCACCCGCACTGACCGTCGGTACTGTGGCAAGCCCGCAGTCCGGCGCAGTGGGCTCCGCCCTGAGTGACAAGGTCACCGTCGGTGGAGACACCGGCGAAAGCGGCACTATCAACGCCACCCTGTTCGGGCCAGTTCCGCCGAACGCCAATGGTTCCCCGCTGACCCTCGCCCAGTACCAGGCTGCACCCCAGCAGCAGTTCACCGCACC
>JAABUT010002580.1_pt1 | contig 17107 bp, 12 predicted proteins | sample 5559281 | NCBI WGS metagenome assembly JAABUT01 (sample SAMN10711880, study PRJNA513359) | rock metagenome | isolation source: Antarctica rocks | place: Antarctica: Victoria Land, Ricker Hills nord | collected 2016-01-04 | reverse complement strand
GATTTAGCTGTTTATCTTTTAAATCTTTGCAAAGTCTCGTTGTCTTGACGTTTCTGAAAGATAATCAAACTCAGTCATTTACTTCATATGTGACGTTTCATCTATGTTTATTGATCTGAACTTCAATGATCAGCTTCATCTTTTTCAATTGTTGATGATTAAAGCTCAGTAACTCTTTCATTCAAATGACAATATCATCTGTCTTTCTAGCTTCAAGTTGTTCATAAGTTGTTTTATAGTCAGTCATATTTGAATTAAAACTCATTCGAGAGTGAAATTCTTTATTGAAGTAGAAGAGAATCATTGAAGTGATCAAGAAGATATTGAAATTGTCGCTGAATTTCATCATAAATATTCATTTGACTCAGTCGTTCTGCATGTAATTGCAGTAAATTCTAAGTTCGCGTTCAACGTCTTGATTGACTCATTTCAATTGATCATTGATCTCAGAATGATAAATTGTGAATAAACTAGCTGTGATTCTCAGTCGCTTGCAAAGACTTTTTCACATAGTCAATATGAATTGAAAGTCTTTGTTTGAAACAATAGAACTGAGTAAATCATGCAGTCAATAAACGTTTCATAGCATGATTCAAATCATTTCTTCAACTGAGATGTCATCATCTTCTCAATGACAGAAAACATAGTGATGTTCTTTGATGAAATAATATATGATTATGCAAATGACGTTATAATCTTCTGACAGAAATAGTTCAATGATGAAGTTCATAGCTATATCTTTTCAGCGTTTCTGTGAAATTAAAAGAAAATAATGAAGTTCATTGATGCTATTTCTAGAGACTTTGCTTCGCTGACAAGCATAACAGTTTCAAATGTATCATCGAATAGTAGCTCAATGATCTGATTAATAGTAGAAATGCTGAACTAGATCAATGATTCATTTATTGTCGAGATGAGAGATTGAAGATTGATCATGCACTTTTTGTAGTAATTTCGTGTGTATATTCTCAAAGATTCATAGTAGATCTTTTCTAAATAGAACGTCGTCAATGATTTTGCAGTTCTTCAGTTTAGTAATATGAAATTTGAGCTTATTGTCATTCATAGCTTGTCTATATTTGCTGCAGAACTCATCTATTTGATTGATCATATGTACTCGTTGATAGAGATTTGCTTTTGATTCAACAGATAAAACATTGACTCTATCAAAAATCAGAATAGTCTGAAAATAATTTTCAAGACGCTGAGCTGATTCAGAGATGTTCAATAAAGACATTCTGATTAAAGCATCAACTTTAATGTTTATTTTGCCTGATCTAAAGATGATCTGAAAGTTGAACTTCAATAGAATGTTCAGATAGTTGACTTGTCATTGACTCAACTATTTATTTTTCATGAAGATCTTTAAAGTCTGATGATCAATGAACATCTGAATGAGTAGTTCAATGCATTTCAGCTCAAGTCATCAGTATTCGAAGCATCAAATAATGACTAGCAATTTCTTGTCATAGATGTGATAATTGATTTCAGCGAGAATCATGCTTTTGCTGTAGAAAGTCATCGAATGAAGAACTTTCTCATCATCATACTGAGATAGTATTTCATCTTTTACATAGTTCAAAGCATTGATTTTCAAAATAGTCTGATGTTTGAAGTTGAAATGACGAAGAACTGAAGCAAAACTGATCTCTTTCTTCAGATTTCTGAAAGCTTGAACGCAGACTTTGTTTCAAACAAAAGATGTGTCTTTTCTAGTCAATTGAGTGAATGATTTAACTAGTTTGAAGAAGTTTCTAATGAAACAACGATAGAAGTTCACAAATTTCACGAAGCTCTGAATTTCTTTCAAATTGATCGAAGTAGTTCAGTTAACTATGATGATCATCTTGTTGAGATTCATGCGAAGATCTTGTTCTGATATGATGACTTCTAGAAAGACAGTCTCTTCTACATTGAATTTGCACTTTTGAATATTCATCTGCAGTTCAGCTTCGCGTAGTCGTTTCAATACTAGTTTGACGTGATCTTTATGTTTCTTTCTTGTTTTGCTATAGATGAGAATGTCATCTAGATAAACTTGACAAAAGTCGTTCAGAAAGTTTCATAGAATGTTATTTATATATTGCTGAAAGAAGATCGATTCATTAGTCAGTTTGAATGATAGCATCTTGTATTTATATGTTTCTAAAGTCGTGATAAAAATGATGTAATTCTTGCTATTGAAGTGCATTCAAAGTTTGTTGAACGCTGATATGATGTTCAATCTAGTCAGATGCTTGCAACTCACTATTTTATCAATAATCTCGTCTATCAATGATAGAGAATATCTATTTCTTTTGAAAATGACATTTAGCTTTCAATAGTTCACGCAGAATCAAAGATCTTCATTTGCTTTAAGTGCAAATAAAACAGGAAAGAAATAGAAAGTCTGACTGAAAGTGATGAATTTCTTCGACAGATTCTCGTTTAAGTACTTCTTTACTTTCAGAAGTTTGACAAAAGATATTTGATAGACTCGACAGCAAAAAGATGTTGAATCACTGATGAGTTCAATTTTATGATCGTAGAAGCGATGAGAAGATAGTTTAGTCAATTGAGCTTAATCAAAAACATCTAGAAAATCATGATATTCTGAAGACAGCTTGACTTTAATAGCTTTCAAATTCTGAGTAGTTTTTTTTGACGAAAGAGACGTTCAGAGCGTTCAAATCGCACTGAGTGTTGTACATGATTTTTCTATCGATATTCTTCATGAATAGAGCGAATACTTCAGTCTGATTCTTCTTTGAGTGATTCAACAGTGTTTTAAACGAAGCAATGTTTATGCTTCAAATTGAGAATGACTCTTTCTGAATCGTAGTTGAAACAGATCATTTGAGCATTCTAGAAATCTTTGACTGAGAAGTAGAAGTAAACGAAGTTGATTGCAGTCAACTTGAATGCTTTGAATTGAAAGAAATCGAAAAAATCGAAATGAAAGTATTTAATTGATTCGAAAAAACGATGACGTTGATTTACATATTCAGTAATATTTCATTTTTATTCATTCATGATTTTTCTAATATGACTTCATGATGATTGATGTCAGCTATCAATATAGAAACAGTCAATTTCTTATGACTTTTAATGATGAGATTCAATAGAATTTTATGAGTGATAGTCTTCTTAGATATCTTTTCATCATATTCTTTTATTAACTTCTCTTTTGTCAGTGATATAGATTGAATTTTCAGCTCTTTACATACTCTATTGACTAGATTGATATGTATGATTGTATAGACGACTGAATCACTGTCTATCAAAGAGCGAAGATTGAATGATTTCTTCTGCGAGATGAGAAAAGCATCGACTAGAAACGACTTATCAAAGTAATTTTCTTTCAATAGAATTTCATCTAGATTGCACAAAGATATAATCTTCACTTCAGTGACTGTTAAAGAAATGACTAGTTTTTTGAATCGAACTCTGATTCAGTATTGAGTTCAAAACGATCATAGTTCTCGTCAACTGCATTGATTTTGATAGATTGATTTGAACATTCTCTGAAACTATGATTTGATTTGTGACATACAAAACAGATTTCGACTAGAACGTCTGCATTCTTGACGTTAGTCAAAACTGCGCTGCGCGACTTTGATCAGTCAGACTTTGAAGCAGAAGACTGAACAGCAATAGTTGCTTTAGAAATGATGATCTTTGAATCATCATGTTTGAGTAGTTTGTTCTTGATCTCTTGAACTGCTTTATGTTCATTGTTCAAGCGAATCAGATAGTTTCAAATATCTGATAGCTTGATGAGTGACTTCATCTGAGCTGTTCAAAAGATTCAAAGACGAGAGTTTATTTTATCTTTTAGATCAACGACTAGTACGTTCTTCTAATACTTTAAATAAGTGTATAGTCGTTGAAACTGATTAAAGAAATCGCTGAATTTCTTTGATTCTTGAATCAGATTAATATATTCTCTACGATAGTTGTCTTTCTTATCAGAATCATGAAATGATTGAGTTAGTTTCTTTAAAAGTTCATTGACAGTCAGATAAAAATTGTCACAGTTGAGATTGCATCTGACTTGAGTGATTTTGACAACGTCATTTGCTAGTTGAAAGTTTATGTAGCTCAGCTTGTAGAGTTCATTTGAAAAGATGTCAACGTCAATTGCTAACTTCTCTTGTATGTCAAGAGATCAGTTCTCTTAAGTAGAATTCTTTTCATCAGTGAACATTGAAGAATCAAGTATTTTATGATATTTAGATTGTTTGAAGTAGATGACAATCGAGAAAGCAGTGATGATTACATTGACTGTGAAAGCGATGAGAGCTTGTAGTTTTGCTTTCAACTGTTGAATTTCGCTCTTGTCTCGTTGTTTCATCTTGACGAGACAATCTGTTTCTCTATTAAGAGCATAGATATGTTTCTTTCATACTTTCATATTCTCGAGTATGATGATTTCAGCGTTTGATTCGTTGAAAGCAATGAATGAAGAAGTGTGTTGTGAGTCAACGATAAAAGAGAAAGCTTGTGAACATGTTTGTTGCAAGAGATCAATGAAAGTTTTATCTTTATCAGATGTGTTCTTAAATGTTATAGTGAAGAAGATGAGAGTTAATTTGAATTGAACGAAGAATGAAGCTCAGTAGTTTTATGAAGAAAGACGAATGTTTATTCAACAAAGAAGATGTTTGTGAAGATGATTGATCTTGAAGCAATTCACGAAGATTCTTTATTGTAATTCTCTTGATCGATTTGATTCTTTAGCAATTCACGAAGATTTTTTATCATAGATTCTATTAATTGATTTTGAACGAATGCATACTGAATGAGCGATAGATCTTCTAGCAATTCAATGATTGTATGTTTTTGTTGATTCTATGAATTCTCTGATGTTGTTCTTGTCTTTCAAGATTGAATCATCAGATAAACAAATTTCTTTAGACTCGATTCGTCTGTACAAGTTGATTGAATGAATAATGAAATCAGTATCGTGTGATTAATGAATTCTTAATATAATGTCAGAATCGTGTCTAAATGATACAATCAATGAAGATCAGAATTATTAGTGCTTGATCTTTAAAGATAGTTATAACTGAATATTAAGAATACAGAAGAAGATTGATACAAAAGCTTCTATTTATGTAATGTTCAGAGACTGCGCTAGACTTGAAAGAGATGTGTTTGTAACATGAAAAGTGTTACGAGTGTATCAAGACTGATTAGAACTAGTCAATGATCTAGTCGAGATCTGATCTAAATCTGACTCAGATTTGACTCAAATATGACTCAACACTCTTTTTCTTTCTCAACATTCTTTTCTTTCATCAACATTTTGTTCATTTACATCATTTTCTTTTCGTGTTACAAACACATCTCTTTCAAGTCTAGCGCAGTCTCTGAACATTACATAAATAGAAGCTCTTGTATCAATCTTCTTCTGTATTCTTAATATTCAGTTATAGCTATCTCTAAAGATCAAGCACTATCAATTCTGATCTTCATTGATTGTATTATTTAGACATGATTCTGACATTATATTAAGAATTCGTTAATCACACGATACTGATCTCATTACTGATTCAACATACTCATCTAGACAGAATGAGTCTAAAGAAATTCATTTATCTGATGATTGATAACAATCGAAAGACAGAACAACACTAGAAGATTGAATAGAATCAACGACAAGACTGTTTGAATTGCTAGACTACTTATCGCTCATTAAGTACGCAAAGTTCACTCGATTACAAGAATCATGATAAAGAATCTTCGTGAATTGCTCAAGAATCAAATTGATCAATAGATTCAATGATAAAGAATCTTTGTTGTTTGCTAGAGAATCAATCAAATCACTCAACAAATAAATCTCATCTTTTATGTTGAAGATTGAATCTTATCTCATACGTCTTTCTTCTTCAATCGTCGAGCATCGTCATTCATTTGATTCTCTTTCAAACAAATCTCATCATGTTTAATCGTTCATCTACTGAAGAGCATTCTGAGAAATTTTGAACTCGTTTCTCTCAAAACTCTGATGCTGATTCATTGAAATCACGAACGAAATCATCAAGTGCTGCGTCATTCATTCATGAAGATGATGAATCATTCGCTGAAACAATAATATCTCTCATGTTTTATGAAATCTGAAAGACTTGAAGTCTAGCTCTTGATAAAGAAACAGATCAACTCTATGAGTTAGATAAACAACAAGAAGACGAAATCAAAGAGTTGAAGACAAGACTTCAAACTAAAGAAAACACTTCTTCTGATTTCATCTACTCTGAGCATTCTAGATTTCAAAAAATATTTGATTCTTCGCTGTTTACTGATGAAAAGAATTCTATTTGAAAGAACTGATACGAAAAAATTCAGAATAAACTAGAGATCAACGTTGATCTCTTTTCTAATGAACGAGTCAAATTGAACTATGTACATTCTAGATTATTCGATGACGCAGCAGAGATCACTCAAGCTAGATGTGAATGTGATTGTGTCAATCTTTATAGAATCGTCAAAGATCTTTTGAAAGAGCTAGCTCAGTTGTTCAATGACTTGAATAAGAAAGTCAACTTTTGTAGAAAATACTATAACTTGATTCAAGAATCAAAGAAATTCAGTGAGTTCTATACTCAGTTTCAACGACTATCTTTCTATCTAGACTATCACGAAAAGCAACTGATTGTTAATCTGAAAGATAAAATACACTCTCGTCTTTGATTCATTTGAGTAGATCAACTAGTTCAATCTGATTCTTTAAAAGAAATTCGTTTCTATCTGATTTGTTTGAATAATGATCAGCAAGTCATTTGAGAAATCAAGAACAAAGTCAATCTCATCAAATGCATCAACGATTTGTCAAAGATCATCTTTCATAAAACTGTTGTTACTCAATCAGTTGATCATTCAAAATCTGATCATCTAAAGTCGTGCGACGCGATTTTAACTAACGTCAAGAAAGCAGACGTTCTAGTCGAAATCTGTTTTATATGTCATAAATCAGATCATAGCTCTAGAGAGTATCTCAATCAACTTACTAGAATCAATGCAGTGAATGATGAATATGATCGCTTCGATTTCAATTCAAATTTCGATTCAAAAAACTAGTTATCTCTTCAAAAGTCATTGAAGAAATAAAGATTATATCTTTGTGCAAACTAGACGAAATTCTATCAAAAGAGAATTACTTTGAAAAGTTGTTTCTAATTGATGCTCATCTCATCTTTCAGAATCAATCTTTCAATCTTTATTCTTTAATAAACAGTGATTCAGTTATTTACATGATCATACATTTCAATCTAGTCAATAAAGTATGCAAGAAACTGAAAATTCAATCTATATCACTGACAAAAAAGAAGCTAATAAGAGATTATGATGAGAAGATATTTAAGAAGACAATCACTCAAAAAATTCTATTTAATCTCATCATTAAAAGTCATAAGAAATTGACTGTATCAATGTTGATAGCTGATATTGATCATCATGAAGTCATATTGAGTAAGCTCTGAATGAATAAAAACGAAATATTACTGAATATGCAGAACGACGTCATTGTTTTTTTGAATCAACTGAATACTTATATTTTGATTTTTTCGATCTCGCTCAATTCAAAGCACTCAAGTTGATCGTGATCAACTTCATTTTCTTCAATCACTCAGACTAAAATCTCTACAATGCTCAAACGACTCATTTCAATCACTGCTCAGAAAGAGTCATTCTTGATTCAAAGCATAGATGTTGCTTTGTTCAAAACACTGTTGAATCATTCAAAGAAGAACAAGATTGAAGTCTTTGCTCTATTCATGATGAACATCAATAGAAAGATTACGTACAATACTCAGTGCAATTTGAACGCTTTAAACGTCTCTTCAATCAATGAAACGACTCAGAATTTAAAAGACATTAAAGCGAAGCTGTCTTTGAAATATCACGAGTTTCTAGATGTTTTTGATCGAGCTCAATTGAATAAACTACTCTCTCATCGCTTCTACAATCATAAAATTGAGCTCATCAGTGATTTAACATTTTCTCACTGTCAAGTCTATCAAATGTTCTCTGTTAAACTTCTGAAAGTAAAGAAGTATCTGAATGAGAATCTGTCAAAGAAATTCATCATTCTCAGTTGAATCTTCTATTTCTTTCCTGTTTTATTCATTCTCAAAGCAAATGAAGATCTTTGATTCTGCGTGAACTATCAAAAGCTAAATGTCATTTTCAAAAGAAATAGATATTTTCTATCGCTGATAAATGAGATCATTAATAAAATAATGAGTTGCAAGCATTTGACTAGATTGAACATCATATCAATGTTCAACAAACTTCAAATGCATCTCAATAATGAGAATTACATCATTTTTATCACTGCTTTAAAAGCGTATAAATACAAGATGCTATCATTCAAACTGACTAATAAATTAATCTTCTTTCAGCAATATATGAATGATGTTCTATGAAACTTTCTGAATGACTTTTGTCAAGTCTATTTAAATGACATTCTCATTTATAGCAAAATGAGAAAGAAATATAAAGATCACGTCAAACTAGTATTGAGTTGACTATGTGAAGCTGAACTGCAAATGAATATTCGAAAGTGCAAATTCAATGTAGAAGAGACTGTCTTTCTAGAAGTCATTGTATCAGAACTAGATCTTCGTATGAATCTTAGTAAAATGACAGTCATAGTCAGCTGAATCACTTCAATCAATCTAAAAGAAATTCAGAGCTTCATGAGATTTATTAACTTCTATCGTCGTTTCATTAAGAACTTCTTGAAGCTAGTCAAACTGTTTACTCAGCTGACTAAAAAGAATACATCTTTTGTTTGAAATGAGATCTGTGTTCAAGCTTTTGACAATCTCAAGAAACAAGTCAGCTCAGTCTCAGTACTTCATCACTTCAATCTCAAACGACAAGCTATTCTGAAGATCAATGCTTTGAACTATGTAAAAGATGAAATACTATCTCAGTATAATGATGAAAAAGTTCTTCATTCGATGATTTTCTACAGCAAAAGCATGATTCTCGCTGAAATCAATTATCACATCTATGACAAGAAATTGCTAGTCATTATTCGATGCTTTGAACACTGATGACTCAAGCTGAAATGCATTGAACTACTCATTCAGATGTTCATCAATCATCAGACTTTAAAAATCTTCATGAAAAATAAACAGTTGAGTCGATGATAAGTCAACTATCTAAACATTTTATCGAAGTTCAACTTTCAGATCATCTTTAAATCAGACAAAATAAACATTAAAGTCAATGCTTTAATCAGAATGTCTTTAGCAAACGTCTCTGAACTCACTCAGCATCTTGAAGATCATTTTCAGACTATTCTGATCTTTGATAAAGTTGATGTTTCATCTGTTGAATCGAAAGCAAATCTCTATCAACGAGTATGTATGATCAATCAAACAGATGAGTTCTGCAGTGAATATAAACAAGCTATGAACGACAACAAGCTCAAATTTCATATCACTAAACTGAAAAACTGTGAAATCATTGATGACGTTCTATTTAGAAAAGATCTACTATGAGTTTCTGAGAATAAGCACACGAAATTACTACAAGAAGTGCATGATTAATCTTCAATCTCTCACTTCGACAATAAATGAATTATTAATCTAGTTCAGCGTTTCTACTATTGATCAGATCATCAAGCTACTATTCAATGATACATTCAAAACTGTCATGCTTGTCAGCGAAGCAAAGTCTTTAAAGATAGCATCAATGAACTTCATCATTCTCTTTCGATTTCACAGAAACGTTGAAAAGATATAGCTATAAACTTTATTACTGAACTATCTCTGTCAGAAGACTATAATGTCATTTGCACAGTCATATGTTATCTCATCAAAGAACGTCACTATGTTTTCTGTCATTGAAGAGATAATGACATCTCAGTTGAAGAAATGATTTGAATCATGCTATGAAACGTCTATCGACTGCATGATTTACTCAGTTCTATTGTTTTGAACAGAGACTTTCAATTCATATCGATTATGTGAAAAAGTCTTTGCAAGCAACTGAGAATCACAGCTAGTCTATTCACAGTTTATCATTTTGAGATTGATGATCAATCGAAATGAGTCAATCAAGATGTTGAACGCGAACTTAGAATTTACTGCAATTACATGCAGAACGACTGAATCAAATGAATATCTATGATGAAATTTAGCGACAATTTCAATATCTTCTCGATCACTTCAATGATTTTCTTCTACTTCAATAAAGAATTTCATTCTTGAATGAGTTTCAATTCAGATACGACTGACTATGAAATGACTTGTGAACGACTTAAAGCTAGAAAGACAGATGATATTGTCATTTGAATGAAAGAGCTACTGAGCTTCGATCATCAACAATTGAAAAAGATGAAGCTGATAATTGAAGTTCAGATCAATAAACATAGATGAAACGTCACATATGAAGTAAATGACTGAGTTTGATTATCTTTCAGAAACGTCAAGACAACGAGACTTTGCAAAGATTTAAAAGATAAACAGCTAAATCTTTATCAAATCACTGCTAAAATAGATATCTTCTATCATCTTCATTTATCAGTCAGCATGAAGCATCTGCATTTAATATTCAGTTCAAAGCTACTACAATCATATTCAGAAGATTTTCTATCAGAACAACATTCAGAATCACTCAGATCAATCACTATTGAAGATGATGAACATTGAAAGATAGATGATATATTGAACTTCAGACGCTATCAAGATTGAATACAGTACAAAGTCAAATGAAAAGATCTAGATAGAAACGACGAATGATACTATGTCAATAAAGAGAAATTCAATGACTCAGAGAAAGTTTTGAATGAATTTCATAAGCTATATTCAAGCAAATCGCGCTAAATATCAAAATAACTATCAACAAAAGTGAGCAAAGAAACTACATTCATGCAAACATGAATTTTCAAAGAGAAAAGTAATGTTACGAGTGTATCAAGACTAATTAGAACTAGTTAATGATCTAGTCGAGATCTGATCTAGATCTGATTCAGATTTGACTCAGATATGACTCAACATTCTTTTACTTTTTCAATATTCTTTTCTTTCATCAACATCTTGTTCATTTACATCATCTTCTTTTCATGTTACAAACACATTTCTTTCGAGTCTAGCGCAGTCTCTGAACATTACATAAATAAAAGCTTTTATATCAATCTTCTTCTGTATTCTTAATATTCAGTTATAGCTATCTTTAAAGATCAAGCACTATCAATTCTGATCTTCATTGATTGTATCATTTAGACACGATTCTGACACATAAAACTGAAAGATTGCAGAAACATTTATCAGTTCAAAGAGCATCATCTGATACTCAAACTGATTATAGCATGTATGAAAAGTCGTTTTTCATTCATCATTCTTGCAAATTCAAATGCAATGATAAACATTATGAATATTAATTTTGATAAAGTGTCTTGCATGAGCAAAGTGATTCAGCGTCTCAGACAGTAGAGACAATGAATAATTGTTCTTTACTGTTATTTCATTGAGATCATGATAGTTCACACATAAACAAAAACTTTCGTTCAACTTCTTTACAAACAACACAAATGCTTCTGCAGAACTACTTAATGAATGAATTCATTTCTTCTCTAGCGCGCTGTCTAGATAGTCTCATATTACAGTGAGCTCATCTCATGTTATCTTATAAATAGACTCAATGCAAAACATTTTGTTCTTCATCAGATCAATGAAATGTTTCATCTGATCATGCATGTTCAAACTATCAGAAAGAATCTCAGAAAACACTTTCTTGAGATCTTGAATAGCAAAGAATATCTTTGATTCTTTCGCTTGAAGCGCATTGCATCTTGCAGTTTGACAATCTGTGTTCTGCAATAAGTTATCTGTAGATAGCAGCTGATAAAACAGAGTTATATAAGTCTCTTCTTTTCTTTTAGCTGCAAGCATTGTCAGCTCGACAAATTTTAATGTTTTGCACAGACTAATTTGTATTTGCTTTGCACGTTGAGTGCTGTTTTCTTGATATGATCAGCGACGCTTGCGTCAGTGAATATTCGAATTGATCTCATTTAATCATGAGTAGTCAAGAATCATATCATATTCTTGCATGTTCACAGCATGAAACTTAATTTTTCAGCTTTTGTGAACTTTCTTATAATTGATCAACTTGATATTAATCTGATGCATATCATAGCAGAGAATTCAACGATCATTAATTGTCTGAATCTGTTTCAGAGTTGCATGATTCTTCAATAACTCATGCTCTTTTAATCATGATTGCAATACAAAATTTTACTCGATCTCAGAGTCAATAAAACAGTGAGTTTCATGCATTTCTTCAAAGACATTTGTCAGTACTGATATCATCAGTGCATATGACAATCGTCTTTTCGTAGTTATATTTAATGATTTAATGATGAACATCAGACTTTCTCTTTTTTCATCTTTTCATCATGATTGCAAGTTTCTTATCTGAATGCATAATTGAAACATATTGAATTATTAATCTTGTGTTTCATCTTCTTGCATGATCAGCACGTAAGATTGAATGAAGTAACATCTTGCTTGAACTCACTGAACTTGAATGTTGCATCATTTTTAGACTGCGTGCTCAAAGCAGAGAACTTTGAATTCTTCATTGCAGCGACAGACTTCGTCTTCTCATGCAAGAATTGAGAACTCTTCTGAGACGTTGCACTCTCACTTTGCTGCGAATGTAACTTTAACAATGTGTTAATGTTTTGCAAATGCAAGTCAATGTCTATAAGATGCTTTAGCAGATTGATGTAATTGATAGAGATGTATAAGATGCAAAGAGACTCATTCATGATAATTTCATTAATCTTTATTTGCAAATACATCATGCAAGTTTCATTGAATATATGATAGTTCAAATCTGCATACAGTCTGATAAGATATTGCTTGAAATTTGCAATGCTTTGATTGACTTACTGCTTTGCAGTCTTGAGTTTGTTATGATTCTAGCCTTCGTCTATTCTTCGTCTAGTCTTCGCCTGATTTCATTCTAATCAAGCCTAGCGAGAATCTGATCTAGAAGTGATATCATTGAGACTCTGCATCATATGTGTAAGACGTCAACTCAATCGAGTCTAGCACAGAGCTGAGAAACACACATATAAGAATCGAGTTCTTTTCTGTAAATACTTTTCTTTCTTAGCATTTATTTATTAGTTAAATGACACTTCTATGACTCGCTCTAGACCGATCTCTAACAGTAGATAAATGCTAATCAACTACTCTGCTATCGACGTGTAGACGATACGAAATAATTTACTTCGTTTATTCAGAAAATTCGTAAGAGATTCTTCGAATTACTTTCATCAAAACACATCTTCAAATTTACTCAAATTTATCAAATCAATCACTCAATCAAATCTATCTATCTATCTTTCTCACAATGACACGCGACTTCGAATCAGTCGAATCACGAACAGCTCATCTACTTAGAAGCATTGCTGACAGATGCATTTTCATTATTTCTTTCGATGTCTCAGCTGAATCTCAGAATGTCGCTATCTCATGAGACATCAACACAAGTCAACAACTTCGTCAATGAGCTATCAATCAGTCAGACAAGATCATCAAGATGCTGATCGAGCTAAGAGATTAACGAGACATGACTTTGAAACTCAACGAGCAATGAATCAATGTTCAAGTCGATCACATCAAGAGACTTGATGAGCTAAAGATCAATCAAATGACAATAAACACTCAAGAAAAAACTATCATCGATCTACGAGAGAAAGTCTTGAGTCTAAAAAAGAAACAGCGTTCAGTGAATCAGTCTCGATCTCGTCAGTCTACGAAATCTCTATCTCGTCAATCTATCGAGAATCATACTCGACGTGAGTCATTCACTCTATTCAATAATGATCATCACAAGTTCTTCAAGTTTTCAAACTCATCTATATTCACTGATGAAGATGAATTGACATGAAACAGCTGAAGAATCAAGATGAACGACAAGCTTCAGACAAATGTTGATCACTTCGATAATGAAAATACCTGTATTGTTTATGTGATATCTAGATTAGAAGATGATGCTGCTGAGCACATCTTCGCTTGATGTCAACATGACGCTTTGCATTCATACATCTTGATCGATGAGCTATTTGAGCATCTGAAAGAAATATACGATGAACTGAATAGAAATCGAAAGTGTCGTCGCGAGTACAACGCTCTGTGTTAGAAGTCAGCATAAAGCGAGTCATATGAGTGTAATGTAACGAGTATATAAATGCTAAGGAAGAAAAGTATCTAGAAGAGCAGAGTCGACTATCTATATGACTCAGAAGAACATAAGCTAACTCTGAATAGAGTTGATCTTGAAACAACTCTATAGTCTAGCGACAAGCGATCGACAATAGTCATCAACATAGCTATCAACGTAGATGCGTAGCTAGAATCGTAACACTCTGAGACAAGCAGAAAAGTCTTTCAATGTCTTCTACTTCGACTTTATGAAGCTATTCAGCTATCTCGAATACGACGATCGTACTCTGATGAACGATCTTCAGAATAAAATCAATAATCGCTTGCAGAATGCTCTATCAGTCTGTTCAGAGAATTTTACTTCGCTCACTCGCTTAAGAATCTTTCTTCAAGATGTGAATAATAAACAGTGAGTCAACTATCAGCTACGCAGTCAGCTTCGCACTGTCATCATCAAAGTCACTGTCGTATCTGATAAACGCGCTGCTACTTCATTGTCAGTGATGACTTCGATAATCGATTATGTTAAGTCTATTCTCTCTTTATCTCTGAGTCAGCAAGATCGTCTATCATCTGCTATACTTGCAAGATTTCGAGTCATTTGTTCAAAGATTGCTCTCAGAACAAGATCGACATCTTGACATCTTGTGCATTCACCTCTCATTTACATGAAATCATCATTTCGAAGAATAAAGAGAATGAGAAAATGTCTTCTTCTTCGAAGAATAGCGAGGCAAAAAACTAGAGACTTTCATCAAAGACGTGATGAAAGATGTGTTAATTTCTTCAACGATGAGCATGTCAGATGATTCTTTTGCTTCTGAATCTTTGATTACTGAATGTGTACTTTCTAGCAATGAAATTAGTTACTCATTGAAGTCATTGATAGACATCGAAGCTGCTGACTATTCGTTCATTGATGAAGTGATCGCGCAGATTGTTTGTGATCAGTTGCAAATCAAGTCTCTGACTTTGATCAAAGCGAAGTTAATTCGAGAATTTGACGATCATTATGCTAAGAAACTCATTACTCATGTCATCTATTCAAATCTAACTGTTCAAGATCATATGATTAACACAGCTTCTATGTTGATCACTTGATTAGATCAACATTAAATGATTCTCGAAAAAACATGAATGAACAAAATCAATCTAGTAATAGATATGCAAATCGATTTTCTTCAATTTTCAAATTTCACTTCTAGTCAGAAATCGATTGTTCTACTCTCAAGTCATAGAACAATCACGAAACAGAAGAGCTTGACTTCTACTCATATACTGAGAAGACTCTTCACTTTCGTTATCTCTTAACTCAGTCAGAAATCACTCTCTTTCGATCAGTCAAAAGAGAAGTTCGTTAAAACGATCAAACAGTCAAAATCGCTTGAAGCAGTTTCGCCTAGCGTCAATTCTAAATCGACGTTCAGTCTGAAATCAGCTTTCAGTTCAACCAACATATTCATGATAGAGACAGTCGCATATAGAATGTTAGTCAAACAATCAGACGTCAAGATCTTTGCTGTTATCATCTTGAAAATCGATCGACTCATAACTACAGTTGAAAACAAGTCTGAAGAAGTGAATCTGCATGAGCTTTCTCACGCTGAAGCTCTTGAGCAAGTCAAGGTCAAGCTCTTCTCTGAATATCACGACTATCTAGACATCTTCGATCGAGCAATGATTGATCAGCTGTCATTGCATCGTTTCTACAGTCACAAAATTGAGTTGATCGATGAAGAAACGTCTTCGCGAAGCAGACTATATCAGATGTTCAATCACAAGCTTCAGAAGATAAAGAAGTATCTGATCAAACATCTGAACAAAGAATTCATTTTCTTCAGTTTCGCATCATACGTCTTTCTCATCTTGTTCGCTGAAAAGAAAGACGAAAGTCTGCGTTTCTGCGTCGATTACAGAAAGCTCAATGCTTTGATCAAACGAGATCGCTACTCTTTGTCATTGATAGACGAGACTCTCACTTGTATACAAGAAAGCAAGTATCTGACTTGATTAAACATCATTGTCACGTTCAACAAGCTACGCATGCACTCAGATAGTGAAGATTTGACTATCTTCATTATCTTCTTCGACTCATACAAATATCATGTAATGCTCTTCGAGTTAATCAACGAATCGACGTTCTATCAACACTATATGAACGACGTGTTGTTTGAATATCTACATCAGTTTTGTCAGATTTATCTAAATGACATTATCATTTATAGCAAGATCTTGAAGAAACACAAGCGACATGTATGATTGATTCTGAATAGACTACGAGAAGCTGATCTACAGATAGACATCGATAAATGCAAGTTTCATGTTCAGAAAATCATCTTTTTAGAACTTTTGATGTCAATCGAGAAACTTAAGATGAATTCACGAAAGATGCAAGCAGTCGTTGATTGATCTACACTTAATAATCTCACTCAGATGCAGTTCTTCATTGACTTCTGCAACTTCTATCGACGCTTCATCAAGAACTTTTCAAAGATTGTTCGTTCAATGATTTGACTCACTCAAAAGAAGATCATATTTGAATGAAATGAAGTTTGTCAGATCGTCTTTGATCATATGAAGAGACGTATGATCGAGACTTCTATACTACGTCACTTTGATCAAACTCGTGAGACTATTCTTGAAATTGACTCATTCGACTACGTCAACAATGAAGTTCTGTCTCAACATGATGATGAAGATGTTCTACATTTGATTGTCTTCTATAGCAAGAACATGTCTTCTGCTGAATGCAACTACGAGATATATGATAAAGAACTTCTGATCATCATTCAAGCATTTGAACACTGATGATTCAAACTGAAGCTAACTGACATTTCTATCAAGATGTTCATCGATCATCAAGCGCTCATCTCATTGATGAAAGATAAAGAGCTGAGCAGACGTCAGATGCGCTGAGTTCAGAAGCTAGCTGACTT
>JAABUT010002579.1_pt1 | contig 17108 bp, 8 predicted proteins | sample 5559281 | NCBI WGS metagenome assembly JAABUT01 (sample SAMN10711880, study PRJNA513359) | rock metagenome | isolation source: Antarctica rocks | place: Antarctica: Victoria Land, Ricker Hills nord | collected 2016-01-04 | reverse complement strand
AGGCACGCCTGGTCGTCCGGGAACCACGCTCGTACGGCAGCGAGGTTGCCCGGGTAGTGCACCCCGGCCGCCGGCGATCCCAAACTCATACCCGCAGGTTACTGCCGTGATCCGGATAGCCCTTTTGCGGGATCAATAGCCACTGCAGTGGCGCCTTATGGCTGTACCCGGGTCATCCACCTAAGAAGGTTCTCGATCTCGTCGGTGTCCTCCTGGCTGAGAGGATCAGGGCTGAAGTGCATCACCTCGTTACGAACTGACCGGAGCTTGTCTAACGACTCCAAGAAGAGCTTGCGGTCGTAGCGCCAGTTCAATCGTGCGTAGTTTTCAGCGCTTTGCAGCAACCTTACGTACTCCCCGAACGACAAGTCGTCGGCCGACATAACGACTCGACCTTTATCCTCAGGGTCACGGGTAGCAGCGATCTCCTCGATGTCAAAGTTGTCCGAGATGACGCGTCGGAGCCGCCGCTCGATCTCACCGATCATTAGAAAGGGAGACGTCAGCTGCAGGAAGGCGGAACTGAGGTCGGTGGTAGTAACGAGGCGGACTATTAGCCGCTTCTCGTCCCGCACAAGTGCGAAGCCGTCTCTGACGATCAGGGGCACGTGCTGCAGCAGGTTGTCGTCGGCACGGATCACTGTGATCTCCACCATTGCCTCGCGAGTTGTGCACTCAGCTGAGTGCATGCGGGCCTGTCCAATGGAGTCCCAGCTGACCACCCCCGCAGGCTCGCGGTCGTTTCGTAGTACGGGGATCTGGGAGAAGTCGTACCGGACCATCAACGACTCGACGTGCGCCAACTCAGTCTCCGGCCTTACCCACACCAGGGGCATGGAAGGAGGGGCAAGGCTGGAGACGCGTAGGGCCTGGCCAAGCGCACTGGGGTCGCTGTTGACGGTGTCAGGGTCACCGCTTCCCGGCTTGCTGCGTAAGACAAGGTTCTCAAGCCGCTTGAGCACGATGGTGTTGTCGATCCACCCCACCTCGAAGGAGGGATCTGTAGTTAGGCCAGCCTGCTCGAGATCTGATCTGATCTCTTCGACGTACGTGTACCCGCGACGTTGCGCTCCCCAGAGGGCGATGAAGGCGCGGATACTCAGCGTCACCTCCTGGCCTGGCGGCCGGCGCAAGGCGTCTTGCAGTAGTTCCTCGGGGGTCATCCAGACCTGCACCGTCTGCTGTTCTTCGGCCATGACTCGACCCTAGCCACCGCGGTTGGAGTAGTCGTCTCGTCCTGAGGCTGGTCGAGCTGCGCAACCAGTACGGGCCTGGTCACTGGCGAAACGCCCGTGCCGCGACGCTCCACCGCCGGCAGCCGAGAACGAGCGTCGCCTGGAACCGGGTCTACATGCGACGGCGGACGGCGGGCTCCGCTGTCGTCTGAACTAGATGTGTTCGGTGCTGAGAAGTGTGAGGGTGCCCTCCTCACGGAGCCCCGCCACGTGCTTGAGGACCTGAACGGCCGCCCGTCCGCGGACAAGCGCGCCGCACTCGAGGTTGAGCACCAGGGCGGCTCCGGTCACCTGGGCACTGCCGATCAGAGCCGTGTGGTCGTCGACGACCAGGACCTTCGCGTGCAGTGAGGCGCCGGGGGGCCGGAGCTCACGGGGCCAGGCAAGCCGAGTGCAGGCCATCTGACCAAAGGGGCGCCGTTGGCCTGTGAACCTGGGGTTGTCGTCCCTGCTCTCGAGCAGCACGGTCACGCTGATCCCTCTGGCGACGGCGGCCTCGAGAGCCGCCACGACGTGGGGCTCGTCCTGCACGGCGAAGCCGATCAGTAGGAGCTCTCGACGGGCGGAGGCGATTAGGTCGGTGACGACGGACGCCGTCAACCGCCGACCGCCGGTACGGCTATCGGGACCGGTCCAGACCACCTCGATGCAGTCTTTGGGCTCGGCACGTACCAGGCCCACCGCGTGCAGAGCCGTTCCCACAGAAGTCAGGTCGTGGCCGTCCAGGAGTGCCGTGCAGGCGCGGCGCAGCGCGGCGGTGCCGACCTCGGCGCGCAGCGTAAGGACCGCTTGCCGACCGGCGAGGCAGTCGCCGGCAAGTCGTTCCACATCCAAGGCGGGGAGCGACGCGCTGAGGGTCGCAGCGAGACGTGCCGCATCTACGGTCACGAGCCGTAGGCCAGCCCGTCGCCTGTCAGGTCGACGAGCACGGCCCGGTCCAGCCAACGGTTGTTGCTTTCGCAGCTCGTTTCGGAGGCGAACAGGCAGGCGTGACACGCGGCGGCGTGCAGAGTGTCCGATGGGTCGCGAGGGACATGCTCAGCGCACAGCGGGTCAGACGAGCAGTGCTCGGCGTCCTCGAACGCCAGGTCCAAGAGGCGTTCGAGGAGCTGAGGTTGACCTAGGGCCACCAGCCCGCCCAAGGTTCCCTCGCTGTCACTGGCCGCGGTGGACAGCAGGATGCCGGTCGCGGGCTCGGCAGGGGTTCCGACGTAGAGGCGCTCACGGATGCTCGACGAGCCGTACCCGCACTCCAGGGCAACCTGCCGAATGAGCAGATGGCTCAGGGTGTGCAGCAGGACGTAGCGCGCGACGGGGAAGCCGAGGTCTGGGCGGCGGGCGCGGTTGCGGCTCCACCTGCTGTAGGCGTTCTGCAGCGCCTCAAGGCGCTCGTGCTCGCTGACCCGTTGCTCCCAGTCACGGACCCGGTCCTCGTGGAGCTGGAGGAACAGACCCTCGCCGCGCTGCTCGAACGCGGGCACCCAGGTCGGGGTGGCCCGGCCCAGTGGCAGGCGGTTGCTGGGGTCGAGCTCGCGGCGTTCCGGCGCAGACAGACGGGTGAAGCCGACGAGGGCCTGCACCTCGCGCAGCCGGGTGACTAGCACGACCTGGTCGAGCAGCCCGGCGTACGGCGGGGGCGGGGCGATCGGTTGGGCTCGGAAGTCGGGGTCCTGCCGGTCGGTCGTCGGTCGGGCGAGCAGGCGCCACTCTGCTTGCAGGAGGTCACCGCTGACCTCCTGCGGCTGCGGCCCACCCCGGCCTCGCAGGTCTTCCACGGCTGCCCAAACCTGATCGATCGGGACGCCGCGCAGCCCGCGGAGCTCGGGCATGCTGTCGACCAGGAGCTGGACGACGTTCGCGCTGCTTTGCGTGCCGAGGACCTCCCACTGCGCGGCGACGAGGTCGGGCACGGTCTGGCCCTGCGGGAGGTGCAATGCGCTGGCGGTGACGCTGAACCACAGGTTGGAGGCGCCCAGGACCATCAGTTTGAGCGGTCTGCCGCAAGCCTCGAAGCGCTGCAGGTGCGGGTGCCGGCCGCGGCACGCCGGCAGGGCGGCCGGTCCGTCCTTCCCGGAGGCTTCGGCGACGCTGCGGGAGGCCGAGCACTCCAGACACCGAACGGTCACCCGGGGGCCCAGCGCGCTGGAGCTGTCACGCATGGTCAGCAACGGGCCGGCGCAGGCGTCCTGGCTGCCGCGGTGCACGAAGTCGACGTAGGGGAACTCATCGAGGTGCCCGGCCTCGCAGGCGACGAGGAACCGGGCCGGGACGCAGCCGCGCTTGTTGCGGTCGCGGACCTGGTTCTGTCTGGTGCACAGCACGTGCACCCACTTGGCCAGGTCCGGCCGTCGGCCGCTGCGGTGCACGAGGTCGAACTGTCCCGGGGGGTCCAGCGGACCGAGCCGGTGGCAGCGGGGGCAGCGCAACCAGCGCGGGAACGGCGAGATCGGTACGCCGGTGCGGGTCCACGGGTCGTCACTGTCTTGGGGGTCCCAGGGAGCGCTGCGCAGGGCACGGACCTGCGGTCCCAGCGTTGCCCGGACCTTCTCCAGCAGCCGGGGTTCCTCGATGGCTTCTGCCCGCTCCAGGGGCCAGGCGTCGATGCCGCGCACGATCGCACTCATGCCCGGTAGGTCGACGACCGCGCCAGCACCCGAGGTCGTCACCAGGTGGCTCGGGCGTGCCGAGCCGACCCGGCTTGGCTGGCCCTTGACGCTCCGGCCCGCCGGGATCGTCATGAAGTCTCCTGGCCGCTCCGGTCGTAGGTCCATTCCGGGGCGTCGTCCAGGCTCGGGTCACGCCGGTCGAGCTGGAGCAGAACCTCAGGTTCGACCTCACGCAGGCTCATCGGCGCGGTCCAGCGCTCCCAGATACCTTCGTCGGGACGGGACAGCAGACCGGTGACGTCAGCGGCTTCTTCGTAGCCGAGCGTGCCGGACTCCAGCCGGCGGCGGCGCTGCTGCCACTCATCGAGGCGGCACTGCACCTCGAAGCGAGCGTGCGCCGCAGCGGCGATGTCATGGGTAACTCGCTCGGCCCGGTCTCCGAAGCGCTGCAGCAGCACCGCGGCCGCGGGGCCGTTGAGCGTGACGGCCCCGGCGGCGGTGTTGGGTAGCGCGGCAACGGCGCCCTGCCGGATCGCCGCGGCGAGCACCGCCGACAGCCCACGATCCAGGGCCCGGTCGCTGTAGGGCGTGGTCGTCAGGCCCTCCACCCGCATCCCGAACGTCGCGTGGTCATAGGCGAAGCTCTCGTAGTGCGCGAGGTCGCGCGGCCGACTCCACTGGTACAGCGTCATCACCAGCCCCGGCCGGGCGCGGTCCCGGCCGACCCGGGACGTGGCCTGGATGTACTCCGCGGTGCTCTTGGGCTGTCCCGTAACCAGCATCAAGCCCAAGCGCTGGACGTCGACCCCGACCTGCAGCATCGACGTCGCGAGCAGCACGTCCAGCGGCTGCACCCGCTCCCCCATCGCCTCCCGGAGCTGCTTCTTCGCCTCGTCGTCGCTGCCGCGCAGGACGTCGAGCGCTGCGCTGGTGTCCAGCTGCGGGCTGAACGGTCGCTCCAGATCCGCCAAGGTGGTGGCGATCCGGCTGCTGGGCATGCGGCTGGTCAGTTCGCTGACGGTCGGGCGGCGCCGGCGAGTCCGGACCTGCAACGACGACAGGCGGTCAGTGACGTCGTCCTCCACCAGGCGGCGCATGCCGGCGAGCTCGCGGGTCGAGGTGAAGTAGTCCACCAGCGTCATGTAGGGGTCGGCCGCCAGGCCGTGCCGGTCGAACAGGAACTGCGCGTTCTCCAGCACCGCCGAGGCGACCCGGATCTCGATGGCCTTGAACCGCTCCCCGGTGGCGCAGATCCCGCGGTAGCGCCGGCTCGGACAGGACGGTGAGGGGGCGGTGACGGTGGAGAAGAATGTTTCCCCCGCATCAAGGACCGGCGGGGGGAAGATCGCCAGGCGCCGGGCGAAGACCTGCTCGACCTGGTCCCGGGCCCGGCGGACCGTCGCGGTGGACGCGACCAGGACCGGCCGGACGGGCTGACCGTCCTGGATGCGGGTGCACAGGCTGTCGATGACCGTCTCGTACAGCCCCACCATCGAGCCCAGGGCGTCGGCGATGAGGTGGAGCTCGTCCTGGATGATCAGGTCGGGCGGCCTCAGCCGCATCGCCGGCTCAGGGCTCGTTGCCGGCAGGTCCTGCGCGCGGGTGTGCCGTCCGGTGCAGAACGTGAAGTCCGGTGACATCCACCCGTGCCGCGGGCAACGCTGGTCGACTGTCCCGAACAGCGCTGCGGTGGCCGCCTTCCACGGCAGCTGGGCGAACTTGTCGACGGTGCCGATGACCAGCGCCGGGGTCAGCCGATAGATCTCCTCATCGCTGGTGAGGACTGGTAGCCCCTCGCCGGGGCTCTGCCGCGGGCTGAACAGGCAGTCCCCCTCCGGGTCGCTGCAGTACAGCAGCACCCGCCGTTGCTTGTCTTTGGTCTTCACGTCGCGCCCGGCGGACAGGCGCGAGCCGCACCAGGGGCAGGCCGCGAGCTGCAGCGGACCGCCCAGGGCCTCGTCCAGACCTGGACTGTCCTCAACGGCGCGCCGGGCCTCGTCGTAGCTGTTGGGCGTGACCTTGCTGCCGACCCACAGGCCGATCCGGAACGGTGTGGTCCCCCACCGGCCGTCGCCGGAGGCCAACCGGTCCCGCCGCAGGTGCTCACATGCGCACAGCAGCGTCGCGGCCCGCTGGAACTGCTGCGCCGTCAGCAGCCGCAGGGTGTAGCGCATCAGCACCGCGACACCGTCGCTGCCGTTCCGCGCATCGGAGCCGGCGCCGATCACGCCCTGCAGCCGGCGTATCGCCAGGGTGTACGCCGTCAGGCCCAGGTAGGCCTCGGTCTTGCCACCGCCGGTCGGGAAGAACAGCAGCTGCGCCTCACCCACCTGGTCCCGCCCGGCATCGCGATGGCCCGGGTCGGTCAGCCCCGGCAGGCACAGCAAGACGAACGCCAGCTGGAACGGCCGCCAGCTCCGCTGCTCCGGCCGGTCCAACTGCGTCAGCAGGTCGCCGACGGCGGTGGACGGCTCAGCCAGCCGCGCCCGGGTGAGTTCGCTGCGCACCCGCTGCACCGCCATCGCCTGGTTGGCGAACCGGAAGGCCTCCCGGGCCACACCGTCATCGCGCAGCAGGTCGATCGCCCGGTCCAGCCGGTCCGCCATCACCCCGGCCCGGTGAAGCGCCTGAGAGCCCGCCGGCTCGTACCGGGCGACCTCAGCGTCGGTGAGCCGGGCGCGCTGAGCTGTCAGCCAGGACCGGTAGCCCGCGGCCAGCGGCCGCAGGGCCCGGACCAGCTCGTCGCGCGCCAGCTCCGGGCTGCCCAAGCGGGCCATGTCCAGGATCAGCCCGGGTTGGGAGGCTCCGGCGACCGTTAGCGGCACGTCCGCGGCCGGGAAGCATGTCGTCCGTAGCCGCCACGCCCGCACCTCGCCCGGGTGCACGGCAGCGTCGACCGCGCACTGCCGGCCGTGCGCGTACTCCCGCTGCGCCCGGTACAGCAGCTCCAGGTGCCGCCGCTCGTCATCACTCGTGCTCACCGCACGGCTGAGCTCAGGGTCGTTGTGGCCCAGGAAGACCCCGGCCTGCCCGTCCAGGGCAGTGACAGTCAGCTCGGTCTGGTAGGTCCGGGCGGTGTCGACCGAACCCGACGGCACGCCCTGGTCGTTGATCAGTGAGACGTCCACGACACGGGCGCCGTCCCGCTCCCGCGCGGCCACCCGCACGATGACATCCTCACGTTCCGGGTCGATGACCCTGGGCTGCGGGTTGGGGTCGGTCAGGTCGACCTCCACCTGCCCGCCGGCCGGGGTACGGCGCCACACGCTCCTGGGCGTTCCGCGTTCGGTCGTGTGCACCTGCGATGGGCCGGTCGCGTACGCACCCCAGGAGGCGGTGACCACGACCCGCTGGACCTCCAGCGGCACCCGGAAACTCAGCCCCAGGGCGGAGGCGGCCATCGTCCCGGTCCGTAGCGCCGGTCCGGTCTCGACGTCCTCACCGCTGATGTCGGCGGCGTCGGTGAGCTCACGGTCGACCAGATCGATGTCGAGCATCTCCCCCGCCGCCTCATCATCGGGGGTTGCGGCAGCGGCTCGCTGGGGCGGGTCCGCGGCACCAGACGGCCCAGCAGGTACCACTCCGCCGGTGGTGTGCCCGGCGGCAGCTCCTCGTGGTCCCCGTCACGAGGGCCGAGCAGGTCCCGTTCGAGCCGCTCCTCCAGCTCGGTACGCACGTCGTAGGAGCTCGCGGCGGGTGTCGTCATGGTCGGTCGAACCTAGACCGACCGGGTGACAGAACGCCGGACCGGACCACCTCGCACATCAGGCCGGGTCGGGCGCGCGCGTGTCGACTGCGGTGAAGTGCGCGTTGCGTCCCATGCCGGCGCCACGAGCAAGGCGATGGTCGCTTACGAGCCGCTCGAGCTGACCGAGCGCCCCAGCCGGCGTCAGCCCGGTCAGCGCTGCGTGATCACCGGAGGAGATCCGGTCGTGCACGCGCAACCACTCTTGCGCGACCTCACCCGCTTCGCTTGGGCGGCGGTAGGGCAGCAACCCCAGTGTTCGTACGGCGGGTTGGCCCTCGACCAGAGCCAGCGCAGCAGCCGACAACTGCCACACGTCCTTGTACGTCGCGAGCAGGCCCTGCGCGCCGATGCGGCAGGCAGCCGCGGCCTCCAGCGCCTCCTGCGCTTCAGGTGCGCTGCGCTGCAGTGGACCGACGAGCAACGACGGGGTGACGAAAGCGCGGTGCAGCAGCTGATGAACGATTAGAGCGATCCTGACGTCACGTCGCCGCACTGACGGCTCGATCCGCTCCATCAAGTTCATCACCGGGACGACCGGGACGCCCCCGACCAGTCGCGTACTGACCTGGGGACCTGGCTGCTCGGTCAGCAGCGGCGGCCGGTGGCCCAACACGAGCATCTCCCGGACCATCCGGTCGACCCCCATGCCCCTGCGGTCGACCAGACCCAGCGCCAGGAACAGGTCCGCCAGCGCCGGGGAGCGGGCGTGCCGCTGCGTCAGGGCGTTGTCGGCGGTGATCCCGCCCACGAACCCGCCGGGGCTCAGTACCTGCAGGGCGGAGTCCGCCTCGACCCAGGTGATCGACACCGGGTCCGGCGGAAGCCAATCGCGGTGCACGACACCGTTCAGGACTGCCTCCCGCACCGCTCGCGGTGGGAGCTGGCGCACTGGTTGCTCGGCGAAGCCCCCTGGCAAGGTGACGGCCGTGTTCAGTGCGTTGAGCCGGTCCTCGACCAGCGAGAGCTGCTCGAGCAGGCTGCGTCCGGACAGGTCCGGTGGTTGGGCGAGCACATCGCCGCCCTCTACCTCGATGTGGGCCAGGGAGAGCAGGGTCCGGTCGCTCTCACACAGCACCAGGGCGCCGGCTTGCGTGAGCCGGCCGTCGGGGCGGCGGACCCCCAGCCAGGTGAGCAGCTCGGCTGTGCTGTCGGGGACGTCCTGCGTGCCGGACTGCCGTAGGTACTGCCTGGCCACCGCGACGGCCGACGGCGTCACGTGCAGCTCTGTCCGGTCCGTCGCGGCGGCCATCGGGTCGGAACCGGCGGCGTCCTGCCGATGCAGCCACCACTCCGCGCGGTCGACCGGCGAGCACGTCTCACCGGTCCGCCACCGGACCCGCCCGTCTTGGTCCTGCACCGGCTCGCGTCCCGCAGCGACATAGACGATGAGCAGTCGCGCGCCCGTCAGCTCGATGGCCTCGACCGCCGGCGCCACGTCGATCAGCTGGTAGATCCGGTGCCGCAGCCACTCCGCGTCGACGCTGGTCCCCAGCAGGGCGCCCGTGCGGTCCTCAACCCCGACAATCAGCGCCCCACCGCCCGGAGTGTTGGCCAGGCAGGCCACCTCACGCGCGAGGGCATCGGCAGCGGCCAGGTTCTGCGGCTGCCCCTCTAGCAACAGCCCGCCCGGGCCGCGCCGACCGGCCTCCTCCTTGAAGTCGACGTGCTCCCCCTCAGCACTGCCCGGTAAGGCGCCAGCGGCAAGCGTGCTTAGAGCACGGTCCACCTCCGCCCGCAGCGCCGCTCGCGCCTGAAGCAGGTCGGATTCAGGGTGAAACGGCAACACACCAGCCTCCAACCCCGTCAAGATGCGCTTTAGGCAGACCCTAAACCCCAAGACACGCTGGGGGTCATTCTCTCTGACCGGGTTTGCTGAGCAGGCTTAGGCATCCGCCGTCAGGGTGGCCGACCAGGATCGCCACCGGCCCTGCCGAAGCTCCAGATCGGCCGGAAGGTCCGCCTCGCGTCCCGCCTGACGCATCAGCCACGCGAGGAACGGATCACCTGCGCACGACTGGAGCACCGGACAGGTCAGGTCCTCAGCATGTGCTGTGACGTGCTCCAAGGTGTCCCGCCACTGCCGAGGGCTGGTCGGGAGCTGCTTGTCCAGCTCGCGCAACAGCACGCCGTAGAGGACGAGGCCCTGCCACACCGCAGATGTGTCCCTACTGGCCAGGTAGGGCCGGCCCTGGACGTTGGCTTCCGCAGCCTGCCGGGCACTTCGGCTGCCTCCCTCACAACCCGCCAGCACCAGGGCTTGACGAGACGCGAACGGCGCCGGGAGGGCAGCGAGGACCGCGCTGGCTTGATGCCAGACACCGCGCCGGCCGCCGCGCAGCTGGTATCCCCGGTCCCGCAAACCCTGCCACTGCACCCGACCGTGGGCGTCGAGGATCACGACGTCCGGCGCACAGTGCTGACCTGCCGAGCAGTTGAGCGGCCTGACCCGGTGGGTGCCGCTGGGAGAGACGTCGATGTCGTGTCGGCAGGTCCCCACAGCTGTGTGCTGGACCTTCTGCCACTCCGCGTGGACGGTGTCGAGGCTCCTCCTGATCGTCGACGTGCTCGGGCTCGTGAAGGCGACGCGGGCTGGCGCGTCGGGCTCGTGGGTCATGGCAGGAGTCCGGCTCGTCGGTGGTTCTCCTCGAGCAGCAGGTCGAGGAGCTCGAAGCGGGCGCGGCGGCTGACGGTCCAGCGGGTGCCGATCTTTGTCGAGTGGTGGCCGATCTCCAGGTCCAGATCCCAGCCGTAGGCCCCCAGGACGGCAGCGTCGATCTCCGAGTGCAGCTCGCGCAGGGCGACGACTGCGGGGTCGCGGTCGGCCGGGTCGTGGACGTGGTTGTAGGTGCTGGTCAGGCCCCAGGACCTGCCAAGCATCAGGGCGCGCCGCTCACTGTCGAGCCGCTCCCCGAGCCGGTGGAGCTCCGGTGTGGCCGACGGCCGGGGCAGGGTCAGGAAGACATCAGAGGGCGAGTAGTTAATGCCCGCACCTAGCGTCGACGTGTAGCGCAGAACCCAGCTGATGTTGATGTTGGACGACAACACCGCCAGGCTCGCGAAGTCCTCGAGCGCGAAGACGGCGCACTTGTGCGCGAACACCGGTCCGGTTGCAACCCGTACCGGCAAGACCACGTTGCTCACCAGCGACAGCGCGAGGACGTGGTCGAGGTCAGTTAGGGCTGGATCGTCCGACCCCCGTCGCGCATGACGCCACCAGTACTCGCGGTAGCCGCGGTCCGACAAACGGTCCCGCTCCGGCTTGACCAGCCGCTCGACGATCTCGAGGGCGTCGGGGTACTCCTGGGCTCGTGGCAGGGGCCAGTTCCGGAAGTTGATGATCCAGCGGCTGGCCGAGCTGTCGGGGCGTTGATTGAGGTCTTGGCCGATGACGTAGGGCTGGAGGACGTCGGCGTTCCGCGGGTCGCGTGCGATCAGGTCCTCGGCTTGCTCCGGGGTCATGGTGAAGCCCAGGCCGAGGACGTTGGAGCCTTGGAAGGCGATGCCGTCGTTCTCGGGGAGTCGTTGCGGTCGGCCGCTGACCCGTCCCACCGGCTCGAGGTCGGCACCGATCGCTGGGACCTCCTCGCCGGCCAGGACCCGCAGCCCGTCCACCGCGACCGGGGCCCGGCTGGCCCAGACGTCGACGATCTCCAGGTTGGCACTGGCGCTCGGCCACGGGTGGCTGGGGGCTCCGCGTCGCACGACCAGCCCTCGGCGTGCGGCTTCGGCCAGTCCGACCTGAAGGGTGTCGCCCTGGACCAGCGTGTTGGTCGCGATGTAGCCGAGCTGACCCCGCTTCGAGAGCAGCCGCTCGGCGCGGAGCACGAACCTGGCGGCGAGATCTGCGTTGCCCTTGACGCCACGCCCGTCCCACCGTGCCAGCCAGGCGAGGTAGTCATCGCCCAGCGCCCCGCTGATCTTCTTCCCGCCAAGGAACGGCGGGTTGCCGATGATCGCGTCGAAGCCGGGGGTGGCGGTGTCGGCGAAGACCTCCGGGAACTCCAGCGGCCAGTGCAGCGGCACCCGGGGCGTGGCGGTGGCCGGCCGACCGGCCTGCACCAGCGCTAGTTCGGCCGCCAGGTCGGTTGTCAGGTCGCGGCTGGCGGTGCTGACCTTCCAGCTCAGCGCCCGGAACGCGTGGTTGGCCCGCCTGGCCGGCAGCGACGCGGCCATCAGCCCGACGCCGGTGACGGCGTCCGCGACGGTCTGGAGGTCGCGGGTCAGCGCCTGGGCCTGCTTGAGCAGCGCGTTCTTGTGGTCAACGTCCCGTTTGGTCACGACTGCCTGTGCGGTGATCTGCCGGCGGATGTCAGCCGCGAGCTTGAGGGCGTCCTCGAACAGGGCGGTGTCCAAGGAGTGCTCGCCGCCGTCGGGGTGGGCGTGCAAGGTCATCAGCTGACGTACGGAGGCGAGCCCGAGCAGGCTGTCGCCGGCGACGAGCCGGTCGTCGAGGAACCCGAAGGGCCGTTCCCGGTCCATGGTGACCAGCCACAGCGACAGCTTCGCCATCTCCACCGCCAGCGGGTTGACGTCCACGCCGTACAGGCAGTGTTCGGCGACGAGCCGGCGGGCCTCCAGCGCGACCTGCTCGACCTCAGCGTCGGCTGAGAGCCGCTGGACGGTGCGGTGCCGGGCGGCGAGCAGCGCCGCCGGGCGGCCTTCGACTTCCCAGGCCTCGACGAGGCGGTCGGCGAGGTAGCGGCACGCAGCGACCAGGAACGCCCCGGAGCCCATGGCGACGTCAGCGACCCGCAGGTCCAGCAGCTCGCTCGAGGGTCGGATCCGCCAGGTGCTGCGGTCGGCGGTTTCGAGCGGCCCGGGCCGGAAGACCAGGGCCTCCAGTGCGTGCCCGGCGACGTCCTCGGCGAACGCGGGGTGTAGTGCGTGCCGGTGCTGGCCCGGCGGGTGCTGGGCGCGATGTAGCGGCGGCCGGGCAGGATGACCGACGGCCGGCCGAGCTCGTCCCAGCGCAGCACGCCGGCGTACGGCTCGATCGAGGTGGCCAGCTCGACGTCCCCGACCGCGCGAACCAGCGCGGCGCGGCGCTCGACCTGCAGCGGCGTCTGGAACACCTTGGCCAGTCGGGTCGCGGACCAGCCGGTGCGGGCCGCGACCCACTCGGCCATCGTCGGGCCGGACGGCTGGCTGAGGCGGTCGACGGCCTCGGTGAGGGTGATCTCGGCGGGGGCTTTGCCTTTGGGCCAGGGCGGTGGGCGGACCAGCCCCAGGATCACCTCGGGGGCGGTGCGGACCTCGAGTTCGAGCAGACCTTCGTAGACGTAGCCGATCTGTTCGACGTCGAGCGCACGGAACGTCAGTCGGCGGCGCTCACCGCCGACCTCGACGTACTGCACGGCCCGCAGCAGCCGCAGCACGGTGCGGTCATCGACCGCTGGTGGGCGGGCCTGCACGTCGCCCGGGTCGCGGCGGCCCTCGAGCCAGGGGAAGCGGTCCGGGTCGAACAGCGTCCCGCCGTACGCCGGCAGCCGCAGGTCCTCATGGGCCACCCCGCGGTGCAGCGCGCGGCTGACCGCGAGCAGCCGGTGCCACGCGCCGGTGCGGTGCTCCAGCGACTGCGGACCGGCCAGTGCCTCCGCCGACTCGAGCTGCTCGACCAGGCGGCTGATGCTGTACGCCGCGACGTAGGTCGCGTCGTCGCTGGGCAGCAGCCGGCGTTCCTCAGCGAACAGCAGGAACACCAGGCGCATCAGTACGGTGACGACCCCGTCGTACAGGTCGTCGTCGGTGACGCCGTCCAGCACCCCGGTCTCGGCGTCGAGCCGGTCCAGGGTCTCCAGCAGCAGTTCCACGGCGTCGCGGACCTGCCGCCCAAGGGTCTCGGTGACCTCCTCCTGCGCGCCCAGGCTCTCCACCAGCAGCGCCGGCAGGGTCTCCGCCGCCGCGACGGCGAGGAAGCGGCTGCGGGTCAGCAGGGCAACGAAGGCGCGGAAGGACTCCGGTTCCTCACCCCACAGGCTCGCGTCCCACACCGCCGCGCCGGTGGTGCCGCCCTTGGGTGCCCACACCACCGCCCACCAGCGGCCGTCGGTGACCAGCCCGACCGGGACGTCCCGGGCTCGTAGGAGCACCGCGAGCCGCTCGACAGCGCTGGCCGTCCAGCCGTTCTCCGTCGTGCGCGCCAGTGGGTGCGTTCCCCAGGCCGTCACCAGACCGAGTAGCCGCCACAGACCCGAGTCGGCGTCCTCATCATCAGGTTCGGCCCTGAATCCGAGGTCGGGCGCGACCGTCAGGGCGTGCTCGGGTACCGGCTCGGCCAGGGACGCCGGTAGGTCGGTGTCCAGGCGCAGGTGCTCCGCCCAGTCCAAGGCCTCGCACAGCACGGTACGTACCGCCTGGTGTCGGGTCGCGCCGTTGGTCCTGATCGCCTCGGCGACAGCGGCGCGGCTGGCGGCGCGGGGGCCGGCCGCGACCTCCGGGAGCCCGTCGGGCCACGCCCGGTCCACGACCGGCAGGGTCAGGAACGGCCCGGAGGTCTGGACCAGTTCAAGCCAGCCGTGCCGGCGGCGGGCGGCTTCCCCGGCGGAGTACGTGCGGCGGCGACGTCCGGGCACGTCAGAGCTTGCTGTCGGGGACGGCGAGCACGACCGCGAAGGGGAAGACCAGTTCACGCACGTCGGCGTAGCGGCGTTCGAGTAGCGCGAGTTCGCGGTCGCGGGTCTCGTCGAGGTCGTCCAGGCGTTGCTGCCAGGCCCGGCGGTCCCGGTCGAGCTGGTTTCGTTCCGCGGCGTCGAGCCCGTCCAGGGACAGCTGCACGTCCGCTGGGGCGGCCAGGGCGCCGGTCAGGGTTGCGCGGAGCTGGTCGAACACCGCGCGGGTGTCCCGGCGGGCCCGCTCGAGCTGCCGGACCAGGTCGGCCGCGAGCGCCTCCTGCTGGGTGCGGGCCCGGGCGTGCACGTCCTCAACCAGCCGTGGGGTCAGGTCCTGCCACCGCTCGGCCAGCCGTTGCTTCGCCGCCTGCGGCGCGGGCCGGCACGCATCGGGTTCCAGGGCTGCCTCCACCGCCTCGCGCAGGTCGGTGTAGGCCTGCTTCTCCAGGTCCAGGCGCTTGCCCCTGCCGGTCTCGGGCAGTTCCCGGCCGGCCAGGACGACCTCCTCGTGCAGACGGCCACCGTCGGCGCCGACCACGACCAGACGGGCCACGACCACCACTACCGGGCCGCGGAGCTCGAGCCCCGCGGGGGCGCTGAAGCGGGCCGCGGCGACCCGGTGCAGATCGGCCCGGCCGCCCCAGACGGCGCTGCGCAGCAGCCGCGTGGCTTGGGCGACCAGCGGTGAACCCAGGTGCCCGAGCACCACGTCGTCCCGGCCGCGGGCGACCTCAGGGTCGAAGGTTAGTGGGCGGGGGGTGCCGGTGAGCGGGTCGGCCAGCTCAGCGACGGTCCGTTCCCACCCGGCCCGCAGCTGCGGTGGCGCGATCTCTCCGGGGGCGTCGTCCAGCAGCGGGGGCTGCCCTGCCAGTTCCAGTGCGGTGTCCACGACCCGGCGGACGTTCGCGGGCGCGACGTGCAGCCGCCGGATGGAGCTGTTGAGCTGCTGGCGTAGTCGCTGGGCCTGCGCGCGCAGGTCCCGCTCGGCGCGCAGCACCGTTGTGGACTGTTTCGGTGACACTGACAGCGGGTCCACTAGCACCGCCCGGCCGAGCATCCGGGCCTCGACCGCCTGGGCCAGCACCGGGTTGACGCTGCCGAGGTCGCGGCGCTCAGCGGCGACCCTGCCGGCCACCCGGGACAGGAACTCCAGGTCACCGTCGTAGGACCCGGCCTGCGCGCTTTGCCAACCGGTCCCGACGAAGTGCACGACGTCGACCTGCCGGGTCTGGCCGTACCGGTCGACCCGACCGATCCGTTGCTCGAGCCGGTTGGGGTTGAACGGAATGTCGTAGTTGATCACCGTCCGGCAGTGGTTCTGCAGGTCGATGCCCTCACTGGCCGTGTCGGTCGCGAGCAGGATCCGTAGCGGGTCGCGGGATGGCGCTGCCTGGAAGGCCTGTTTGAGGTGCTCTCGCCGGCCCTCGTCCATCCCGCCGTGCAGCCGCCCGAGCCGCTCCCCACCCAGCCCACGTGCGCTCAACAGGCCGGCGAGCCAGACCTGCGTGTCGCGGTACTCGGTGAACACGATGACGCGCTGATCGCTGCCGGTGGGGACGAGGCGGTGCAGTTCGGCGATCAGCGCCTCCGCCTTGGCGTCCGCCGGCTCAGCCCGGCGCCGCGCCCAGGACAGCAGCTCCTCCAGGAGCTCCGCCTGCTGCCCGTCGACCCCTCCGGTCACGGCCGCCGCCCGGGTCAGGACCTCCTGCTCATCGGCGTCGTCGTCGCTCTCGTCCTCCCACGACAAGGCGTCGACGAGCCAGTCGGGGACGTCGTCTTCGACTGGGGCAACGCCGGCGCGCGCGACGGTCTGGGCGTGCACCGTCAGGGTTCGGGCGAAGGCGGCTGGGGAGGAGAACAGGCGCTTCTTGAGCAGCAGACCGATCAGGTCACCGGCTCGGACCCCGGCCTGCCCCGGCACCCGGCGCCGGGCCTGGGTGTACTGCTGCAGCAGAGCATGACCGTGGCGCTCGTCGTCGCTGTAGGCCACCTCTATCACCCGCGGCTCACGGCCCGGGAAACGCGGGCTGCCGTCCGGGTGGACCAGGTCGTCCTTGAGCCGTCGCACCATGACCTGCTGCACGACCGCGGGGTCGGGCTCCACGCCCCGGGCGAAGCGCTGCGGGTCGAGCATCTCCAGCAGGGCCTGCCAGGACTCTGGGTAGCCGTTGTGCGGGGTCGCGGACAGGAACAGCCGATGTTGGGAGTGCTCCCCGAGCCGGCGTACGGCCTGGGTCTGTTTGCTGTCGACGGCGTAGGACTTCCCGCTGGCCGGGGCGGGCGGTGCGCAGTGGTGCGCCTCGTCGACGACCAGCACATCGAAGAAGCCCGGGTGCCGAGCGCTGCCCGTCAGCACCTCATCGAGCAGACGCTGCACGCGGGGTGTCCGCAGCCAGGGCAGGCTCAGGATGGTGCGGGGGAAGACCGCGAACGGGTTGGCCTCCAGCCCGTGACTGCGGCGCAGGGCTTTCAAGGCCGCAGCGTCGAGCACGGTGAACTCCAGCCCGAACTTGCTCGACAGCTCCTCCCGCCACTTCCCGGTCAGCGGTGCCGGGCAGACGATCAAGACCCGCCGGGCGCGGTGCCGCAGCAGCATCTCCTGCACAACGAGCCCAGCCTCGATGGTCTTGCCCAGGCCGACGTCATCGGCGACCAGCAGGTTCACCCTCGGCATCGCCAGCGCCTTCGCCACCGGCTCGAGCTGGTAGTCCTCGATCGTGATCCCGGCGCGGAACGGCGCCTGCAACGTGGTGTCGTCAGCGCTGGCGACCGTGCCCCACCGCACCGCATCCAAGAACGCGCCGAGGACCTGCGGGTCATCCCAACCGTCCTCGCTCACCAACGGCAGTCGCGTGTCGGGCAGCACCTCACGGCCCGGCTCGACCTCCCACACGACCGTCAGCTCATCGCC
>JAABUT010002577.1_pt1 | contig 17117 bp, 17 predicted proteins | sample 5559281 | NCBI WGS metagenome assembly JAABUT01 (sample SAMN10711880, study PRJNA513359) | rock metagenome | isolation source: Antarctica rocks | place: Antarctica: Victoria Land, Ricker Hills nord | collected 2016-01-04 | reverse complement strand
GAGCCCGTAGTGGCGGGCGAAGGCCACCATCGCCGGGTTGCGGACCGCGATCCCCGCCACGTGCTCCACCGTCACCGTCTTCTCGTTGTCGGTGAGTGAGCTTCCCCCGCGCCCGTGGAGGCTTCCTCATTAGGCCGCGATGTCCTGAACGGTAAGGGATTGCTCGTAGCGGACGGGCGACGACATGCCGATCGAGCTGGCTCCGCCACGGGCGGGTGGACGCTGTGCCTGAAACTTCCGCTGCCCGTGCCACGGGCCCGGGCCTTGGTTCGGTGAGCACATTCGGTCCCGAACCCGACCCGGACCGGGGCGTGCCACGTCCTGCGGAAGCGCACGGGTCGAAGTCGAGTCAGCCGTGTGGATCGCGCAGCCAGGTTCTGGCACAAGATCTGTCGAAGATGCAGCAGTTCGTGGTGACCCAGGGTGGGTCGAAGAAGGTGATCGCGATGCCCGCGAAATCTTCACTCGCATGGACGGCAAGTACGGCTTCCGCGTCAAGGCCTCCAACGGGCAGGTCGTGGCCACAGACGGTGGCCGGGGCTACTCCGAGAAGGCGAACGCCCGAGAGACGCTGACGAAGCTCTTCGCCGTCGACTACAAGGGCGACAGCACCGACAGCGCCTGACGCGACCCACCGCACGTCGGAAGCATCGCCACCGGCAAAAGCCAAAGAAACGTGCGATCTTGCCTCGACGACCGGCGCTCCTTCAGAGTTGACTTCAGTAAATGCCTCAACGCGCCTCCGCGCCTCACTGTTGGTTACTCATCTTCCAGTCGCGGTGAGAGTATTCGACTTACATCTTCGAAAGCGTCCCACCAGTCAAGGAACTCGAGCCAAAGGTTTCCTTGGCGCAGGTGCGCGGCGAGCGACACTGCCAGGGGGTCGACGTGACAGGCCACAATGTCGTACGTCTTTGCGTCGGTTTCAAAAAATGTTGCTAAGGCACTAATTCCCCCGAGCCGTCCGATATCGAGGATTGGAATTTGAATATTGGCCAGACGGAGATAAGATTTCAGACCTTCGAGTGTCCAACACTGCTCACCTCCTGCGATTGGTACCGAGACGCGTTTTGCCAACCTGCGGGTGAGGTGCGGCTGGTCGTAGGGGAAGGGGTCTTCTAGCCAGGCCACCCTGAGGTCGTGTCCCGTGGCGCCCAATTCGTTAGCGTGGTCCCACGCTAAGGATGTGAAGCCGTCAACGGCAAGAAAGTGGCCACCGATTGCATCGCGGACACTAGCGACCCGGCAGATATCTTCTGCCGGGTGCAACCCGACGGGCATTTTGAGTCCAGCGAAGCCACGTTTTAACGATAGGCGGGCCTGGTCAGAGGCTTCCTGATCGTCGACGCAGTCATACAGGCCGGTCTGGTAACAGGGGAGAGCGGGCCGTGCACGCTCCTCGCTGAGGAGCGACCACATGGCGATGTCGAGGGCCGATAGAGCCAAGAGGCCCGGTCCCGGAGGCTCGAAGGATACGAGCTCCTGCCATCGGTGCCGCCAGTCGGACAAGTCCAGTATGACGGCGCCGGTCACTTGCTCGGTCAGACGTGCCAGATTGGTCTTCACCGCCAACGCTTCCTGCAGCGTCATGCACCGAGCTGCGCCGTGGCCAACACCGCTGCTGGTCACGAGTGTCACATCTGCGGTGAAGACCTCGCGGTGGATCTGCCCAAGGGCTGAGACGGGGCGCCGGAGCTGGAGCGTAGAGATGTGGGACGAGCCGGAGTGCACTTGGACGCCGGCTGGCGTCATCGGTGAGCGCCGCGATCTGTATTCGGCGTTCTCAGCGTAGGTTGTGGCGCCATCGTCCTCCGTCCGATCGACTCTGACGAGTCAGCCCCAGGACTTGTTCTGCCGGACGATTCTCGCTGTAGGCCCTTCAAGTCACCGCGATGCTGTTGTCATGACCGGCGAGGACGTGCTCGGTCCACCATGTGTCGCGCCGGTCTGTGTCGAGATAAATGGCTCTTCCGATTTGAGGGTGTAGGCCTCGGCGCTCGGTCGCTGCGGTACAACTGGCTGGGCGTCGGGATCGACAAGCTTGCGACAGGCAGGTTCAGCAATTCCTTCGACGGCGCCACTTCTAATCATGACTTCGACCAGCGTCAAGCGAGTCCCCAGTCACGCCCAACTCATTGAAGACCTCCCGCACGACTTTCAGGGCGGTCACAGCGCGGGGATGGCCGGCGTACACAGCGACGCTGAACATCGCCTCGACGACCTCGCTGGGCAGCACGCCTAGCGCAAGCGCTCCTCTGAGGTGCACTGCGAGCTGATCAGCCTCCACGCCAAGACCAGCAAGTAGGGCCACGGTCAGCAATTCGCGCTCGCGCAGCGGCAGACCTTGCCTTCCATAAACGTCCCCATATCCGCTCTCAACAATGTACCGTCCAAACTCTGGACTTACCCCTTCGAAGAAGTTGTTCAGCGTGGTCTCGACGTTTGGACCGTGCATGGCTCGCATGACGTCGAGTCCCCGTGTGTATCGGTCACTATCCATGATATCTTCCGTTCCAGTTAACGCACACCGGTTACGTCCTTCACGGCGGAAAGGTCGCTGAGGTAATAACCCTCCACCTCGGCGCTACGCTCCAAGAGATCAGCCGAAGTGCCCGAGGTTGCAACGACTCCTCTGCGAAGCACGTATCCCCTGTCGACGACCTCGAGCGCGGTTGCTAGATGCTGCTCCACTAGGATTACCGTTAAGCCCCGTTCCGCTGCCTTGCGCAGGATCCTCAGCAAACGCACGACTATCAAGGGCGCAAGTCCTAGCGACAACTCATCGCAGACCAAGATCGAGGCACCGCTTGTCATGGCTTGCGCGAGAGCTAGCATCTGCTGCTCGCCACCCGAGAGAAGCCCGGCCTTGCGACCAGCGAGCGCCTCGAGTTCCGGCATCAACTCGAAGGCCTCGGATGGTGCGCCAGGCCCCAGCATCAAGTTTTCCTGCGTGGTCAATGACCTGATGATCGACCGTTCGTCCATCATGTAAGCGACGCCGTTCCTAGCGCGCTCGTGCAGGGGGGAGGTCGCGATCGCGCCCCAGAGGGTGACGGTGCCGCTCTGAGGCTTTAGGACTCCGGTCAGTGCTCGGAGAAGGGTTGTCTTCCCGGAACCGTTTGCCCCGAAGATCCCGATGATCTCACCCTCCATCGCCTGGAGGTTGATATCGCGCAGCACGTCAATCTGCTCGTATCCGACGCACAATGCCTCTGCACTAAGCACCACGGGGCGTGCGTCCGATCGGGCGCCTTCGGCATGTTCGCGTCCGGACAGTCCAGATTGCGCCCCCGGGCGTTCCCCCTCAAGCCTTGAGAGCGACTGTCCGCCATCCAGGTCCGCGCCGGCACCCACCGTCGAAGCGCCCAAATCTCCAAGATAAGAGCTGATAACCCCGGAATGTGACCTGACATGTGCTGGCGAGCCACTCGCCACCTCCTTCCCAAAATCGATAGCGACCACTCTGTCGCACACTGCCATCACCATGGACACATCGTGCTCAACCAGCAAGATGCCCATGCCCCAGTCGGTGGCGAGCCTTCTGATCAGCTCGGCCACCTCACGAGTGCTATTCGCATCTAAGCCTGCGGTTGGCTCGTCGAGCAACAACACCGAGGGCGCCGTTGCTACCGCTCGCGCAATTCCGAGCAATCTTCGCTGCGCATTATTGAGCTCGGTCGGCATTTTCGCCAACAAGCTTTGCAGGCCAAACTCCTCGATACTGGCCATCGCGGCGTCGTTCAAGGGCTGCTTGCGAGCCCAGACGAGATCGATTGGGTGGGCAAGTCTCCAGCGCCCGTCGGCAGCCGTTCGAATGTTTTCTTCCACCGTCATGGCGTCGAACAGTTCCAAAGACTGCCAGGACCGAACGAGACCGGCCGAGGCACGTGCTTCCGGCGTGAGATTCCTGACCGGCACGCCGTTAAGCAAAACTTCTCCGCCGGATGGGCGCGTGAAGCCACTCGCCGCGTCGATTGCGGACGTTTTACCAGCGCCATTGGGTCCAATCAGTCCTACCACCTGCCCTGGCTCGATAACCAAGTTCAAATGGTCTATTGCTTGGACTCCGCCGTACGACACGACCAGATCTCTCAGTTCGAGCGTTTGCGATGGGACCCTTCGCCGGACCGATGCCACCGGCACCGGCACCTCGCTGACTGGCGGCTTGCCCCTCCCCCGTATCCATCGCTGAACCCTCGCTCCATACCAGGAGAACTGAAGTACCAGCCCGTCAGGGCGGATGATGATTTGAACCACGAGCACCACAGCCAGCCAGAAATCCCATTGGTGTGTTTGCGTAAAGAGCTCGCTGGCCAGCTGTTGACCTACTCCGCCGACGCCCAGACTCCCGGCGAGAATGGCTCCACCAATGAACCCGATGCCGCCAATTACCGTAAGCAGCAGCACATTAATTGACTTATCGAAGGAGAATTGATCAAAGTTAACTTGGGTCTCTCCAAACACCAGTAGGCCCCCGCCCAGCCCCGCAAGAGCGGACCCTATGGTAAAGGCATACATTTTTGCGCCGATGACCCCTACCCCGACGCTCGCACCGGCGCGCTCGTTCTCTCGCACAGCTATCATCGCCCGACCGGCGCGGCTGCGTCGGAGGTTGGCCACGAGCAGGGCACCGGCCGCGAACAGCACGACCACGACAGCCGCGTACCGGGTCGGGTGCCGTACCGAGTCGATGCTCCAGCCGAAGATCTTTGGCTCCGGGATTACAGTGCCTCTTATCGGACCGCCAGTAAAGGAGGGGTTCGCCAGCACAACGGATTGGATGACGAGAGCAAGTCCGAGGGTCGCAATGGCTAGGTTGACACCGCGGGCTCGAATTGCTGGGAGCGCCACGACCAACCCGACGGGGATGCTTAAAGCGACTCCCAGACCCAGCGCAAGGAGGAATGGCAGACCGGCCGCGTCCGCGAGTCGACTGGCGAAGAGGGCGCCCATCCCACCGATCGCGAACTGGGCCAAGCTGATCTGCCCACAATATCCGGTGACGACTACGAGTGACAGGCCGAAGATGGCATAGATCGTCGTGACCGTGATTGCGGCATTCCAGGACGTACTCGCCGTAGCAGTGCCGAGAAGCAGGACGAAGCCCATCACGAGCGGTAGGGCCGGATGTACCTTTCCCGAACCAACGCGCGGGAGGCGCTGCCCAAGGAAGCTACGGACCGGCAACGCCCGCCCCCGAATGGCGAGAATGAAGACAATGACAAGGAACGGCACCGCCGTACTCCAACCCGGCGCTGAAATCCAACGCGTGGTCTCTGACTCCAAGATGCCTATTACTACGCCACCCAGGAGGGTGAGAGAGAAGGAAGTGAAATTACCTATTAGAGCTGCGGCCAAGGCGGGCACGATCGTGGCGGCAAGGATCGTGGGGCCGAGTCCGACGATCGGCACGAGCAGGATCCCGGCCAACGAGGCAAGAGCGCCGCCCGCTCCCCAGTTGACTGCAGCCACTTTGGCCGGAGACCAACCGCGCGACGCAAGAACAACCGGGTTTTCGGCGACGGCGGTCGTGGCTAGGCCGAATCGCGTTCGTCGGTAAATTTGCGCCGCAACCACGCTGATGACGACACAGATCCCAAACAGCCACAGGCGGTCGACGCCAACGGCAAGCTTTGAGCCAAGATGCCAGGATGTTGTCGGCAAGAAACTCTGGACATTACGGAGATCCGAACCGTAGATGAGCGTCATCCCCTGCTGGATTACTGCCAGAATGCCCAGCGTAGCGATCACACGCGCCAAGGCTGAAGACCTCCGCATGGGCCACATCACCGCAACCTGGATCAAAAGCCCCACTGCTGCGCCGACGAGCACCCCAATGAGGACTGCCAACGGGGTCGGCATCAGGCGGGCGCATTCCCAATATGTGAATCCGCCTACTATCGCGATGGCACTCTGGGCGAAATTTACAACCCCCGACCCTCGGTAGGTCAGCACAATGCCTTGTGCGAGAAGCACGTAAGCGGCCGCTGGGCCGAGCCCGAGGAGAATAAACTTGATGACATCAAGCATCTATACGATCTCCATCCACCCGGAGTTACGTCGCTGGGTTTATCAGCCTATTGTACTTTTCCAGTGAAGATGTTCACAAATTTGGCCGGATTAGAAACATTCTTCAAAGACCCGTTGTCATAGGTCAGTTCAACCACGCTTGGGTTGATGACTCGCGCGAAGTGACCGCCGCCACCTGCCTGCGCCTGTGTAAAGTCGAGAGGTGGCGTCAGTCCCTTTGTGTCATACGACGTGACTTTGTTCATGGCCGACCACACAGTCGCGCGAGTAACGGTTTGAAGGGATTTGGCTGTATCGGCGAAGAGGTGTACTGACAGCCAGGCACTCAGCGCATCCTCGTCCAAAGGCGCGGAGGGGTCAGATTTACGCATCTCGGCGGTAAACTGGTCGTATCCGGGGCCACCGTGGGAAAAGCCGCCGACAAATTTGACATTGGTGGTGCCACCAATGATGGACGCGCTCGGCACCGTGATGGGCTTCGTGTAGCCCTGTTGCCGTGCCGCAGCAATGATCTTGACGGCCAGATCTTTCGTGGTTCCGACAACTATTCCGTCTGGGTTGTTACTAATCAACTGGGCTACCTGGGGCGACAGATCCGCGGCTGTAGGCGGAATGCCAACCGCCTTCGAGACCGTTAACGAAAAAGGTGCGAGGGCGACGTTGGTCAACGCTTCGAGTCCTCGTCCGGCGGGCACGTCTTGGAATGCGATGTTAATTTTTTTCGCGCCGTCGGTCGCAAGGATGCTTGCCGCGCCTCCGGTGCCTGCGAGGCCGCCGGCACCGGTCAGGAACAACGCTGGCGAGGCAAAGTCCGCCTCGCTGAACGGGAGAGTGCCGATGTCCGCCAGCTGAGCCTGCGCCAGGATCGGGTCCACTTGGCCGCCGAAAGTGCTCCCTGAGGCGACTAAGGCGACAACTTTTGAGTCGGATGCAGCGTCCCGTGCGCACTTGGCTGCGATGTTTGCGTCGCTCTTCTCATCGCACGAGGTGACCTGCAATAACCGACCGTTCACCCCGCCGGCCGCGTTGATGGCCTTAACGGCAGCTGCCGCCCCGTGCCCCACCTTCTCGCCAACGGTTGATGCCCCAGTCGCGGCGATCGACACCAGGTTGATCGGCGGACGCGCTGCCGCTCCTCCGTCGGTACCCGCCGGAGGAGAGGCCGTACGGGGGCTGCTGCTACCGCACCCGGCTGCTGTCAAGCAGACGGCCCCAACTATTCCAGCAACGCGTAGACGATTCACAATCCGACCTCCGTTGTCGTAGAGCCGCGCCGACCGCGCGGTGCCGAACGTTTGGTTCACCGTAGTGTGGACCCGGTCTCGACGCAACGCTCCGCGTTCACTTATCAGCTTTCTGGGATGAGATCCCCGAGCAGGCATGAGCCCCGCGTTGGATGCCGACGGCCACGTCCGCGACGGCGCGTTCGTCACCGGAGCTGACCGGCGTGCTGAACCGGAGCGGCTGGCCACCTGGGATGCGGGTCATCATCCGACGTGGGCGGCCGCACCCCGGCGCGCGGCTCCGGGTCACCGTCATCGACGGCAACCGGGTCACCGCCTTTGCCACCAACACCCTCGAGGCCATTTGCAGAGACCTTTGAGCTGCGGCACCGGCGCCGGGTTCGCTGCGAGGGCCGGATCCGCCGCCAGAGCACCGGGTTGAACAACCTGCGCACGACACGGACCAGAAAAGAATTTGGCTCGCCTTCGTCAGCCTCGCCTGCGAGATCACCGTCTGGCTGCAGATGCTCGCCATGACCGACCGCGAGAACCGACGCTTGGAACCCAAGCGGCTGCAGCACCGCCTGTTCACGTCGCCTTATGGATCAGCCGCACCGCCCGACGCGCCGCCCTGGACCTCGCCGTCGGCAGCCCCCTGACCGAGCTGCTGCTGCCGCGATCACTCGACTGCGGGCACTCCCCCGCAGCCGCCGGCTGACGGGGCATGACCCATCCCGACGACTGCAGCCTCCCCGGACTCTGGACCCCCTGGCCGAACTAGCGACCTCGGCGAATTGTCGTACACATCGGCAAAATCAGCCCTCGACCGCGGCCGACCCGCAGAAACCAAGATCGCCAGCCCGACGAAAGATCGAGGCTAGTCATGAGGGTCGTCCGCTGCGCCGTCCGGGTCCAGGAACAAGTCCGAATCAAAACCGGTCGTGTCCGGGACGATGTCGTACTGACGGCAGGTCGGGCACGCCCTCCGCGCGCAGGACGTCTTGGTCGTTGACGAACCGCCCCACATACACGCTGCTGTCCCGAAGGAGAAGGGCGCACTGACGGCACTGATCACATACGGCATCCTGCGGTGAAGCCAATCAGGCCCCGCAACGGCCGCGCGACGCGCGGAAGGTCTTCGTCGGTGTAGCCGGTCAGCCGCCGGCGGCCACGCGGTCCCCCGGCGACGCGGCTGCGGAGCCATCCTCCTCGCCGTCGTACGCGCCCGCCGTTGCAGTCGGCTTCTCCTTGCGATGGCTCCGGACGTGGAACGCCTCCGCATGAAGCGAAGGGTCGGTGATCTGCTGACTTGTGTCCAGGCGGCCCATGCGACGCCATCCTCGACGGGTCCTTCCACTCGCAACCTAATGTTCGGTAACATGCTTGCTTGGGTGCACTCTCTTGCGGCATTGTCTGTCCTATGGGTACCGAACGTTCGGCAGCGACCACTGGGGAAGCACATGAACGCCGCATCGACTGACGCCCGGCTCCGTCTCCATGAGCACCTATACATAGGCGGCGCCTGGACAGCGCCTGACGGCGTAGACGTCGAAGATGTCGTCAATCCGGCGACCGAGCAGGTCATCGGCCGGGTCCCCGTCGGGGTCGCCTCGGACATCGGCCGGGCCATCGCCGCCGCGCGCGCCGCCGCCGACTCTTCCGCGTGGAACCGCCTGCCGCGCCGCGACCGCGCCGGACTGCTCCGCCGCCTGCTCGAGGTGTTGGAGAAGCAGGTCGACGCCATCACGGATCTGGCAGTGGCCGAGTCCGGGCTCGTCCGGCCGCTGGCACGGCATCTTATGGGCGAGACATCGTTGGCGCACCTCGACTTCTTCGCGGACATGGCCGCGCGCGACTGGGACTTGATGATGCCCGCCCGCACCGTCAGCCGCGGCCCGTCCGGCTCAATGCTGACCGCTGGAGTCAAGCGCCGCGAGCCTGTCGGCGTGGTCGCGGCCATAACGCCGTACAACGCGCCGTTCCTGACCAGCCTCGGCAAGACCGCAGCGGCGATCGCCATGGGCAACACCGTGGTGCTCAAGCCTTCACCGTACACGCCCCTTCAGGCGCTGCTTCTCGCGCAGGCGTTCGACGACGCAGGCTTCCCGCCGGGCGTGTTCAACCTGGTGACCGGCGGGAACGAAGCCGGCCGTGCGCTTGTGGCGGATCCTCGCGTTGACCTGATCACGTTCACCGGCTCCGACGCCGTCGGATCGGCGATCATGCAGGCTGCCGCGCCCAACCTCGCGAGGGTCCTGCTGGAGCTCGGCGGCAAGTCGGCGATGATTGTGCGCCACGACGCAGACCTGCGAATGGCCATCGACAACGGGGCTCGGTCCGTGTCGGCACTGACTGGTCAAGGCTGCGCGCTCAACACGCGGCATCTGGTCGACGCGCGGATCGCCGGCGAGTACGTCTCGGGCCTGACGGAGGCCGTCAGCGCCATGAAGGTCGGGGATCCGGCGCAGGACGGCGTTCAGGTCGGGCCGCTCATCCGTCCCGCCCAGCGAGACAGGGTCCAGTCCTACGTCGACATCGGCGTCGCCGAGGGCGCCGACGTCATGTGCGGCGGCAGGCGGCCGGCGCACCTGCCCACGGGCTATTTCTATGAGCCGACCGTGTTCGCGAACGTCGACAACAGGAGCCGCCTCGCCCAGGAGGAGATCTTCGGACCAGTCGTGGCCGTGACGACCTTCGCGACGGACGACGAGGCCGTCGCGCTCGCGAACGACAGCGCTTTCGGGCTGCACGGCTCGGTGTTTTCCAGCGACTCCGGAACCGCGTTCGACATGGCCTGCAGGATCAAGTCCGGACAGATCGCGCTGAACCGCGGCGTCGGGCATATGAGCCCGCATGCGCCGTTCGGCGGCGTCAAGCGGTCCGGCCTCGGACGCGAGTACGGCGAGGAAGGCGTCCTCGAGTACACCGACATCAAGACGATCCTGTTCAACGCCGGATGACCGCCGGGCCGAGGACAGACGGGCGCGCCGACGGTGCTGTCGCCCTCGTCACCGGCGGCAGCCGGGGCCTCGGCGCGGCCGTCGCGGCCGAGCTCGTGGGGAAGGGCTATCGCGTCGCGGTCACAGGCCGCGACGAGGCCGCCCTTAGGGCCGTGGTCGACGCGCTGGGACCTTCCGCGACGGCCCTTCCCGGGGACGTCGGGGACCCCGACGCCGTGCGGGGCCAGTTCTCGGAGCTCGAACGACTCCTAGGGCCGCCTTCGGTGGTCGTCAACAACGCCGGGGCCGCGATCCCCGAGGCGATCTCCGAGTTGACGGACGGGGCCGTACTGGGACAGGTCCGGACGAACCTGCTCGGCGCGATGTGGACCTGTCGCGAGGCCCTGCGGTCTATGCCCGACGGCGGCGGCCACATCGTCAACGTGTCGTCGGAGAGCGTCCGGGATCCGCTCCCAATGCTCGGCGTCTACGCGGCGGCGAAGGCAGGACTCGAGACGTTCACGCTCGCCCTCGCTGAGGAGGGCGCAGCGCGAGGGGTACGCGTTTCGCTGTTCCGACCGGGCCGGATAGTGGGCGGCTTCAGCGACGGCTGGAGTGACGCAGCGAAGGCCGCCGCGCGGTCAGAATGGGAACGGTCCGGGCGTCTTGCGCGAATGGATCCCGGACGGATGACGGCGGCGGACGCCGCCGCTGCGCTAGTCAGCCTGGTGACGGGACCGGTGACGGGCTTCGTCAGCGTGATGAGCACACGGCCCACAGGACGTTGAGGGGCGGCCTTCCCACCTGAGGTGGGTCACGCCCCGTCGGCATGCCGCGCCGACAGGCGAAGGCCGCCGTCGAGCCGGATGACCTCACCGTTCAGGTAGTCGTTCCGGCAGATGGTCTCGACAAGCGACGCGTACTCCTGCGGCCTGCCGAGTCGCTTCGGGAACAGGACGCGCCGACCGAACGTCTCCTCGACCTCGTCCAAGGGACGGCGGAACGCGGGCGTCGCCATGACGCCCGGCGCGATGGACATGACCCGCACGCCGGTCGGCGCAAGGTCCCGCGCCGCGACAAGCGTCATCGCGGCGACGCCCGCCTTCGCCGCGGCGTACGGAAGCTGGCCGACGCCGCCCTCGAACGCCGCGATGGACGATGTGGTGACGATGACGCCCCTGTGGCCGTCCGGGTCGGGCGTCGTCGACGCCATCGCGGCGGCTCCGAGGCGCATCGCGTTGAATGTCCCGACGAGGAACAGATCGACGGTCCGCTGGAACGCCTCGATCGAATGGACGGACCCGTCCCGGCGGACGAGCCGGCCGCCCTGCGCAGGGCCGCCGTGGCATATCACCACGACGCGCAGCGGTCCGCGCGCGGCGGCCGCGCCCATCGCGGTGGCGAGCTCGCCCTCGTCCATGACGCTCGCGACGCGGACGTCGACGCCGGCTACTCCTGACAGCGATGCTTCGGCGGCCTGCCGGTTCAGGTCTGCCGCGGTCACGTGCATCCCCGCGGCCGCTAATGTGCCGACCGTCGCGCGACCGAGACCGCCGGCCGCCCCGACGACTACCGCTGACGCCCCTGCCAGGTCCATGCCGCACGGTAGACCGAAGGTTCGGTCCACCGCTAGTTTCGGGCACGCGCCGTCTGCATCGTTGGGAGAGCAGTGGTCCGTCTGTCCATGAGCTTCGAATGCGGTCGCTGCGGCCGCGGACGCGGCGGGGGCGTAGGCCGCCGCCCTCGGCATGGCGTCGTGGGCGGAACGGCTCGAATTTAAAAGGGTGAAGCTCAACGAGCATCACGCCACGGAGGACGGCTACATGCCAGCCCGCCTTGTCTTTTCGAGGGGCCGTCGCCGGCAGGACCGGCAGATACGGGATCGAGGCGGTCGTCGTCGCGCCCCAGCACGACCCGCCCGCGCTTGTGGCAGCAGCGGCAGTCCTCGACCTGACGATCGTCGCCGTCTACTGCCCCGACGAGCCTCATCTCGGCAAGCCCTCGACGACCGGCCCACGGCGATGGACTTGATTGTCGGGACGCTCCGGTCGGCCTGGGACGGGCGCACCCGTAGGGCACAAGGCAGCCGGGTCACGCCGTCACCCGCGCAGCAGCCGCACCCGCCCTGTGCTTGGGCGGTTCCTTTCTCGCGGCCGCGCGCAGGTCTTTCACTGGCATGAGGGTCGGCGAGGCGATCCGGTTGGTCGCCGCGACACCGATCTCGACGCTGGGATCGTGCTGGCGCGTCACGGGAAATTCAACAATCGCCGTGCACTGATGCTGCATGCCACCACTAGCCAAACGCTGGACGGTCACCTCGCCGCTGGTGACCGGCTGGCCCCACCTCCAATAACTCGCTCTTTGCGCGGTAAACGTTTGCAGGGCAGGTCGGGCTGATCGCGCTGCGCGGTCAGGATTCGGGCAGCGGGGCCGGTGCAGAGGCGCCGGCAGTCCGATCAGCCGGGCGTCGGCCTTCCGCAGTCGATTGACACCCGGTCCCACCCTCGGAAGAAGAAGCCCGCCCGCTGGCGGAGCGCTTGCGGGTCGGTCAGGGACAGCCCGGGCAGGCGCCGGTACAGCGCCGACAGGGCGATGCGTCCTTCGAGCCGGGCCAGGTTTCCGCCGAGGCAGACGTGGATGCCGTCCCCGAAGCCGAGGTGCCGGGGAGTTCGGCCGTCGTTCCAGTCGCGGTCCGCGACGAACTCGTCCGCCCTGTCGTACTTGCGGGGATCGCGGTTCCCTGCGCCGTAGAGGTTCAGGACGCGTGAGCCCGCGGGGATGTGGACGCCGTCGACGTCGCCCGCGACCAGCGCGGTACGGAACAGCCCGTGGATGGGGCCGTCGAAGCGGAGGCCTTCCTCAACGACAAGCGGCGCGATCGACGGATCGTCGACGAGCTTGGCGCGCTCCGACGGCGCGTTCTCTAGCGCGACGACCGTGTTCCCGATGAGGTTCGTGGTCGTCTCGTTGCCGGCGACAAGCAGCAGTCGGATGGCTGCGACCACGTCTCCGTCTGCGAACGCTGCGCCGTCGACCTCGGCGGTGAGCAGCGCCGAGATGAGATCGTCGGGATAGGTCTTCTCGCGGCGTCGGGAAGCGACGAGGTCGGCCAAGTACCCCATGAGGCTTGCCTCGCGGACCTCGCGGGGCACGTCGGCGATCTGCCCAGCCGCCGCGACGGACGCGTCCGACCAGTCCTTCACGCGGTGGCGGTCCACCGAGGGGATACCGAGGAGTTCGCATATGACGGTGATCGGCAACGGGACCGCGAAGTCGGCAAGGAGGTCGACGTCGCCGGTTTCGATCATCCGGTCGACGAGCTGGTCGGTGAGCTTCTCGATGTAGGGCTCGAGCTCTGCGATGCGCTTGCGGCTGAACGCCGCGTTCATGAGACGGCGCTGGCCGGTGTGGACCGGCGGGTCCGCGTACGACAGGAACTCGTTGCTTTCGCCGGTCGTGCTGCCCGTCACGCCGAAGCGGTTCGAGTAGATGTTCGGTTGACGGACGACGGCCTGCACGGCGTCGTAGCCGTAGATCTGGAAGAAGCCGTGACCGTCGACGAAGTGCACGTCGGCCACGGCCCGGTCGGCCGCGATGACTGCGTACGGCGACTCCGGCTTGTCGTCATAGGGCCGGTACGCCGGGCTCCCTGGCTTCACCATGGTGTCTTTGCCGTCCACGATGGACTCCTTGTCTGACCGGTCCGGAGAAGGCCGAACGTTTGGTTACACCACTATGCAGCAGATCACACCTAGCTGACAAGCGTATCCGCCGGACACTCACAACATTTGCGCAACGCCTTCGCCGGGCTCGCACGTCGTCGCGCCGAGCTGCACGGGCCGCGCCGCATCCCGCCCCGATTTCTCCGTCCGGCGTCGCCGCGACAACGACCGCACAGTAGGGGGTCGGCGGGTCGGAACCGCAGAGCCGGGAAGGGCGAAGGCAGACGTGACCGCGTACCCCTGCCAGCGGCGGCACGGCGCGACCGGCTGGCCGGGACCTGGGCGGCGGTTCGAGTCAGTTCAGCGGGTTGCCGCGCTCAGGCCGGCGCAGCCGTCGCGGGAGCGCTCAACAGCTCGACGATCTCGTCGGCCGTGACCGTGTCATAGCGGTGGCGGGAGATCGCGAGCGAGGCATGGACGATCTCCGGGTCGTAGCCTTCGACGCCGTCCTCGACGAGGCACACGAAGTAGTCCCTGTGGACGGCTGACCTCATCGTGGAGTCCACGCATCCGTCGGACATGACCCCAGCGACGAGCACCGTCTCGACGCCTTGTCCGCGAAGGACCTCGTCCAGTGCCGTCTCGAAGAAGGCGCTGGACCGGGTCTTGCGAACGACGACCTCCTCGCCGGCCGGGGCCAGCGCGTCGACGGTCGCGTGGCCCCACGTGCCGCTGACGACGGTCACGGGGACGTCCACGCCGTAGACCTTTCCCGCGGCTTCCATGCGACGGCCGATGAAGTGCTGCCACGCCGGCGCCATCATTTCGTCCTCCGGCGCGGTCTGCTGAACATGCACGACCGCCATGCCGAGCGAACGCGCCGCCGCCAGGACCCGCGCGAGGCGGTCCGTCATTGCGACCATCTTCGACACGTCGAAGCCTGCGAGCGCGTTCTTTCCCTCGGGGTGGCAATAGTCGTTCTGTACATCGATTAAGACCAGCGCCACGGTTGACCGTTCGATCAGTCGGGCTTTCATCGTTTGGCTTAGCGTCATGCTCTTGTCCCTTCGTGGGGCGTGTCGGATGCATCGTGCCGGTGGTCAGGCGAGCCGTGGACGCGGCGGCCGCGCGGCGCCGCGCCACTAGGAGTCATGGGCGGGACCGGATGGTCGCAAGATTTCCGCGGTCGAGAACTTGTGGCCGGACTTCTCGAGTTGGCGCAAAAACAGCGGGGCCATGACCTCGTCCGGAGACAGGCATTCGGGGCAAGCGCCTTCCAGCGCCTCGATCTGGAAGACGACTCGCCCGTCGACGGCCGCCATGACGTGCACTCCGTAGCCGTCGTAGCCGAGGGTGCGGCGCGTCGGTTCCATCGCGGCGTTGAGGTCGTTGAGGGCCGCATCGGGGCCGTCGTTGCCGATTGCTGTCATGAAGCCTCCTAAATCGGTGAGTGGCCGGCGTCCGCCGACGCTTCGGGAACAGGTCTGGTGACTGGCCACGATCGTCCGACGGACGCAGCAAAGGTGGAGTGGCGTCCGATGCCGCCAACGACGAAAACGAGCAGGTCCTGCACGGACTGGAAAACCGGCACGCGGCTGTCGGCGCTGGCGGCGAAGCGGCGCGGCCACTCGTGCATGTCGTACATGCCGCCAAGCCGGGCCGTCCGGGTGTCAATGCGCGCGTTCTCGTACAGGTAGCCGCGGACGTCGCCACGGCTCCAGCCGGCATCGGCAAGGATCTCCGCGTGCTCCGGGGACAGGAACAGCCCAACGGGCCCTGGGAGGTAGGCCGTGTTGATGGCCATCGTCGACATGGCGTCCGCGACCGTGACCATGAGCCCCTCTGGGTGACCGTTGACGTGGTCGTTGATGTTGCGCAGGCCGTCCAGGCCGACGACCGTGACGAGCGACTCGCCCTCGGCGTGCCCTTGCTCAACGTGGAACGCGGGCCAGGCGACCTGTTCCAGGTTCTCGGAGACGCAGGCTCCCCATTTCCCGCCGTGGCCCTGCGTGGACCGGTCGAGGTCGCCCGGCAGGCAGCCCCCGACGTTCATCAAGGTCAGGCGTACCGCCCGGCCGATGGTCGCGTTGGACCGGAAGCCGGGCCCGAAGGCGCCCGCGCCGCCGTGAATGCCCAGCCGGTCGGCGACCGGGCCGCCGACAAGAAGGAACGGGGTAACCGGGTGGGTAGTCGTCTGTACGACGTACAGGTTGAACGCGGGGTCGAGCATCGCCTTGAACGCCGCCAGGAGCAGAGGCATGTAGTCCGCTCTGCAACCCGCCATGACGGCGTTCGCTGCGAGCTTCTCTACCGTCAACGGGGCCCACTTCGGCGGGAGGAGCCCCAGGACGCCGTCGGGCGGTTCTCCGCTGCTCGCTACGAAGGCTCGCACGGCGTCGCCGGTGGGCAGGACAATGGGTAGCCCGTCCGCGGCCCAGGGGTGGTCGGACGTTCCGGCGACCTCCTCGTGGCCGGGCGTCATGGCGCGTCGAACTGTCGCGGCGGTGCGTGGGCGTTCCTCACGGCACGTCCCCCGCCGCGTTCAGCAGGCCGAACGGCGCCAGGTGCACCTCGAGCTGCTCCCAGGCCTGGGCTGCGAGGCTGTGTATGCGCTCGTCTGAGGCCCCGGCCACAGGGTGATCGACGACGACAATGGGGAGTTGCGGCATGCCGAGTTCCGCGGCCAGGTCCCTGGCCATGTCGGCGAATGCGGCCGTGCACAGGTGTGCCGTCCACACGCCTTGATCGTTGAGCCTGACCGAGTCGCGGACACTCCACGACGTGCAGCCGCCTCAATCGCCGGTCCCGGCGACGACAGCGCCGCAAAGACGGGCCATCTCGTCCAGGAGGTCCTGCGGCGCTGCGTCCGGGCTCGCCTTGCTGTACCGGAGCACTTCACCTGCCGGGAGCCGCTTGCGGGCGAAGCCGGCGACCGCCCCGAACAGTTCCGGCGCCTTGGGCTTGTGATTGTCGAAGGACGCGAACGGCAGCCGCGGGCGTGGAGGGGTGCGAACTGGCACGTCGGTCAGGGTCGGGAAGTCCCCGACCGGGCTAACGAGCCCCTTTACCTGCATGGTTCCTCCTGGTGCCGAACGTTTGGTTTACCCTAGAACGTGCGCTGGTGCCGGCGCAAGACCGCGCGTTGACTCACCAATAATGCGCGCGTAGGGGTAGTCGTTGACTCACTCATGGATGCGCGCGTGGAGCGCGCCTGTCGTGCTGGTGGGTGGCCGGCCGGTAGGTCCTGAGCATGGGACTGACGA
>JAABUT010002573.1_pt1 | contig 17131 bp, 15 predicted proteins | sample 5559281 | NCBI WGS metagenome assembly JAABUT01 (sample SAMN10711880, study PRJNA513359) | rock metagenome | isolation source: Antarctica rocks | place: Antarctica: Victoria Land, Ricker Hills nord | collected 2016-01-04 | reverse complement strand
ACCCAACTCCATCGCCACCATGCGCCGCAGGCTGACCGTTGCTCTCGCCAAGAGCCTCGATCGATGTCCCTGCTGCCAAGCACTACGACACGCGACTAGCTCATCCCCCGTTCGTGACGCAGTAAGATTAGAGAAAACGTCACAGCAGGTGATCTACTTTTCGCTTCCGAGAAGGTGAGTTATCGAAGGCGATTGGGTCGGCCGGCCGTTTCCGAGAAGCGCGATTCTCGGAAGCGACGTTGGAGGCATCACTAACCCTAAATCGGGGGTTCAGCGTCGCAGCATGGTTGTCTCCCTCACCGACGGCCATCAGGAGCGAGCAGGCAGCACGCTCGCGAACCTCGGCATGATCTCCGCCTCCGCGACGAGAAAAAACTCTCCTCCGAGGCTCTCGGCGTGCTTGGCCAGGAGGTCCTTCAGCCGGTCCTCCAGCGCCTTGGCGTCGGCGCCGCTTGACAGGCCGTGCGACAGGTGGAGCTTCCATTCTACCTTGCCCGCCGGCGGCAGTCCGGCATTGAGTTCCCTGCGGCGGCGCTCCATGTCGTTGCTGAAGCCCACCTTCACCAGTGCCTTCCGGTACAGCGACGGGCTCGGCCGGCCGAGCAGCGCGGCGACGTCGCCCTCCATTCGCATGATGTAGAGCCGATGCTCGCCGTCCGCTTTGGTGACCGACGTGGTGCCGAAGGCAGGCACCAGCCCGTTCGAAGGTCGGAAGCTCTCGATGAGCGGCGCGATGGCCGGTGCCGGCGGAAGCAGTGGCGCCTCGCCGAACACCGGCACCTCGACCAGAGGCAGCTTCATTACGCGGGCGACGTCGGCAGACGATAGTCTCGGACTCCAGGTCGCGATCGCCTGGCCCGCGTCGGAGCGGTACGTGTCTGTGGCGACGTAATCGACGAGGTAGGGCTTGGTGCCGCGCCAAGCGCGACGCACCGGCAGGGCGAGGGACCACTGGCCGAGCCACTTGTTGTCGGCCTTGCGCTTCATCCCCGCTGCAGATGCTTTGTCGCTGTCGCGGATCGGCATGATGTCGATTTGAAGCACGCCGAGCACTTGGCGCCGCTGCGCCCTGGGCGTCGCCGCCACTCCGGCCCCGTAGATCAGGAACAGATCGCCATCGACGGCTTTCTTCATAATATGGGTGCGGTGCTTCTCCTGCGTCCAGCCGATGTAGCCATCCTCCTCGGGCGAGAAGCCGAAGAACGAGCGGAGGAAGATCGAGGGCATCTTCGCACCGGCGGCCAGGGCACCCAGCTCGGTGAGGCTCACCGCTGGCACGCCGCCTGGAAGACGCTGCCGCCCTGAATGATCCAGTTCGGGTTGGCGACGGACGTCCAGGGGCCGCCGCCCTCGCCAGGGCGGTATGAGCCGCTGCCCGCGGCTTGCCCGCCTAGGATGATAGTCCTCGTCCGGCAGTTCACGGCGATGGTGGTCGACGTATCCGACGTCCCATCCTTCACGCACTTCTTCCACTTCGGGCTCTCGGACGTCAGCTGCGCGTACCGCTCGCAATATTCCGAGCCGTTGGTCGCCATCTGCTTCTCGGTGAGGCTTACTGTCTCGCGGTTGACGCGGCGGGTCTGGGTCACAGTGAGGCTGACCCCGTTGGATGAGAGCCAGATCACATCCCCAACCTCGACCGCCTGGGCCGCATGCGCGACGGCAAGCGCCGCCATAACCAGAATCCAACGTTGCATCCCATGTTCCTCTAGACCGGGATCGTAGGACGGGAGAGAGGAGGAGCGCCAGCTCCGTTCTACCGCGCCTACACTGCAGCGAAGGAGGCACGGCGCGGGACCATTGGGCCTCGGCAAGTTCCGGGAAGGGTCGCTATCGGCAGCGAGGAGTAGCCTACAGCGTTGCGTCAGCCTCCCAGCGCTGGTCCAAAGCCCTTTTCTCGTCTCCACTCAGATAGTGTCGTACGAACCAAGCCGAGACCCTGACGAAATTGGCTAAGCTCCTCCGAAGAGGGAAACAGGCTCGCAAGTTCAGAAGCAAAGACCTTGAGTTCTTTTACGTCCCTTTTGATGCTTCGGGCTGTTCGACTTAACTTCGTGAGCTCGGCCGCAAGTTCAGATCTAAGGAACTCGTCGGCTATTATTTCTCTCGTCTGCTTCTGGATGACACGCCTCGCAGCGTCGATATTTGTATCGTATGCCTTCTGAGTTGGAACAATGCACGCAACAGGCATGCCGTCTTTGGTGATACGAAGGACCTGCCCTGTGTTCTCGACTACCCTTCGCTTGAGCGACCACATTTTGCGAACGACGTCTATTTCGCAGTCCTCCACCCCATCGCAATAAACGTCCTGGCTGTTTTTTTCATACTCAGATATTGTGATAAAAGCACAGAATTGGTCGTTTAGCCCACCTATGTAGACGGCCTTTTCGGTCTCCTGAACGAACGACACGATCGCAGATAGATTGGTGCGAGCGTCGTTTTTTCCGACGACACCATTGCGTGGAACAGCCCACTTAAGCGTCATCTTCCCCTCCGCTGTTTAAGTTACGATCGTAACGTATGTCGTAATGAAGGCGAACGCAAGGGCCTACTCCGTTCAGAGCGTAAGAAAGCCTACCGAGTTCCAGACCCAGCCAACGTGGGCGAACGTTGCCGAACCATCATCCTCTCGAGAGCGCTTCCGATAATTGCCCTTCCCGGAAGTCTCCCGGACGCGGAAAAGCCTCGCCGGCCGAAGCCAGCGGGGGCTGAAAGGGATCCGTCCCGGTTCGGGCCAGCGTTAATGTGGACCTCGATCCTGCCGATCGCGCATCAGCGTGATGCTCTCGTGCATGTCGCCGATGGATTTGGACTGCTCGGCGACGATCTTGGCGAGGTCGCTCACGTTGTGCCGCGTCTCGGACCCCACCTCGACCATGTTCTGGATGCGCTGGTCCTGCAGCCTGTTGTTCTGGATCTGCACGTCGAGGCGCGGGATATCCTCGGTCTGGCGGCGTTCCACGAGTTCGAGGCGGCGGCCGAAGCTTTCGACGCGGTCGCCGAGCTGCGTGTAGCCGACGAGCTGGGCCGCCGCGACCCCGAGGATCGAGATCAGCAGCGGCATGTTCCAGGACCAGTCGAACAGCGACTTGCGAGCCTGTGGCGCCTCTGTCGGGTTCCGGGCCGCCTTGAAGTCGGCGAGCAGCGTGGCGAGCGTGTAGGGATCGACCTGCGACATGTCCACACTTTCGTCATCGGGGAGAATGTGTGGCCCGTCGGCGTGCCCTTTCCGTGCCGCCAGCGCCTGGCGGTATGCGGGGCTGTCGATGGACGGGCGAGGATGGGCGTCCTCCCCTGCGGAGGCTTCCCCGACCTGCTTCGCAGGCCCGGGACCCAAGCCTCCTCCGCCCGGGACCGGGTCCACCTATCGCCCCGCTCGCTTCGGCGCGATGCCGCGGCTCACATGCGTGCCCGGACTTGATCCGGGTACCGGCCCCTGGATGGCCTGGGGCGCCTTGGCCAGCGCCGTGAGCGCGGCCGTCTTGTCCGAGGAGCCCTTGGACGAGCCGCACCAATAGGTCAGCACCGTGGTCCAACCCGCCGTCAGGGCGCCGAGGATGCCCTGCGCGATCGACTGGTCGCCGATATGGAACAGCATGATGGCGCAGATCACGAAGAAGCCCGCCACGGTGATGGCCGACACGATCGCGGGCGCCCATTCCATCGGCGACCCGCTCCTGATGTACTGAACTTCCGTGGCCCGCGCGTCCTGGACGTCGTGCAGCCGCGCGTCGAGCTCCTGCTGGGCGGCCTCGGCGGCGGCGGCGAAATGATCCTCGATCGGCTGCAGTTTCGTGGCCGCGGCGGCCGGATCGGCGTCGATCCGGGCCTTGACGGTCGCCGGTGTCGCGGTCGCGGGATCGTCGCCGAGCGCCGCCGCGATCGCTGCGAAGGCCGGGCCGACAAACAGGCTGAACGGGAACGGCACGGCCGCGCCGAGGATGGTCGAGAGCGTCGGCAGGGCCGCACGTGCCATGGACTCGGCCACCGGCACGAGCGTGAGGGGATCGAAGCCGAGGTTCATGTCAGGCGGCCTTTCGGGTGAGAGCGGCGACGAGGCGAGCCCAGAAGCCCGGTGCGGCAGAGGTCGGCAGCAGGTGCGGCGGAGGAGGCTTGGGTCCCGGGCCTGCGATGCAGGTTCGGGAAGCCTCCGCAGGTCCGGCGATCGGCGGGATGAACCCGGGGGGCAGTGGCGCAGCCGGCACGGGGGACGCCTTGTCCCCGGCACTGTCGAGCGCTTTCCACGTCTTCGGCCCCGCGATGCCGTCGACCGGCAGCCCTGTCGCGGCCTGGAAAGCGCGAACGGCACCCTTCGTCGCGAAGCCGAAGGTCCCGTCCGCCCCGACGGGGTAGCGGGCGGTCGCGAGAGCGGTCTGCAGGGCGGCGACTTGCGGGCCGGTCGCGCCGAGCGCCAGCGTCGGCCGCGCGGTCGGCGCCGGCGCCGGCGGCCGCACCGTGGCGCTCGCCACCACCATGCCGGCCTTGTCCCACTGATAGAGGTCGTGCGCCCGCATGATCGAGCGCAGCTTGGTGTCGTAGAGGTGGTCGGTCGCGTAGACGCCGGTGAGATGTTCGGCGAAGGCATCGGCATCGGGCAGCACGCGGCGCGCCGCCTCGTAGTGGTGCGAGGTCGCCAGCAGCTGCGCGTGCTGGTCGAAGGCCTCGGCGATCGATGCGAAGGCGCGGAACTTGGTCGTGATGGCCACCAAGCGGCCGCCGACGTCCTCGTGGGTGCCGCAGGCCACGCCGGGCTGGCCGACACTGGCCTTGATGCCGAAGGGGTTGTTCGACCCGGGCGGCATGGCCGAGCCCCAATTGCTCTCGAGCGCCCATTGCGCGAGGCACACCGAGGCCGGGACGCGCCACTTCGTTTCGCCGGCCTGCGCGGCCTCGACGATGTCGAGCGGGAATGTGCCTGCTGTCATGGGGATGCTCCGGGGAAAGCGGGAAAGCCCGCCGGCCGGGCGAGCCGGACGGCGGGGCTCGTTTGGGCGCAAGGCGCCGAGGTGTCAGCCGAAACTGGCGGTGGCACGCGCCAACGGGTCGGCCTGAGCCGCGTCGGCCAGGGTCGCGGCGGGGTCGGGCTGGGCCGCGTCGATCTGGGCGGGCGCCTGCCCTGCGGGATCCAAGCCCCCTCGGCCCACCGCCGATGCCGCCATGGCCTCGAGCGAGGCCAGCGCCGCCTGGGCACTGCCGGTGAGCGACGCGATGGTGGCGTCGATGGCGTCGCGGATACGGGTCAGTTCGGCGACCCCGGCCTTGACCTTGGCGCGGATCTCGCCCGGCAGGCCGGCCAGCGAGGCGAGGTCGGCCTCGGCCTCCTTCAGGATATCGGTCGGTCTCATGATGCGGGTGCTCCTGCCGGCGGGGCGCGCGAAGGGCGCGCGGAAGCGCCCCGCGCGGCCGGCGCGCGCGAGGGCGAAAGGGTGTGAAGGGGAAGGATCGGGTTGGATACCAATGAGCGCTAAAGCGCCGTCGTCATCGGCGCCGCTACTTCACCCGGGCGAACCACGCCTCGAGGTCGAGACCGGCTCCCGCGGCGATGCGGGCAAGCTTGGGGCTGTCCTTCGGGATCGCGCCACGATAGCCCGACACCCAATAGTCGCGCGTCGCCGGCGTGGCGCCCGCGAGGTATTTATCGACCGCGGCCGTCTGGGCATCGGTGAGCGCGCCGCGCAGCCGCGCCCCCGTGGTGCTCGGGATGACGGGAGGAGGTGCCGGCGCGGGCGTCGGTGTGTGGCCGGCGGCGAGCCACGCCTGATACGCCTGCCGGTCGATGTTGTTTGCATCGCTTGGAATGCAGGGCCCCATCGCTGTCGCGACGGATAAGATCTGAATCATGTGTGAGCGTGTACGCCATTCTCTACAGCCTCCACACAGCAGAAGGACACAATCAAAGCTCGGAAGATAGCGTCAATCCAGTACCGGCGTTCGTGTTCTGGCAGACAAACGCCCCCCGTCGCGGTGGCGGTAGTATATAAGGCAAAAGAGCTTGTTCCAATGCCGCTGGCGCTTGGCTGAGACGCACCCGACGTAACCCATGCTCCGACAATCGTAAGTGTCGGAGTTGCGCGCATTTGTACGGGAAGTAAGTACGCCAGCGTTGGAGTTGATCCTCCCGTATTGTAAGCATAAAGATAGATGTAGACGTTCGGAGACAGAAGCGAAGTATAGTATCGCAGGCACAGCGCCAACTCGACGCTGAGCGGTCGACGCTCGAACGGCGTCGCGACCGGCCCCGGCTCGAACTGCACCTTGCCGAGCGTGCCGGTCGAAAACTCGATCGTGGTGTTGGCCCCGGCGCTCAGGCCGGTCACCACGAGCGGGCTCGCCACATAGGATCCCGCCGCGGTCCCCTGATAGACCCGCGCCGTGGCGGTGCCGGTCCAGGACAGCGTATAGGTGCCGCCCTCGACGTTGGCGGCCTCGATCACCTGAGTCAGCGTGCCGGCCGTGATCGTGACCGTGGTGTCGGGCGTGGCGGCCGTAAACGTATAGGTGCAGCCCGCGGCACCCGCCTTCCAGCGGTCGTGCCCGTAGGCCGAAGCCGCCAGCGCCGTGCCGCTCGCCTGGGCGCGCTGGTTGATGGCGAAATTGCCGTTGATGACGCGGTTGCGGAAGCCCGCGAGCGGACCGCCGTTGAGGCCCGACACGACGCCGCTCGGCTGGTCGATCACGGTCCACTTGTTGGCGGTGTTGGATTCGAGCGCCAGGTACGCATAGGGCGCCGCCAGCACGGCATTGGCGGCGCCGTTGACCGTGTCGGTTCCGGCGGCCGCGATCGTGACCGTGCTGGTGGCCGAACAGGCGCCGCTCTCGTCGACGATCGTCAGGGCGGCCCCGGCCGGATAGGCGGAGGCCGCCGGCAGGGTCAGCACGCGCGCGGCCGTGAGCGCCGTGAGCGCGACCGTGCGGTCGCTCGCCAGCACCGTATAGGCGGCGTCGCTGACCTGGGTGCGGCCGATGATGGCGGCGGCGGCGCGGTCCGCATAGGCCGTGGTGGCGATGCGGGTCGAGTTGTTGTTCTGCGGCTGGGTGGGGGCCGTCGGGGTGCCGGTCAGGCTCGCGTTGGCGGATGTCGCGTAATTGGCGCCCGCATAGGCATAGGTGACGAAACTGGCCGTGACGAAACCCGTGGTGGCGATCTTGCCCGAACTGTCGCCGGCCGCCGGCGTGGGGGCCTGCGGCGTGCCGGTGAGGACCGGGCTGGCGAGCGGCGCATAGGTGGAGCCGGCCGTGGCGGCCGTCAGGAAGCTCGCGGCCACGAAACCCGTGGTGGCGAGTTTCGTGGTGCTGTCGCCCGCGGCCGCGGTCGGCGCGCTCGGCGTGCCGGTGAGGGCCGGCGAGGCCAGCGGCGCCGCGCCGCCCACGTCGGCCACGCCGAGCGTCACGGCCCCGGTGCGGCCCGCCACGCTGCTGACGGCGCCGCTACCGCCCGCGAGGGGTGCCCAGGCCGAGCCCGTCCACACGATCGGGCTCGCGGTCGCGTCGTTATAGGCCAGCGTGCCGGTGGTGGGCGCGTAGAACATCCAGGCGCCGTCCTGCCAGGCCGCGACGTTGAGATCCTTGCCCTGCCAGGCCCCCGAGCCGCCGCTGGCCACGATCCAGCACTGCCCGTCGCCGGGCGAGGCCGGGGGCGCCGCCAGCGCGCTCGATTGGATCTGCAGCTGCACCAGCGCGTCGAGCATGCGCAGCGCCGCGTTATGGGTGACGGTCTTCTGGTTCTGGTTCTGGTCGAGGTAGGGCAGTTTCAGGTTGGGCGAAGCGCTCATGCTGGGCTCCTAGCAGCGGCACACGCGACCGCAACGCGCGGAACTCGCGACGACCGCTATTTCAAATAAAAGCTGGTTTTCAGAGACGGAAGCGAGATATCATTCTTGTTTTCGTATCGTCGAGCCCACGTCAACTTTAATGTACCGGACACGATTGTAATTCGATAGGTCAGAAATCAAATTAAATTCAAATCACGTGAAGATCGACGCCTTGCATCTCAACATACCATTTGGCCGTCTTCAGCAATCTGTTACGTCGACCCCGGGTGAGGTTTCCCCAAACCTCACCGTGATGAACATTGTCATCCAATGGGTCGTATCCGACCTGCAGAGTCTCGGATCGGAGATAACCCGCCTCAAACCAGACAGAGCCTATGAACGGCGGTTGGGTGACAAATCTTGGAGCGTCCAGGCCAGCTTCAAGGATGGACGGCTCAAGATCAACGGACATCCCCCGATTGCCCTCGGTCGAGGCCTGAAAGGCCATCGACGATACGCGAAAACCGCTACTCGCCTTCTCGTCGACGACTCTATACTGCTCCGAGATACGACGGATTATCCGGTCGGCGCTGCCGATTTCGGCGTGATCGTGTGGAATGACCTCTCCACTCTTATCACGCGGCGGCTGAGACAACGGCACGCGCTGGCTCCGTCACATCCTTTATCCAGCGAACGACCTCGGTGAAGTCGACCGTCAGGACCAGTTCGTCGCCGTCCTCGTTTGTATCGGGCGTTTTACGCCAAGCATGGACATCATTCGGCGCGCGAACGTGCAGCTCGATGTCGCCTTTCGCCAGATGCCATTCGATTTGCAGGTCGCCGTTCACGCCAGGCACGACACTCGGCGCCGGCGCCTCGGGGTCGCAGATGGACTTCAGCATGTTCAAAGCGAAACTTGCCGTTCCGAAGTCCACAGGACCGGCATGGTAGCCATTCCACCCCACCGGAAGCCGACAGAGTTGATCAAGCCTGTCGACGACGATAGCACGCCATCGTGTCGGGCGTTCGGTCATGAGCACACGGGCGTGCGGCACGTTCAGAGGGCGCACGACTTCCATAGAAGCGATCGAAGAGCTTCCTGAAAACGATGGTCTCTGTTGCAATTTGCTCACCGCATCCGTCCCCAGAGCTTATGAGCCGAATCAGTCGTAACCTCGGCGAATAGCCTGACGATCATATCGCGTCCGCGCCCAAGGAAATCAATTGCCGATGGCACGTCGGGGCGATCCGGAACGCCACGTGCCGTCAAGGTGAGCGAGATGAGCTGCTGCATCGAGGGCTCAATGGCGGTCACGCTCTCGCATGTCAACCTCCCTTGGGGCTGACCTTTTTCCGAATGGATGATGCGCCGGAACGAGCAAGCGAAATCGTTGGGGGGTGTTCCGGGGATGCTCACAAAAGTAAGCCAGTCAGATGGGTTGATTTCGGTACCGCGAGATCCTCCAATGTGATTGATATATGAGATCTCGCATTGCCGAACGACGAGGGCCTGCGATTGCAAGCCGGAAAAATAGTGCTCCAAGCGACGTGCCTCGTCCTGGAACTTCGCGGCAATTGCGTCGAAACGGGGATACTCGTTCGATTGATCTCCAACCTTCCGCCAATTGTGCAACAGCCTGTCGCTTTGAAACTGGATCAGCTCGTCACCATCTCGCGACACGAACCAAAAGCGGTTAGACGATGCTCCCGTCACGAATCCAAAATTCAGCTGTGGACCTTGTGGCAGCCCAAACGTTTCGAAGGTGGGAGGAAGTGGCGGCAGCTCCTGCACGTTTGGAAAGGCATCACGAAACAGCGCCCAAACTTCACCCGCCCTAATCTGCTGATAGCCGTGAGGCGGGTCGAATTGGATTCCCAGCACCACCTCACCGAGCGGAGGGTTGGCAAAATCCGGAAGATCGCTCGGCCTTGGCAATGCGTTCGCCCTTGTCCGCACATCGAAGCGCTTTTCCCGGAAACACGTTAACATCAGGTTCCGTTCACCGCACCTGATGAATCGAAGCGGGTCACTGCTTCCGACACTTCCAAGTGGGGCTCAGAGGTACACCTTCCGCGTCGCCACCTGGCCGCGGCCGACGACAGCCGAGAGCTGGTAGAGGTTGATCGTGTAGGAGGGCTGCGGGGCGCCGAAGTCGGCCGCTTGCTGGGCCGCACTATAGGTCCAGGTGGGCGCCGACAGGCCGGCCACGGTGCGCAGCACGACCCCGGCCCCGTCCGTCACCTCGAGGTCGTAGAGCTCGCTCTGTTCGTTGAGCGGCACATTGTCGGGGTCCCAGCCGTCGCCGTTGAAGCGCGTGCGCCGCGCCCAGGTGAAGGCGACGTCGGTCGCGGGCAGCGCGCGGCGGCCGCCGATCTGGGACACCGAGAAGGGCCGCAGGCCGGTGGCCGGGAAGGCGAGGCTGGCGGCGCTGTAGGTGGGGTCGCTCGGCGGAAACAGGCTCGGGCCGTAGCGCAAGCTCTGCACGAGCCCGCGCCCGTCCAAGGTCATGTCGAGCGGCGTCAAGGTGTTGGCGTCCAGCACCACCACACGGGCGCCGCGCGGCGCCGGCGCCCCCATGGCGGCCTCGGTGCCGAGCTGGCCGCGCAGCAGCTTGGTGAGGTTGTAGGCCCCGACGCCGACCAGCTGCGCGTTCTGGTACTGCAACACCTCCCAGTCGCCGGTGGCGGCATTCTTGACCGCGATGGCGCCGGCGCCCGAGAGCACCTGGGCCTCGCTGAGCGACAGCAGCTGCGCGCCCCCGTAGAGCCGCAGCGACACCACGTTGCCGAAGTCCCAGCGGTCGACCGGCCCGGCATAGAGCGGGCTGGTCAGCTGCCCCATCGCGGCCGGCACGGGCGCCGTGGTGACGTAATCGTAGCCGCCGCCGCCGTTGGCCCGATAGATGTCGACCCCGCACCAGGGCGCCGCATAGGCGGCGATGCGGGGCGCCCAGAGTTCGGGCTCGGCGCCCGTGACGGGCGGCAGCGGCAGGAACTCGATGATGGGCGGCCCGTAGCTGCCGAGCTTCGGCGTGCCCGACCGCGGCTGCGGCGGCGAGGCCACGCGCAAGAGCGACGGGTCGAAGCCCACGAGCTCGGCCGTGCGGAACGTGGTGGTGTGGACGCTCTTGATGCGGAACGGCAGCGTCAGCCCATCGAACGTCACCGTGACGGCGTCGCCGGCGTCGAGAGCCAGGCGCGAGGGCGGCAGCTTGACGGTGCCGGTCTCGCGGCCCGCCCACACCTGCTGGAGCAGCGACAGAGCCGTGTCGGCCGCATAGGCCGGGTCGAGCACGGCCGCGGTCGACAGGGTGGCGACGTTCTGGCTGTTGCCGATGGCCTTGCGGCCCTCGACGGCGGCGGAGGCATAGCCCCGGTACGGGTCCGCGAAGGAGAGCCGCAGCGCACCCGGCAGGTCGGTGTCGGCCTGGCGGGTGAAACTGTAAGCGGGGTCGGCCGCGCCCTCGACCGCGAGCCCGTCGACCGCGAGCGGCACCACCCGCACATTGCCCCGGGCGAAGAACACCAGCGACCCGCCCGATTCGGCGGCGTCGAACTGGTGGGCGTCCATCAGCCCGGCCAGAATGTCGCGCGGCGACATCAGGGCATCGGTGGCGTAGCCCAGCACCAGGGTCGAGGGACTGAGCAGCGCCGACACGTCATAGGCCGTGACGGCCGCGGCGGCGCAGAGTTCGGCGATGATCCATTTCAGCGGCACTTCCGAGAGCCGCCCCGTGAGCCAGTGGCCGAGCTCGTAGTTGGGCGTGTCGTGCCACACGGCCGTGCGGGCCGGGAAGTCCGGGAACGGCCGGGCGTCCCAGGCCCAGGCGTACATGTCGGCGGTCGACACCATGGGGCCGCCATAGGCGGCCGAGGTGGGCGCGCGGTCGCGCCAGTAGGAGAGCGTCGCCTCGAGATAGGCCCGCTGCACCGGATCGTCCTTCGAGCCCAGCGAGAAGTAGGGCAGCGAGGATTCGGCACTCTTCGGGTCGTAGAACACGTTGGGCTGGTTCGGCCCCTTGTCGACCGCCGGGCAGCCGAACTCGGTGAAGCGGATGGGTTTCGCCTGCGCCGCATAGGCGGTGGCGCCGGCGTTCTCGACGCCGCCGGGCCGGCTGTAATGCGGGTTCAGCCACCAGTTGCGGATGTCCTTCTGCCGGAACACCCAGGGCTTGCCCACCGCCGTGTCGACGATCGGCGTGCGGGTCTGCGCCACCCGGTCGGCCGGGCTGGCGTAGTACCAGGCATAGTCCTCGCCGCCCTCGATGTTGGACTGCAGGTAGCCCTTGTCGTAGATCGCGAAGGGCCCGGCCACCGGATCGGAATCGCGGTTGGGGGCGCCGTCGCGCCAGTCGGCGACAGGCAGGTAATTGTCGATGCCGATGAAGTCGATGTTGGCGTCCGACCACAGCGGGTCCATGTTGAAGATCACGTCGCCGGTGCCGTCGACGGGCCGGTGCGAATGGTATTCGGTCCAGTCGGCCGCGTAGCCGACCTTGCACCCGCCCCCGACGATCGCCTTGACCTGGGCCGCGAGGCTCTTCAGCGCCGCGACGGCCGGATAGGCGGCGTCCCCGACGCCCGAACGGAGCTGGGTCAGGCCCACCAGTTCCGAACCGATCACGAAGGCGTCGACGCCGCCGGCCTGGACGGCGAGCTGCGCGTAATGCAGCACCATCGGGCCATATTGGGCGAAGAAGGCGTTGACCTGGGTGGCGGCGGCCGCGGTCTTGTCGGCGGTGCCCGGCTGGCCCGGGCCGGGGTAGCAGGTGATGCGGCCCCGCCACGGGAACGGCGCCTGCTGGGCGGAGCCATAGGGGTCCGGCAGGCCGTTGCCGGGCGGCACGTCCATCATGACGAAGGGGTAGAACTGCACCCGCAGCCCGTCGGCATTCATGGCCTGGATGGCCTGGATCACGGTGTCGTCGGAGGGCGTGCCGCCGAAGGCCGGCACCGTCCCGGCGGCTGACGCCGCGGAGGTCGGCGCCGAAGCGCCGAGCCCGGTCGGGTCGAGGGTCGAGGGGTCGATCTGGCTGACCAGCGCGGCGGTTGACCGGGTCTGGCCCGCCCCCGCCCAATCGACCGGCTTCACCACGATCAGGCAGTTGCCGGCCCTGAGATCCGTGCCGAACCAGGCCACCACGAGCGACACGGCCGAACGGTTGGGCAGCGTCGCATTGAGCTGCGCCAGCGAGGCGTTGAAATCCGTGGCCCCATTGGCGGTGTGGACGTTCTCCGGGAACCAGGATCCGAAGCCGTCGCTCGATTGATAGACCTGGGTGCCGAGCACGAATTCGCCGGCGCCGGGCAGCATGCACACCGAGCGCAGCGTGTGGGTGACGTCGTCGGGGTCGGGGATCGGCGGCCGCCGGATGATCTCGGCCGTGATCTGCGGCATGCGGTTGCCGAAGGCGTCGAGCGCCATCAGGTGGAACACGATGTAGCAGAGGCCGCGATAGGCCGGCACGGCGCCGGTGCCCTCGACGCTCTCGATCCAGCCGTCCGGCGCCTGGCTCTCGGAGCCGTTGTAGAAGTGGTAGCCATACTGGCTGAGGTCGAGCTCGTTGCCGTCGGCCCAGACGCGGCCGAGCGTGACGTCGTCGCCGCCCTCGCAGAACGCCACCGCGAAGGAGAGCTCGAAGCTCGTCACCTTGGTGGAGGCGCCGAAGCCCTTGCCGGAGCCGCTGGTGCTCTTTTGGTTCGTGGTGACGGCCTGAAACTGGGTGCACCAGATGACGTTGCCGCCGACCCGCATGCGCCCCCACAGCTTGCGCACCGGGGTGCCCTCGCTGGCGTGGGTGATCGCCACCTCGTCGAGCCCGGGCGCCTTGTGCTTCCGGGGTGCCAGGGCATTGGCCAGCAGCCCGTCCACCACGCCGCCGCCGACGGCGCCGAGCAGCCCGCCCGCGATGCCGCCGAGCGGACCGCCGAGGGCCGCGCCGATGGCGGTGCCGGCGGCGCGCAGGACGAGCGTGGCCATGGGCGGATCTCGAGGGTTAGGGGCGGGTCGAGGGATGGGACTATGGGTCGACGAGCGCCGAGGCGGGACCGGTAAGGTCCGTGTGGTTCATGGCGCCGGGACAACGACCGACGGAGAACCGCATGCGACCCGAAACCTCGCACCCGAGGGTTTCAGCAGCAGCGAGATGATGCTGATCGCCGAAGCGGTGCGTCGGGCGATGACGGGAAGGGGCGACGGGAGGCGCTTAAGTGAAGCGGTGCTGGCGGAGGCACGTCGCGGCACCCGGACGACGTTCGGGCGGGTGAAGGCGGGAGCGGGTGTCGGCTGCGTTCAATGAGCGCGTGAAGCACCGAAGGCTTTGTCATAAGCCGTCGAGAGCACCCCTTACCTTTGCTGCGCGATCCCGAGAGATTACGTTAGGGAGCGGAGCCAGAAAGCGAGGACACGGGCGTCGACAGAGCGGCGCCGGATACGTGACGGACATCCGAAAACTCAGTCGCAACTTTGGCACGGAACACCGCCCAATTCATTACCTCCTTCTTGTCCGGAACCCGGTGGGCATGGCGCACATAGGCATGAGTTGCACAGCGGCCTAGATGATCCTGGATCGGGTCGGCATGGACGCAGGCCTCTCGGCGACCGCGATCATCCCTTAAGTCTCTCAGTGCTGAGGTCTTGGCCCTGGCCAAGACCGGATCGTGCGCCCATCCGTCTTCTCGGTTACAATCCTTGGCGCGGAGACACACCACGTCTCCGACCGTCAATTCGTCTCTCAACAGCGAAGCGGACTTCCTATTCTTGTCTTTACAGGCGAGCTCATCCTTGGAGAAGGCCTTGCTGTTGACAACAAATCCCTGATCGACGGCGTCGAGTTGTTCGAAAAGCGGAATGAAACGAATGACCGTCTCGTCATCCCCGACAGCGCTTGGAGCGCCCTCGGGACAGTCACGCTCGCCTGGGCACTGGCTGTGGGACTGCACCGTAGAAACCACGAACCGCCTCGACGATCTGATCGGGGAAAGCCCACGAGTCTACGGCAACGACGTCACCAGGTTCAACCTTTCCGGCGATGCGGGTCACCCAAACGATGTGCATATCCGGGTCGACGGTGAGATCGAGCATATCTCGGCCGCGGTACCAAGTCAGCCCGACCTCCCCTTCGGAAGACGGCGAGGCCTGCGGCAGCGGCAAGCCCGCCGCCGCAATCGCGTCGATGATCCGCTCGGCCGCAGAAACGGCAGCATCGTCAATCACGATCGTGTCGTCACCCGCCCAATCGGCCGGGAGACGCTGGAAGGCACGGACACGGTCGACTAGAGCCTGGGCGGCCGTCGGACGACGGTGCGACTGGCCTCCGCGGACGATGACATCATCGCCCCATAGCGGAGCCGAAACAGGAACATCGAGCGATGCGACGGTTCCATCAAACGGCCTCCACGGAGAATCTGCCAGAACAGCCACACCCTGCGCGACAGGGTGCGTCCGCAGCACTAAGCAGGTGTTGATCAGCATGGGATCGTAGTTCAGCACGACGACGGATCCACCACACACCGAGGCAAAACTGCGTCGGGTAGATCCGAAACGCGGAACTTCAAACACAACACAGCAGTCTGAGATATCGGCAGCAGGCTGGTTCGCAAGCACCGCGTCGGCGGTCACAGGCACCATCGATGTCGTCATCGGCTCTGATCCATCGCGTCGTCGGGCGGTGGCCCTTCAACGGCATGCTGCACGAGATGCATCAACGCGCCCAGCTTGTCACGCGGCAGGGGACCGACCGTAGATAAGACGTTAGACTCATGGGTCAATGTGACAGCGCGGCGCTCGCGCGTAACCACCTGCTGAACGACCCCGGGACCGGCCGTGATGTTGATCATCTGGCTGAGTTCGGTCCGGCACTGCGTGATGCGATTATGGCTGACGCCCAGCATGTCGGGAAGCTGTGACGGATGGTTTGTCTGAAACACGTTGTCGCGCGGGCCGAGACGCGCCGGATCAACGCCCGTAATCCTGGCGAAAACGCTCACGCTTTCGTCATCATCGGATACGCCATAAACCCTGCGTACAGCCAGCGATATCCGCATCGCGGCGGAACAGGACGACAGGACGCGAAGGGCCGCCTCGACGACATCGTGTGCGGCACGATCCCCGGGCAGAGGCGCGAACGTCGGCGCTTCATCTGTCGGCACGAAGGGTCCGATAACGAGATCGATCCGACCGGGAGCGATCTGGGCGGTGTAAAGACGCCCGTCCGCTGGAGCACTGGCGAAACCTCCGACCGCAGGAGGTGGAGCGACCTGAAAATTTGTCGGTGAGCACTCGAACGCTTGGCGCAGTACATCATAGGCGGAGGGTTGATCGGGCGTGAAGATGACCACCTGGACGGTCTGAGTGGCCCACGGCATCGGTCGCCTCCCCTGCATCCGCCTCGACGTTGAACGACGGGATCACACTGCCATTCTGGCCACGAGCCGTTGACAATCCGTGCATTCGTCTCACAATCCAGGCGGCGGCTCATTCTCACCGGCGTACGCGCTTTAGCAACTGCCAAATGCCAGGCGAACGATCGACGTGTGCCACACTAACCCATCTGCCGCTTCCGCCGGGCCAAGGCCAGATCGAAGGCCGTTTCGATGTCGCTAAAGTTGACGGCGAGGCGACCGCATGACTCGCCGCATCCATCTGCCAGAGCGGCCGGAACGCGAAGGTCAGCGCCGCCGGATCGATCCCCTCCGAGCGGGCGATCAGCCGGTCGAGCCCCTCCAGCCGCGGGCGGAGGTCGATCGCCTGGCGGGCCGACACCATGTCCTGGTAGTTGCGCGTGTCGCTGTCGCCCGTCGCCGAAAGACCCCGAGCCGATCGGAGGAGGTCTCACGACGTCAGACCGGCTCCGATCGCTTGAGGCCGAACCAGGGTGGTCCAGCGTCGGCGTGGTGCCAATTGCGATCCACTCGGCTTCGATTCGCTTTAGCAGCGCCTCCGGTTCGCCCGGCCAAAACCGCATCGTCGTCGCGTGATCGTAGTCGCCGGGGTACACGCCCGCGCCATCAGGCGCCCGATCACATCGAGCGTGCAGCGGCGGATCTCCCCTTGGGTCCGCAGATCGAGGTCCTCCCGCAGGGACTCGGCGATGAGGGACACGTCGAAGAAGTCGATGTCGGCCTCGGCGCGGAGTTCGCATGTCGTCCGTTCGACGTCGGCTTCAAACATTGCAGACCTCAATAGTGCAGCCTTCTGCGTATCACACCCGGGATGTTGATATCGATGGCTGGTGATTCAGGCGTCGACGTGATACGGTTTCCGTCTGATTGACTCGGGGGGCGGGTTTCGAGGCCTGGGATTCCCAGTTGTCGTTTCCGGGGCTAGGTTGGCCTGCTTCCGAGGAGGCAGCGAGTGGCGAAGGTCAGCGATCATCTGA
>JAABUT010002571.1_pt1 | contig 17143 bp, 15 predicted proteins | sample 5559281 | NCBI WGS metagenome assembly JAABUT01 (sample SAMN10711880, study PRJNA513359) | rock metagenome | isolation source: Antarctica rocks | place: Antarctica: Victoria Land, Ricker Hills nord | collected 2016-01-04 | reverse complement strand
ATCCCGCCAGCCGAACTCGAGGCTGCGTACTACCGTCACGAAGAAGCTCGGCAAACCGCCGAGTTCTCAAACAAGTAAGTCTCCGGACACGCCGTCAGGATTCACGGTCGGGTGTATCAGCACCCGGCCGGGCCGCCTAGGTCAGTTGCTCGGTTAAACGACGGTTACGCGGCACCTCCCGGTTCGGTGACCGAGTCGTCGATCCACTCACGCAGGTCGGCCGGGCGGTAGCCGATCTTGCGCCCGATCTGGACGTAGCGTGGGCCTTTGCCGACCCACCGCCAGTGCTTGAGCGTGTTCACGGAAATGCTGAGCAGCTCGCCGACCTCCTGCTCGGTCAGCGGCCGCTCGAACCCGATCACCGCGTTCGTCATCGCCTCGTGTCCTTTCGTCTGCGCCAGCCCGGTCAGGACCGGCTTGAGGAGAAGGTGAGGACCGGCGCAGAACTCACCGGGACACGAGTCCTCGGGCACGAGCTTGGGCGCGCTTTCCAGTCGCGTTCGGCGCGCCTGAGGGTGGTCCGTGCTCGCCGGGATGTGTACGGAATCGATACTGGCGGCGATCGAACAGGGCGACTCAGGTGCCTGTGGCCCAGAAAACCTGGGGAAATTGTGGGCCCCGTGGGACTCGAACCCACAACCTACGGATTAAAAGTCCGCAGCTCTGCCATTGAGCTAGAGGCCCCGGGACACTGCGATCACCGTCCCGCCTCGTACAGTGTCTCAGATCCGGGCCGCCCGCGGAGCCCAAGGCCTGGTCTGCGGCTGGGCGCCGAGCCGAATGAATCCTCCCGCACGGTGGCCTCCGCGCTCAAAGGCGCGCTTGCTACGCCGTAAAGGCGTAGATGGAAGGCTGAGTGCTAGGGGCTGGCGAGTGTTGAACCCATGCCTCCACGGGAGCGTGCGATGCTGCCCGCAAGCTCACCGAGGGTGTCGATATGTCAGCCGAGGACCCACGCACGTAGTGCGCAGCTGGGGCTTCCTCGGCGTCCTGCCGGCATGACCTTGCCGAGAGATGTTTCAATATTTTGACGAGACCTCGCGATTGAGCCATCATGGCGTCATGGACCCACAGGCGGGCAAAGTAGCCGTCGCCCCGACGGGGGCCGAGACGACGCGCACGATGTCCGAAGTGGGTGTGCTGGTGCAGCAGCTCCGCCGCGAGGCTCAGCTGAGCATTGCCACACTGGCCGAGCGGGCAGAACTCAGCACCGGTCTGCTCAGCCAAATCGAGCGCGGCATCGGCAATCCGTCCTTCACCACGTTGATCAAACTGTCCCAGGCGCTCCAGGTGCCGGTCGGGCGATTCTTCGGCGGCCCCGACCGAGCTGGCTCGCTGGTGCGGCAAGAAGATCGCCGCCGGCTGATGCTGTCGGAGAACAATCTGATCTACGAGCTGCTGACCCCACACATGCATGGCCATCTAGGCATGATCAAAGCGCACATCGCGGCGGGGTGGACCAACGAGCAGGCCCCGTTCGTCCACGAGGGCGAGGAGTGCATCACCATCACCGAGGGTGAGCTGGTGGTCTGCATCAGCTCGACGGAGTACACGCTGACCGAAGGCGATTCCCTCACCTATGACTCGTCATTGCCGCATTGGTACCGCAATGCGACAGATCATCACGCGGTGCTGATCGGTGCCATGACGCCGCCGTCCTTTTGAGGCACTAGACCAATCCGAGCCGGCGACGGAGCCTTGTCCGAAATAGCTGGCCGACGACCATAATGGTCGCCGACATCCGGCTGACGGGAGCCGGCGGCGGCCGAAATGCTTGACAACCGTCGTTGGTCGCCATCATTATATTGCAACCCATTCAGTTCAATGAACGTGGTCATCAAGACGATGACGAGGCACCTCCCGCACTCCCGGTCCGGCGGGCCTGACCAGCACGCCGGACCGGGCCGAGGCCTCACAGCGCCGTACCTCAACTCGGCCCGTGTCGAGCCCAAGGCCTTGGCCGTGGGCTGATGCCGCATCCGCTTGAAAGGATTCCCATGAGAATCAAGCCAAGGTCCCGCGCCGCACTCGCGGTGGCGGTCGCAGCCGTGATGACGGTGTCGACAGCGTGCTCCGGGAGCTCCAGCAGCAAGTCCGGTGGTGGAGCAGGCGGTAACGGCACCGTGACGATGCACTTGGACGGGCCGCTGACCAGCTATGACCCCGCGAAGGGAAGTTCATTCCAGGACGCGGTCGCGATCTGGTCGATGTACGACCCGCTGGTGGACTTCGACTCGGACGGCAAGCTCGTTCCCGGACTGGCCACCTCGTGGACGAGCACGCCGACGTCGGCGACGTTCAAGCTGCGGGACGGTGTCTCGTGTTCTGACGGCACCAAGCTGACGTCGCAGATGGTGGTCGACTCGCTGAGCCGGTTCATGAACCCGAAGACGGCCGCGCCGTTCCTGAGCCTGGTGATCGGCGGCAAGAACACCGCAAAGGTCACAGCGCCTGACGCCAGCACGGTGAAGGTCACGCTGCAGAAGCCCTGGTCCGGTCTGGTACCCGGCCTCACCGCTCCCTACACCGGCATCATCTGCCCGGCAGGCCTGAAGAACCCGAGCGACCTGCTGACAAAGTCGTACGGAACCGGTCCGTACGTCGCCGCGAGCCAGGTCTCCGGCGCCAGCTACACCATGACCCGGCGAGCCAACTACACGTGGGGACCGAAATTCTCCAAGGCGCCGACCACCGGCAACCCGCCGAAGACCCTGGTTCTGAAAGTGGTTCAGGACGAGAGCACCCGCGCGAACCTGATGTCCACCGGCAAGCTGCAGATTGCAACCTACGGCAGTGACGCCTGGAACCGGTTCAAGGGCCAGCAGGGTTACAACGTGGTGAGCGAGGCGCAGTCCGACACCTGGCTGATGTTCAACGAGAACAAGGGCCATCCCACCGCGAACAAGAATGTGCGCAAGGCGATCTCGCAGGCGCTGAACCGCGACATGATCAACAAGATCCAGAGCTTCGGCTCCGGCCAGCTGATCAGCAACCTGGGTGAGTCCAGTTACGAGTGCTACGACCCGAGCCTGGACTCCCTGATTCCCACCTTCGACACTGCAGCGGCCTCGGCCACCCTCAAGGGCGTCAAGATCCGGATCATCGGCACCAACCTGCTCGCCGGTGGTGACGCGAACGGCTACCTGCTGTCGGCGCTGAAGGCGGCCGGCGCGGATGCCTCGGTGACGACGATGAACAACGAGACGTGGGTCGGTGACCTGTTCTCCGGCAAGAACGACTGGGACATCACGATCCTGGTGCTCGGCAACACCATCTCCAGCCTGCTGGAGGCCGGTGGCTTCGAGGTGGGCGCGCCGCCGCCGGCGGGTCAGAACCTCGGTGGCGTCCAGAACCCCGAGGCTGACGCGGCATTCGCCGAGGCCGGCGCCAAGGAAGGCGCCGCCAAGTGCGCCGCGATGTCGAAGTTCCAGAAGTCGCTGCTCACGAACAACGACGTGCTGCCCATCGCCACCGCACCGGTCAACACCCTCTTCACCGGTGGCACCAGCGGCGTGGTGGTCAAGGGCTTCGTGCAGCCGGGAACCATCCGGGTGAGCAAGTAGCGGCCCTCGCGCTGAGCCAGGAAGGGTGCGACCGATGACGCACACCAGAGCAAGAACCGTGCTGGCAGCGGGAAGACGAGAAATTACCGGCCGAGAGGGGAACCGATCGTGACGACCGACGCGCTGAGCTCGCAAGCACCACCGCCGAGCGCGGCGGTCCGTCCGGTCCGTACGTCGGGAGCCGCCGCGAAGTGGCTCCGCTACCTCCGGCGGCGGCTCATCGGGGTGGTGGCGGTGCTGGTCTCGGTGCTGGTGCTGACCTTCATGATCGTGCATTGGGTACCAGGCGATCCGGCGCGCAACATCGTGGGCATCACCGCCGACCCAGCAGCCGTGCAGCAGGTCCGCGAGGAACTGGGCTTGACGCAGCCGCTGTGGGAGCAGTTCGGGCACTACGTGACCAACCTGTTCCACGGCAACCTCGGCACGTCCTTCGTCGATCAGCAGCCGGTGACCGACATGCTCGCGCAACGGTTGCCGCTGACCGCTCAGCTTGCTGTCTATGCCCTGGTCATTGTCATGATCGTCGGCTTCGCGCTCGGCATCGCGATCGGGGTGCTGCAGCGCAACCAGCGCGGCCGTGGTGCCACCGCCACCTTCACCGGTGGCTCCAGCCTGGTGGGGGCGATGCCCGAGTACATCACGGGCACGCTGCTCATCTACGTGTTCGCGCTTACCTTGCACCTGCTGCCTGTTCAGGGTGGCCAGGGGTTGAAGTCGATGATCATGCCGGCCATCTCGGTGGCGCTGGCCCCGACCGCGGTGCTCGCCCGTCTGGTACGCAACGAGACCGTGTCGGTGCTGTCCCAGGAGTACCTGATGACGGCCACCAGCAAGCGATTGCCGTGGCCGCGACTGCTGTTCCGGCACGTGGTGCCCAACGTGGTGACCAGCACGCTGACGCTGGGCGGTCTGCTGCTGGTGGCCCTGCTCGGCGGCACCGTCATCACCGAGAACGTCTTCAACATCGCGGGCCTCGGAACCGAGATCGTGCAGGCCATCCTGCAGAGCGATTACCCAGCAGTGCAGGGGATCATCCTGGTGCTCGGCGTGATCGCGGTACTGGTGAACCTGGCCGTGGACATCGCCCTCGGACTCCTGGATCCGCGGGTACTCGCTCGGGAGCAGTCATGACAACCATCGGCGTGGGCGCCGCGGGCGCCACTGATGAGTCGGCCGGCCTCACCGATTCCACTGGTCCCACCGGGGCGAACGCCGCCGCGAACCGCCGTCGGCGCCGCCGGCTACCCGCACCGCTGATCATCGGCGCGACCCTGCTCACGCTCATCGTGCTGCTGGCGGTGGTGGCACCGCTGCTGTGGGGCTCCGGTGCCGAGAAGCTGAATCCGACGATCAGGGCGCACCGAAGCGGCGCGCACCCACTGGGCACCGACTCGCTCGGACGCGACGTCTTCTACCGGACGCTGGTCGCCACCCGGCTCACCCTGATCATGGCGGCAGCCGCCACCATCCTGGCCGTCGGCGTCGGAACGATTCTCGGCGCGGGAATCGTGCTGGCCGGGCGCCGGGTCCGCAGCCTCGGCGGCCGGGTGATCGACCTGATGGTGTCCTACCCGCCGGTCATCGTCGCGCTGGCCATCACGGCCATCTTCTCGCCCGGCCGGGTTTCCGTCGTGGTCGCAATCGGAATCGCCTTCAGCCCGCAGTTCGCCCGCCTGATCAACACCCTGGCCAACTCGGTGTCCAGCAAGGACTACGTGACCATCGCCCGGCTGCTGGGACTGTCCCGGGGGCGCGTCCTGCGTCGGCACGTCCTGCCCAATATCGCCGCCCCGGTCCTGGTGCTGACCTCAGTCGGCTTCGCGACCACCATTGTCACGCTGTCGGGTTTGAGCTTCATCGGACTGGGTGTTCAGCAACCGTCCTATGACTGGGGTCAGCTGCTGGCATCTGGACTGCGCGACATCTATGTCAACCCGATCGAGGCACTCGGCCCGTCGCTGGCCATCCTGGTCACCGGGCTGGCCGCCGGCCTGCTCGGCGACGGCCTCGCCCAGTTCTGGGACCCGCGCCAGCAGGGCAGCCGCAGCCGCCGTTCGGCCCGCGCGGTGGCCACCTCGATGCCGGCTGTCGGCGAAAGCGCCGAGGACCAGTACCTCAGTGACCGCTCGCTGAGCGCGTCCCGGCAGCTCGGCGAGGCGACCGTTGCGGACCGTCCGGTGGTGGCCTCCATCCGCGACCTGCGGGTGTCGGCCAGCCGTGGCGACATCGACCTGCCGCTCGTCCGGGGAGTGTCGCTGGAGATCCTCGCCGGTGAGATCGTCGGCTTCGTCGGCGAGTCCGGTTCGGGTAAGAGCGTGACAGCCATGGCGATCGCCCGGCTGCTCGCCCCGGAGCTGTCCTGGAGCGCGAAGATCCTCGAAATCAATGGGCGCGACCTGAGCGACAGCCACGCCAAGCCGCCGGTCGAACTCGCCAGCGACATCGGCATCGTGTTCCAGGACCCGTCGACCTGCTTCAACCCCGCATTGCATGTCGGCACGCAAATAACCGAGGTCGTCCGAGTACACAAGAAGGTTCCCAAGGACAAGGCCCGCGCGATGGCGATCGAGAAGCTTCGCGAGGCGCGGGTGTCCTCGCCCGAGACACGGCTCAAGCAGTATCCGCACGAGCTGTCCGGTGGCATGCGGCAGCGGGCGATGATCGCCATGGCGTTGCTGTCGTCACCGAAACTGCTCATCGCCGACGAGCCGACCACCGCGCTGGATGTCACGGTGCAGGCCGACGTGCTTCGCCTGCTGCACCAGATCAACCGCACGCACGACATGGCCATCCTGATGATCTCCCACGACATCAAGGTGATCTCGGCGCTGTGTCACCGCGTGTGCGTGATGTACGCCGGTCGCATCGTGGAGGAGTTGCCGGTCGCCGAACTGCGGGCCGGCCGGGTCCAACACCCGTACACCCGGGCGCTGCTCGCGGCGACGCCCGCCGTGGCCGAGGGCTCGCGAGAGCGCCCGCTCGCGCCGCTGGCAGGCCGACCGCCGGCGCCCGACCGGTTGCCGCCGGGCTGCTCGTTCGTCGACCGGTGTCCGCTGGCCATGCCGGTCTGCGCCACGGTCGACCCCCGGCTGCTGGTGCACGGCGAGGGCGCGGTCGCCTGCCACGCCGTGAACGAGGTGCCGCTGCGGATCGGAGCTGACCATGGCGCGAACTGAACAACTGACCGCTCCGGTGCTGCAGGCCTCCGGGGTCAGCGCCGGCTACGGGTTCGGACCCAAGTCGGCGAAGGTGCTGCACAACGTCGACCTGGCGGTGTCGCCGGGCCAGACGATGGGCCTCGTCGGCGAATCCGGTTCGGGCAAGTCCACGCTGGCCAAAGTGCTCGTGGGCCAGCTCGCCCCGTCCACCGGAAAGGTGCTGCTGGCCGGAGCCGACGTCGGATCCATGTCGCGTCGTGAGCTACAGGCGGCGCGACGGACGATCCAGCTCATCCCCCAGGATCCCTACGCTTCCCTGGACCCCCGGATGACGGTCGGACGGGTGCTTCAGGAGGCGCTCAATCCCAACGGCCGCCGCAACGCCGCCGACAGCAGCCGGGTCACCGAGCTGCTGGAGACGGTGGCGCTCGACGGGTCCGCCGCGACCAAGCTTCCGCACGAGTTCTCCGGTGGCCAGCGGCAGCGGATCGCCATTGCCAGAGCGCTGGCGGTGGAGCCCAAGGTCATCATCGCCGACGAGGTGACCTCGGCGCTGGACTCCTCCGTCCAGGCAGAGATCCTCAATCTGCTGCGAGCGCTGCAAGAAGCACAGGGCCTGGCCTACATCTTCGTGACGCACGACCTGTCCATCGCGGACTACATGTGCGACGAGCTCAGCGTGCTGTACCTCGGGCAGATCGTGGAGCAGGGCGGCAGCGATCTGCTGCGCCATCCGAACCATCCCTACAGCCGACTGCTGCTGGACAGCGTGCCGGACCCCGCGGGGAACTTTCTCGCCGCCGATGCCGTCGCCGTGCGTGCCACCTCCGACGAGCCGGCCGACCCCGCCCATCCACCGTCGGGCTGCTCGTTCCATCCGCGCTGTGGCCGTCCGGGACGTACCGACTCCGACCTGCGGATGTGCGCCGACGATGTCCCGGCGCTGATCAACCGGGGCGGCGCTGCAGATCGTCGGCGAACCGCCTGCCACTTCCCGCTTCTCATCGACGCCCTGCCACGAAAGGCCTGACCGTGTCGCTTGATACGACCCCCGTCACCCAGCCGCGGACCGACGGTTTCCAGCCCGCGAGCCTCGCCAGCTTTATCGATCTGCTCGGTGCCGATTTCAGCGCCGCGGCGGACCTGCTGGTCTATGCCGCCAACAGCAGGGACGGCCTGCGCACCTGCGAGGAGTCGGTGCTCTGGGGCCGGTCCCTGGTCTCGGACGAGGCCCGCGTGCTGTCTTCGGCCGAGGGGTCACAGAGCAATCCGGTGATCTCGCCGGACGGCGCGACGGTTGCGTTCCTGCAGGAAGCGGCGGGGTGCTCCCAGCTGTGCGTCCTCGACCTCGCCAGCGGCAAGGTGCTCGCGCTGACCGACTTCGAGCGCGGTGTCGCCGCTGTTGCGCCACAGTTCTCACCGGACGGCCGGACGATCGTGTTCGCCGGATGCGCCGAGCCCAAACGCGATCCCGCCAAGCCGTACCGGGTGACCCGGCCGGTCTGGCGCCGGGATGGCATGGGGTTGGTCGAGGACGTCAAGGCGGACCTGTATCTGGTGGCGGTGGGCGGCGGTGAGCCCAGCCGATTGACCTCGCACGACGGCATCGTGTCCGACCCGCAGTTCTCACCCGACGGGACGTCGGTGCTGTACGGCTGCTTCGCCGAACCGGGCTCCGCGGAGTTCGCCATCCGCGTCGCGGCGCTTCCCGGTGGGGGCGAGGGCTTCGAGGTCATGCGGGGCGAGTACCTGGTGTACCCGCCGGCCACCGCGTGGTTGCCCGACGGCCGGGTGCTGCACACGACGGCGTGGCAGGTCAGCCGGCCGCTGGATCTGGTGATCTTCGACCCGGTGACCGGTACCGCGACCAACCGCGGAATCGAGATTGCCGGGCAGATCTCGGGCTATCTGCAGCCCGCGATGAACGGGGCGCTGCTCGAGCCGCGGCTGCTGGTGGACGACGCGGGCGAGAACTGCCTGCTGTACGTCCAGAACGGCGGCCGGCTGGACGCCTGCGCGATCTCACTGTCCGGACCGGTGACGGTGACGACGCTCGCGCCGGACGAGGCGTCGACGGTTCCGCTGGCGCTGCGCGGCTCGCAGCTGCTGCTGGCGCGGACCTCGTTCACCGCTCCGCTCGACCTGTACCTGTTCGACACGTCTGAAGCCGGCATCGGGGGCGGGGTCGAGGTAACAGCGGACGCCAGCACGCCGAGGCGGCTGACCGACCTCAATGCTGCCGGTCTGCCACCGGCCCCATTCACGGTGCGGCCACTGGCCTTCGAGGACGAGGACGGCACCGCGGTGGAGGGCTGGTTCCTGGAGCCCACCGGCGGCGCGGGACCGTACCCGACTGTCCTCAACATCCACGGCGGCCCGTTCGCGGGCCACGGTCAAATGTTTTCCCTGGAGAACTACCTGTTCGCCGCCGCCGGACTCGGCGTGCTGTGCATCAACTTCCGCGGCTCCTCCGGCTACGGCGAGGCGTTTGCCCAGCCGCTATGGGCCGATTGGGCACACCACGACGCCGGTGACCTGCTTGCCGGCATCGACGCCGCGGTGGCCAAGGGCTGGGTCGACGGCCACCGGATCGGATCGTTCGGGCTTTCCGGCGGTGGCTACCTCACCTCGTGGCTACTGACGCACAGCGACCGCTTCAAGGCCGGCGTGGCCGAATGCCCCGTCACCGACTGGAACGGCATGGTCGGCTCCGACATCCCGCAGGTCATCGCGCGCTGGATGGGCAGCGACCCCGGCACCGGTCCGGAGGCAATGGCACTGTACGCCAAGGTTGCGCCGGCGACCTACGCCGCCGACTGCACCACGCCGATGCTGATCATCGTGCACGAGGCTGACCTGCGGTGCCCGGCCGGTCAGGGCGACGTGCTGTACAACGCCCTCAGCATGGCCGGGCGCGAGGTCGAGATGCTTCGGCTGCCGAACATGTTCCACACAGGCGTGTATGACGTTGCCGATCTGAGCGGCCGGATCATCCGAGCCGAGGCCGTGTTGGAGTGGCTCACCAGCCGATTGCTTCCCACCAACGACGCCAGCTGATCGCGTTCAGCTGCGTCGAACTTCCACCCGCTCCCACCGCGGGGCCCTTTACCGACTGGAGATACCGATGTATGCCCATGTCAACGGAGTCAACCTCTTCTTCGATATCGAGGGGGGCGGCTATGTCCCCGAGGGGCCGACCGTCGTCGAGAAGCCGACCCTGGTGCTGCTGCACGGTGGCCCCGGCTGTGACCAGTCCTACTTCAAGCCCTGGCTGCTGCCGCTGACCGACCAGGTCCAGCTGCTGCTGGTCGACCACCGCGGCAACGGCCGGTCCGGACGGGTGGACGAGCGGACGTACACCATCGAGCAGATGGCCGACGACCTCGAGGCATTGCGCCATTACCTGGGGCTGGGCCCGATCATGGTGCTCGGCCACTCCTTCGGCGGCATGGTGGCCCAGGTCTACGCGCTGCGTCATCCGCAGTCGGTCAGCAAGCTGATCCTGTCCAACACCGCGCCGAGCGCCGACTTCTGGGAGGAGGCCCAGGAGATGGCGGACAGGATGGCGACACCCGAGCAACTGGCCGTGCTCCCCGCGCTGTTCGAGGGGCGGATCACCTCGCAGGAAGAATTCGACCAGTGGTGGGAGACCTGCATGCCGCTGTACTTCCACAAGCCTGACGCGGCGATCATCACCGAGGTCGAGGGCCGGATGCGCGGTGAGGTCGTGGTGGCCAATTACATGATGGCCAACGAGATCCCGAAATACGATGTGCGGCCGGGGCTGGCCTCGGTGACGGCTCCGACCCTGGTCATCGCCGGCCGCTACGACTGGGTGACGCCGGTCAGCCAGTCCGAGGCGATCATCGAGGCCCTGCCGGGCGCCCAGTTGGTGATCCAGGAAGAGAGCGGTCACATGGGTTTCATCGAAGAGACCGAGGGATACCTCTCCGCCGTCCGGGCGTTTCTGTGACCTCGACCGGGCAGTTGATCCGCGACGTCCAGCTCATCGACGGCACCGGTGCGGCTCCGGTGGCGGGACAGTCGGTGGTGATCGAGGGCTCGAAGGTCAGCTGGATCGGCCCCACCCAATCCGCGCCCGCCTTCACCCCCGAGCGGGTGATCGACGGCGGCGGCAGGACGCTGCTGCCGGGGCTGATCAATGCCCACGTGCACCTCTGCAATGACGGCGCACCGGATCTTTTCGCCCAGGTCATGGGGGATTCCATTCCGCTGGCCACCCTGCGGGCTGCTCGCAACGCGCGGCTCACCCTGGAATCCGGGGTAACCACCGTCCGGGATTGCGGTGCGGCGAACAACATCGTCATCGAGCTGGGCCGGGCCATCGCCGACGGCCTCATCGACGGCCCGCGGGTTCGTGCCGCCGGACGGGTCATCACCATGACGGGTGGCCACGGCCACTTCATCGGTCGGGAGGCCGACGGTCCCGACGCGGTCCGGCAGGCCACCCGCGCCGAGATCAAGGAAGGCGCTGACTTCATCAAGGTGATGGCGACCGGCGGTGTGCTGACCCCCGGTGTCGATCCGGGCAACACCGCCCTGCAGTTGGACGAGCTGAGGGTCGTGGCCGACGAGGCGCACAACTCCGGCCGGCGGGTGACCACGCACGCGATCGGCAATGCAGGCATCAAGAACGCCCTGCGTGCGGGCATCGACTCCATCGAGCACGGCTTCTACCTCGATGACGAGGCGCTGGATCTTGCCGTGTCACAAGGCACATTCCTGGTACCGACACTCATTGCCATCGCTTCCATCATCGATAACGGAGTTGATGCCGGCGTGCCGGCGTGGGTCGTGGCAAAGGCTGCGGAGCAGGCCGAGGCGAATCGCGCGGGCTTCAAGGCGGCGGTCGACTCCGGCATGAAGGTGGCGGCCGGCACCGATGCCGGGACGCCGTTCAACCGGCACTACGACATGGCTCGCGAGATGGCGATGATGGTCCGGTTCGGACTGACGCCGATGCAGGCGATCACCGCCGCCACCCGCAATTCCGCTGAGAACCTCGACGTCCTGCACTCGGTCGGGACGATCGAGGTCGGCAAGCTGGCAGACCTGCTGCTCGTCGACGGTGACCCGAGCGTGGACATCGAGTCGATGAGCCGGGTGGTGCTGGTGACCAAGGACGGCACGGTGTATCGAGACGACACCGCCGCGGAGAAGAGCTGAGATGAGCATGCTGGACAGCTGGGTCGACGAGGTCGGCCTCATCGGTGGAAACGGCAGCGCGGTGAACCGGTTCGCCTGGACTCCGGAGCTGCTGGCCGCGTGCGAGTGGCTGGTCGAGCGGCTGCGCGAACTGGGCCTGAACGCTGAGATCGACGCCGCCGGCAACGTGATCGGCCGCTGGGACGTCGACGGTGCCGACGCGGGCACGGCGGTGCTCATCGGCTCGCACCTCGACACCGTTCCAGACGGCGGCCGCTTCGATGGCGCCCTCGGCGTGCTGTCCGGGCTGGAGGCTGTCCGGCGGCTCAAGGCGGAGGGGTTCCGGCCCTGCCGCCCGCTGTGGATCGCTGCCTTCAACGACGAGGAGGGCGCCCGCTTCGGCACCTCGATGTTCGGCAGCACCGCCTTCGTCGGGGACGATCTCACCGCCCTACGCGATCGGGTCGGTGTGGACGGGGTTCGGCTGGCCGAAGCGATGCGCCGGCGTGGTTTCGACTTCGACGAGGTGCCGCGGGCGAAGGGTATCGACGGTGTCGGCTGCTACCTGGAGTTGCACATCGAGCAGGGCCCGCGGATGGAGGCACAGTCCCTGGACACCGCAGTGGTGACGGCCATCGTCGGGATCGGCGGCTACCGGGTGACCCTGCGGGGTCAGACGAATCACGCCGGTACCACGCCGATGGGTGAGCGCCGGGATGCGCTCACCGGAGCGTCCCGGGTGGTGCTGGCGTTGCGTGACGCGGCCCTGACCTCCGGGGACGTCACCGCCAACGTCGGGCGAATCGAGGTCCGCCCCGGTGGTACCAACGTCATTCCCGGCGAGGCGGTCTTCTTTGTCGATATCCGTACCGCGAACCCGAACACCTTTCCCAGTCTGGGCAATCTCGTTCGGGACACGGTGCGGACCGCGGCGACCGCGGAGGGCTTGACGGCCGAGATCGCTGTTACCTACGAGCATCAGCCCGTTCCGATGGACAGCGAGTTGCAGGAGCTGCTCGGACGTGAGATGGACGCGCAGGGGCTGGCGTGGGCCTCGCTGAGCAGCGGCGCCGGGCACGATGCCCAGGTGCTCGCGCCGCATGTCCCGACCGGCATGCTGTTCGTGCCGAGCCAGGCCGGGATCAGTCACGCGCCGGAGGAGTTCACCCCGCCTGAGCAACGCGAACCGGGCGTCAGCGTGCTGACGAGCGTCCTGAAGACGCTGCTGCTCAGCGAGAATGCCGCGGTAGGAGCGATCGCATGCTGAAGTACAACACCTTCTCGATCACCGCCCGCTGTCAGCGCACCGGCGAACTCGGCGTCGCGGTATCCACCAAGGTTCCGGCGGTGGGAATGCTCTGCCCGTTCGTACAGAGCAAGGTCGGCGCGGTGGCGACGCAGTCCTGGGTCAATCCCTACCTCGGCATCTGGGGCTTGGAGTACCTGGCGAGCGGGCACACCGCGCAGGAAACGCTGGAGTACCTGAAGATCAGGGACACCGGCATCGAGGGCCGGCAGTTGGGCATCGTGGATTCCGCCGGCGGAAGTGCCGCGTTCACCGGCTCGGAGTGCGACACCTGGAACGGTGACCTGACCGGCCCGAACTACGCCATCGCCGGCAACATGCTGGTCGGATCAGAGACGCTGGAGGCCATGAAAGTGGACTTCGAGGGCGACGCCTCCCGGCCGCTGGTGGAGCGCCTGCTGTCTGCCCTCGCGGCCGGGCAGGCAGCCGGCGGTGACAAGCGCGGTCGGCAGTCCGCGGCGGTGAAGGTGTACAGCACCGAGGCGTATCCGGCGCTGGACCTGCGGGTGGACGAGCACTCGAACCCGGTCGCCGAGTTGCAGAGGGTGTACGAGGTCGCCCGGACCGATCTGGTTCCATTGATCGAGATGCTGCCCACGCTGAACCGACCGGAAGGTAATTTCGACAGTGACCGGCAACGGGAGCTGGGACTCCTGCAGGACCAAGCGGACTAATCAGCACATCAGCGCAGTAGCCAGCCACGAGACCGGAGTGCCGACGATGACATGGCCTATCGAAGAAGGCGTATTCGAGCTGGGTGACCTGGAGGTGGAACGGGGCGGCGTCATCGCAGACGCCCGGCTGTCCTGGCAGAGCCATGGCACCCTGAACCAGGCCCGGGACAACGTCATCGTCTATCCCTGCAGTTACACCGCAACCCACGAGGACCTCGCCTGGCTGATCGGACCCGGTCAGATCCTCGACCCCGAGCGCTGGTTCATCGTCATTCCCGACATGTTCTCCAACGGGCTGTCCTCCGGAGCAGCGGATACCCCTGACTTTCCCGGTGTCGTCACGATGTATGACAACGTCCGGGCCCAGCACCGGCTGCTGACCGAGCACTTCGACGTCGAACGGGTGGCAGCCGCGTACGGGTTCTCGATGGGCGCCGGTCAGGCCTACCACTGGGCGGCGGCATTCCCCGAGGCGGTCGACCGGGCCATCGTGGTGTGCGGCAGCGCCAAGACCTCTTTGCACAACAAGGTTTTCCTGTCCGGACTGCTCCGCACCCTCGAGGCGGCTCCGGAGTACCAGGGCAACGGCCAGTTCTCGGCAGAGCCCCGTGCCGCGCTGCGGGCGTTCGCACACATCTACGCGGGCTGGGGTCTGAGCCAGGACTTCTACCGGGCCGAGCTGTTCCGTACCGCCCTGGGCGCACCCGATCTGGAAACGTTCCTGCGAACCGGGTGGGAGGACATGTTCGGCGCGTACCGGGCCGCCAACATCTACGCCCAGGCCCTGACCTGGCAGGAGGCCGACATCAGCGCCGAAGCCCGGTACGGCGGGGACCTCGGTGTCGCGCTGGAGGCGATCCAGGCCCGGGTCCTGCTACTGCCGAGCGAGACCGACCTGTACTTCCGGGTGGCCGACAACGCCGCCGAGCTGGAGCACCTGGCCAAGGGCGAGCTGCGTCCCATTCCCAGCATCTGGGGCCACCGGGCGGGAAGCCCGCAGGGCATCGAGCGCGAGACAGAGTTTCTTCGACAAGCCGTCACCGACTGGCTGGACTCCTGAGCAGTAAGGTCGCGGACATGAGTGCTGACGCTGAGGTGCTGAGCTTCCGGCCGAGCGCGGAGCAGTTCGTGTGGACGTTCGGCGGAGCCGCGCCGATGGCCCGGATCCGTCCGGGCAGTGTCCTGGAGGTCTTCACCGAGGACTGCTTCGCGGGCCGGGTGCGGTCCAAGGACGATCTGGTGTCGCAAGTGTGCGACTTCCCGTTCCTGAACCCGCAGACCGGCCCGTTCTACGTCGAGGGGGCGGAGCCGGGGGACACACTGGCGGTGCACTTCGTGTCGATCGAGCCGGCGCGGGACTGGGCCGCATCGAGCACGGTGCCGCTGTTCGGCGCGCTGACCTCGACGACCGCGACGGCCACCTTGCAGCCACCGTTGCCCGAGCGGGTGTGGATCTGGCAGCTCGACCGCGAGCGCCGCACCTGCCTGTTCAACGCCGCCGACAGCGACCTGCGGGTGGAGTTGCCGATGGATCCGATGCACGGGACGGTCGGGGTGGCGCCGGCGAATCTGGAGGTGCGCTCGGCGCTGGTTCCCGATGCGCACGGTGGCAACATGGACACTCCGGAGATGCGGGCGGGAGTCACGTGCTACCTCGGCGTCAACGTCGAGGGCGCGATGTTCAGCCTGGGTGACGGCCATGCGCGCCAGGGCGAGGGCGAGACCTGCGGGGTGGCCGTCGAGACGGCGATGAACTCGGTGGTGATCGTCGACCTGATCAAGGGTCAGCCGACGCCGTGGCCGCGGCTGGAGTCCGATGCCTATGTGATGTCGACGGGTTCCGCTCGCCCGCTCGAGGATGCCTTCCGGATCGCCCAGCTGGACCTCGTCCGGTGGGTGGCGCGCGATTCCGGCCTCAGCGAGCTGGACGCCTACCAGCTGCTGTCCCAGGCGGTGGAGTCACCGCTGGCCAACGTCTGCGACGTGAACTACACCTCGGTCGCCAAGGTCCGCAAGGACTTTTTGCCGCCCAGGACGTCCGGTTATGGAGTGCATGAACGGCTCCGAGCGCAGGCAGCGCGCTACCTCAGCGAGCGCTAGGTAGCAGCTCCACGTCGAGCTCGGCCAGCACTGCCGCGTCGGCGAGCAGTTCGATTGCGGTGACGGTGCCGTCGACGATCGTGAAGTCGAACACCACCTTCAGCTGATCTACCCCGTACGCGATCTTGGCGTCGCTAAGGCGGTATTCGGCGCGCTGCTGAGAACCGAACCAGTGATGGACGAGCCGTACTACGTCGGGTACGCCACTGGGAACCAGCACATCGGCCTGGATCCGTCCGGGCACAGCCAGGGCATGACAGGTCCGGTCTGTTACTGGCAGGTCAGCGACATCAACGCCGAGCTGCAGCGACTGCTGGGGGCCGGTGCCAGCGAGCAGAACCCGGTGAAGGATGTCGGTGGCGGCAAGCTGATCGCGACGGTGACCGATCCGGACGGAAACGTGATCGGCCTTATGCAATAGAGCCGACCGCGCTCAGTTGCCCTCCAGGGTGAGAAGCACGTCGGTGAGGTCCCAGTGAATCGCGGGAATCTTCGCGAAGTCCATCCCTCGGCGCTGGATGTCCAGCTGGCTGCCGATCAGGTGACGCGCCCGGTAGAACTGCTCGCGCAGCTCAGTACCGGCAGTGCTGACGGGGGTGCCGTAGCCGGTGAAGAAGGCATCCTGCTCGGCCTCCGCCAGGTGCCGAACCCGGTCGAGGGGCACGTCACCGAGCGGGTCACCCCAGCAGGCACGGTCGCTGTCGAGCACCCCGGTGATGGTGGGCTCGGCAGCGGCCGCGTCGATCAGAAGGTTGAGGGTCCACAGATCGCCGTGCAGCAGCCGCGGTCCGGGGATGTCGTCGAGCACCGCCCGATGGTGGCGCGCGAGGTCGATGATCCGCCGGCAACCGTCGGGGTCGAGGCCGGCGTCGACCTGATCAGCGGCCAGCGCCTTGAACTGGCTGACCAGAGCCTGGCTCCAGGTGTCGTGTCCGGGGCCGGCCACCGGCCCGAAACGAGCGCCGCGGACGTCGTGGATGGTCTGCGTAATGGCGCCCAGTTGCCGGTAGAACGGCAGCCACTCCGACCGCGGGTACGCGGTTAGACCCAATACCGTTCAGTTAAGCTTACAGCGGTGTAGTTTGGTGGTATGCCTCGTGCTGGGTGGGTGAAGCCGGAGTCGGATCGTCGGTTGTCGGATTTGGTGTCGGTGGGGGTGTTGACTCGGGTGTT
>JAABUT010002570.1_pt1 | contig 17155 bp, 20 predicted proteins | sample 5559281 | NCBI WGS metagenome assembly JAABUT01 (sample SAMN10711880, study PRJNA513359) | rock metagenome | isolation source: Antarctica rocks | place: Antarctica: Victoria Land, Ricker Hills nord | collected 2016-01-04 | reverse complement strand
ATGCGGCCATGGCAGAAGCTCCTCGCGCGAGCAGGTCACCTACGCCCGCTTTTGCTCGCGCACCAGAGCCTCCCGGCCCCGTTTCCCGATGCTGGCCTCACCACCCCGGAACCCAATAAGAGCCTCCCCAGTAACGGCAGGCGCGCAGCCGACGCGGCTACTGGTCCCTACTGCTTCCAATCCCGAACGGCCCTGCCGAGGCAGCAGGCAGCGGTTTTGACAAGGGTGACGCCCGCCCTAGTCTCCCGGCAGGGAGGACCACCATGAACCAACTGGACCTGCATGGCCGCACAGCGGTCGTCACCGGCGGCGCCCGCGGCATCGGCCGCGCCATCGCCGAGCGGATGCTCGCATCCGGTGCCGCTGTCGCATTGTGGGACCTGGATGCTGCAGCCCTGGACGCCACGGCCGCCGAACTCTCTCAGCATGGCCTTGTCAGCACACACCAAGTCGAGCTGACCGATGAGGACGCCGTGCGCGCCGCCGCCGACGCCACCCTGGCCCGGCACGGCGCGCTGGACATCCTGGTCAACAACGCCGGCATCACCGGCGGCAATGCCCCCACCTGGGACCTGCCCACCGCCGAGTGGCGCCGCGTGCTGGAGGTGAACCTGGTCGGCCCGTATCTCGCCTGCGCTGCGGTGCTGCCGGGGATGGTGGCGCGCGGCTATGGCCGGGTGGTCAACATCGCCTCCGTCGCGGGCAAGGAGGGCAACCCCAACGCGTCCCATTACAGCGCCAGCAAGGCCGGGCTGATCGCGCTGACAAAATCGCTGGGCAAGGAGCTGGCCGGCAAAGGCGTGCTGGTGAACTGCGTGACCCCGGCTGCGGCCAAGACCGACCTGTTCAAGCAGATGGCGCCGGCGCAAATCGAATACATGCTGTCGAAGATACCAATGGCCCGGTTTGTCGAGGTGTCGGAGATTGCGGCACTGGCCTGCTGGCTGGCGACGGAGGACTGCTCCTTCAGCACCGGCGCGGTGTTCGACATCACTGGCGGGCGTGCGACGTACTGACGCCGGGCACGGTGGGAGCGGCATTGGATGTTGGCGTAGGAGATGCGGACGACGTAAGCAGGAGCAGCCTGCCGGTGGTCAGCCTCAGAGCCTGAAGGAGCACTCATGCATCCTCTTCTCGGCAACTGGCAGTTGATCGAGGCCTACGCATTTGACGAAGCCGGCCAAGCCATGCCGTCGCCCTTCGGTCCTCAGCCGATTGGGATGGCGCATCCAGTCCGGACGGGTTCGCGGACCAGATGCGTCAAGTCACGTTCCAAGGGGGACCGTATGGTGGTGGTGCCGCTCTCCCGCGTCCTGGACCGCAGCTCGGGCCTTGAGCTGACCTGGAAGCGCATCGGCTGAACAGGAGGCGGACGCCGGCCTGACAAGGCCCACGGCAGGGCTACGTGGACCGGGAATGGCGGCGTGCCGCACGCCAGGGACTGCCGTTGGCTTTGCTGATGCTCGATGTTGATTCCTTCAAGCCATTCAACGACCACTACGGTCACCAGGCCGGCGACAAGGTTCTGAAAAGCATTGCGAGCTGCTTGATGCGCAGCGTCCAGCATCAGGGCGACCTGGCAGCCCGGTATGGCGGGGAAGAGTTCGTCATCCTTCTTCCCGACACAGACGAGGCGGGTGCTTTGGCAGTGGCTGAACGTATCCGGTCAGAAATCGAAATTCTTGATGTGCAGCACCGCGGAAGCCCATGCGGCCGCGTGACGGCCAGCGTCGGCGCAGTTGCCATCCGCCCCAACGCCGCCGATCATGCGGCTATGCTGGTCGAAGCTGCGGACAAGGCGTTGTATTCGGCCAAGAGCGCTGGACGAAACCGGGTCGCACTCGCCCACGATCAACCGGCGACCTGTTCGCCGGCGATGCTTGTAACCGCGCCGGCTGACCCACCGAAAAATGGCTTGCGCCTCGTCGAAGGTGCCCGGTAGCAACGGCCCCAGGGGAGTAGGTTCGCTTGTCTGGGCGCACCGGTTAAGCCGCATCGCGATCTGGATCACCGGCGCCGGAGCTTGGGAAGCGGCGATGAGGATTGAGTGCGGTCGCAACGCCGGGCGCGGCGCCGCAATCAGGCTCCAGCCATGAGTCTGACAAGACTCCGTTGCGCGTCTGTTTTCCCGGCCCATACCACAGGTGCCTGGCTGACCAGCCGCGCAAAGTGAGTTAGGCTGCCGCCGTGCTCACCGATCTTCCCAACATCCTGACCCTGTCGCGCATCGCGGCGATCCCGCTGCTGGTGGCGCTGGCGGCGTTGCGCACTCCGGTGGGGGACATGGCGGCCTGCATCGTGTTTGCGCTGGCGGGGATCACCGACTACTTCGACGGCAAGATCGCCCGGGGACGTGCGCAGACCAGCGACGTCGGGCGTATGCTGGACCCGATCGCCGATAAGCTGCTGGTCGGCGCGACGCTCATGGCGCTGGCCGGGCTGGGCCGGCTGTCGAACTGGGGCCTCTATCCCGCCATCGTCATCCTGCTGCGCGAGATCCTGGTCAGCGGCCTGCGCGAATACCTGGCGGGCCTGCGGATCGGCCTGCCTGTGACAGAGCTTGCGAAGTGGAAGACCGGCTTCCAGATGGGCGCGCTCGGCACCCTGCTGGCCGGAGACGAAACCGGCGCCATCCTGCATCTGGGCTTCCTGCCGGTTCAGGACATCGGGGAGGCCATGCTGTGGGTCGCGGCGGGTTTGACGTTGTGGACCGGGTGGGACTACCTGCACGCCGGGCTGCGCCATGCCTCCGCCCCGGCGGGCGCGGGGCGGCAGCCCTAGAGTTTGGCCCGGCTTGAGCATTCCGTGCTGCACATGCACATTCGCTGAGACGGCCGCATGAACGGCCTTGGAGTCCCACCCATGCGGCGCATCGCCCTGCTAGGCCTGTTGCTCGCCCTGCCCGGCTGCACCGGGACTGGCGAGTTCCTGGCCCATACCTTCGCCCCGCCTCCCCTGAACCCCAACCTGCCAATGACGGACAGCATGAACCTGCGCCGGTCGCTTGGCCAAACCACGGAGTTCACGCCCCTCGTCCCCGAGCCTGGCAACGTTTGGCCCGGCGCCGAGGCGCCCACGCCCACGCTGTCCGACGTCGCCAGGGATGGGGGCAACAGCGGCTCCCGCGGCTTCTCGCCGACGACGGTGCCGGGCGCGACGCCGGGCTTGCCGGCCGGGCGCCAGCCGCGCCCGAGCACGCGCGGCAGTTCCACGCCGCCCGGGTCCATCCAGCCGGGGCCGGCATCGCCGCCAAACGCCGGGGTGCCGCCGCCGCCGCCCAGCAGCGTCCCCAGCGCGGGTCCGCAGGGCCAGGTCGTGCAAACGCCGCAGGGGCCGGCCGTGGACGCCGGCGGCACCAGAAACTACCGCCAGCTCACGACGCCCCAGGGGCCAGGCGCGATCATGGTGCCGAATGGCAACGGCACCAGCACCATCATCAACCCCAATGGCACCGTGCAAACGGTGCCGACGCCCCGCTGATGCGCGTCCTGTATTTCGCCTGGATGCGCGAACGGATGGGCCGGTCTGAGGAGGACCTGTCCCTGCCGGCTGGCGTCGCCACCGTGGGCGCACTGGCGGACTGGCTGCGGGCACGGGACGCCGCAGGGGCTTCCGCGTTCGCGGAGGCGGCCATCGTGCGCGCCGCTGTCAACCAGGAGTTCGCGCAGCCGGATACGACGATCCGGGACGGCGACGAGGTTGCGTTCTTCCCGCCGGTGACGGGCGGCTGATGGCCGACGTCCGGGTCCAGGCCGCGCCCTTCGATGCCGGTGCGGAGATGGCGGCGCTGCTGGACGGCCGCACGGACGTGGGCGGAGTCGGCTGCTTCGTTGGCGTCGTGCGCGGCGAGGGCATCCGCGCCATGACGCTGGAGCACTACCCCGGCATGACCGAGCGCGCCCTGCAGGCCATTGCGGCCGAAGCGGCATCGCGGTGGGATTTGCTGGGCTGCACCGTCATACACCGGCACGGGCGGCTGCTGCCGGGCGCCTCCATCGTGCTGGTGCTGTCTGCCAGCCGGCACAGGCAGGCGGCGCTGGATGCAACCGCGTTCCTGATAGACTGGCTCAAGACGCGGGCGCCGTTCTGGAAGCAGGAAGAGCGGGCGGACGGCACCGCCGGCTGGGTGGAGGCACGGGAAGCCGATGACGCCGCAGCGACGCGCTGGCTGGAGGGAACCGGCGCCTGACCAGGACGTTATGTCTTTACAACAATCTGGAACTTGAGATTATGACGACACGCTTTCTGCCCCTGGCCTTGTTGGTGCTTTGCACCGCCGGGTGCCAGTCCTTCGACCGTGCTGCCGGCACCGACACCAGCGGCGCCTACCCGTCGCAGAGGGACGGCACGCCGATCAACCCCCCGGGCACTGCCGCAACCCGCGCGCTTGACCGCGCAGCCGGAACGGATGTCAGCGGCGCCTACCCGTCGCAGCGGGATGGCACGCGGAGCAACCCGCCCGGCACCGCGACTAGCCGCACCTACGACCGTGCGACCGGCAACAACACCAGCGGCGCCTATCCCGCGAACACCCGCGCCTACTAGAGCAGGTTCGGCGCGGACAGCCGTGCCAAACCTGCTCTAGCCGCTGTTTTTGCAAGCACTTGTTCGGTCAAACGAAGCCGTTCAACCTGAACATGTTCTAACCATCCGCAATCCCGCCGCAAAGGGCTGGCGTTATCATGTGATGCCAGCCCTTTTTGCCGTCCTGACCGGCGCCGCCCTGCTCGTTTGGCCGGCGCTGGTCAACGGCTATCCCATCCTGTTCAGCGACACCGGCGGCCTGCTCGACACGGGGCTGGCCGGGGACATGGGCTGGGACAAGCCGTGGGTGTATGGGCCGTTTCTGGCTTTGACCAGCTTGGGCCTGTCCCTTTGGGGGTCTGCAGCGGTGCAGGGACTGCTGCTGTCGCACCTGCTGTGGCTGTCGCAGGCGGTCGTGGCGCCGCCGCGGCCAGGACGGCATGTGGCGCTGTGCGCCGTGCTGGCGGCAGGAACGGCGGCCCCGTGGTTCGCGTCGCTGCTGATGCCGGACATCTTCACGCCGCTGGTCGTGCTGTGCTTATTCGTGCTGGCATTTGGGTCAGGCCGGGTGGGCCGGGGAGCGCTGGTTTGGGCCGGGGTGGTCGGGACGGTTGCCATCGCCTCGCACCTGTCGCACCTCATCGTTGCGACGGCGGTGGTTGCCGTGGCCGGGCTGCTGCGTTGGCGGCTGCCGTGGCGGCCGGCGCTCCCTTTGGCCGCGGCGCTCCTGTTCCTGCTGGGCAGCAACCTCGTCGGCAACGGCGTCCTGGCCGTTTCTCCCTATGGATCGGTGTTCGCTCTGGCGCGCTTGGTCGGGGATGGGCCGGGGCGGGCCTACGTGGACGAGGCGTGCCCGGCCGCGGGATGGCGCATCTGCGCCTGGAGCGGCCGGCTGCCGTCCGACAGCGACGAGTTCCTGTGGCAACCCAACGGCCCCGTATGGGCCGACGGCTTCGGACCTATCCGCTATGCGCCGGAGGCGGCGAAGCTGGTCCCCGCCATCATCGCCGCCCATCCCGGCGGGGTGCTGCTGGCCGCGGCTGCAAATATTTTGCGGCAAATTGGGCTGGTCCGGGTCGGCGATGCGCTGGTGGCACTTCATCTGGACGTGGCGCTGCTGCCGCGGCTGGAGCTTTACTTTCCCGTGCGGGAGGCAGCAGCTTTCCGTGCTTCTTTGCAGGCGGCGGACAAGTTAGGCGGCATCGCCGCGCCATTTGCGCCGCTGCACATTGCGGCGCTGCTGGCCGGGGCGGCTGGCAGCCTCTGGATGGCGGGGCGCGGCTCCCTCCCCCTCCGGGAGAGGGTTGGGGTGAGGGGGTCTTGGCTGCGGAGCGGAGAACTTGCGATGCCTTCGGCGCATGGACCGGCATCGGACGGGACTGCGCCTGCCCTTTCCCTCACCCCAGCCCTCTCCCGGAGGGAGAGGGAGAAGGAGCCTACGACTTATTTGCAGGGGTTGGCGGTGCTGGCGTTGGCCGGGCTGCTGGCCAATGCTGCTGCAACCGGCGCTCTGTCGGGGCCGCACGACCGATACCAGGCGCGCATCGCCTGGCTCGTCGTGCTGCCGCCCTTGCTGGCCTATGCCGCACGCCGGGACGCTTCCTGCCGGGCCACGTCGGCCGGCGACATGTTGACCAGCGCATCGTAGTCGCGCAGCAGGGTTTCCGTGATCTTGCCCGGCGTGTAGCCCTGCCCGGCGATCTCCCGCACCGGCGTCACCTCGGCTGCGGTGCCGGCCAGGAACACCTCGCTTGCATGCTTCATCTCGTCGGGCATGATGACCCGCTCGACCACCTTCATCTGATGGCGCCGGGCGATGCCCATAACGGTGCGGCGGGTGATGCCGTCCAGGAAGCAATCGGGGATCGGGGTATGGACCTCGCCGTCCATGACGAAGAAAATGTTCGCACCGGTCGCCTCCGCCACCTGGCCGCGCCAGTCCAGCATCAGCGCGTCGTTGTAGCCCTCCGCCTCAGCCGCGTGCTTCGCCAGGGTGCCGGTCATGTAGCCGCCGGCGGCCTTGCTGGCGGTCGGCGCGGTTTCTGGGTGCGGGCGCTTCCACTTGGCCATGCCCAGGCGCACACCCTTCATGCGGTCGTCACCGAACAGGTTGGGCCAGGCCCAGGTGGCGATGGCCAGGTGGATGCGCGTCTGCTGCGCCGACACCGACAACTGCTCCGTCCCGCGCCAGGCGATGGGGCGGACGTAGGCATCGGTCAGGTTGTTGGCGGCCAGGACGGCGATGCAGGCGGCGTCAATCTCCTCGGCGGTGTAAGGGATCTCAAAGCCCAAAATGCGGCCGGACGCGATCAGGCGGTCGGTATGCTCGCGCAGCTTGAAGATGTTGCCGGCATAGCACCGTTCGCCTTCGAACACGCCGCTGGCATAATGCAGCCCATGCGACAGAACATGCAGCTTGGCATCCCGCCAGGGGACCATTACCCCATCCATCCAGATCGTGCCGTCGCGGTCATCGAAGGGAACCAGCGCCATAACCCACCTCCACGCAATATTGTTGCTTCAGTAGGGCCAACGCTATAATGGAACGCCTATTAAGTCAACAAACCTGTCGTAACTATGAGGGATGGCTGCCATGCCCGAACGCGCGGACCTGAGCGGCGCCGACGCCCGGCACGGCCCGGCGCCGGCCGGCTCCAGCCTGCTGTTCCTGCGGGAAGAGCAGCTCAGGCTGGCGCAGGAATTGATGTTCTTTGCCTACCGCGACTTCACCGGCGCCGCCGACGTGATCCTGGAAGAGCTGGGGCTGGGCCGCGCCCATCACCGCGCCCTGCACTACATCGGACGCAATCCCGGCATGACGGTCGGCGACCTGCTGGCCATCCTGCGCATCACCAAGCAAAGCCTCGCCCGGGTGCTGACAGCGCTGGTGGATCAGGGCTACGTGTTGCAATCGCCGGGCCGCAACGACCGGCGCCAGCGGCTGCTGACGCTGACGGAGGCCGGGCAGGCGCTGGAGCGGCGGCTGTTCGAGCGGCAGCGGGAACGCCTGGTCCTCGCCTTCCGCGAGGCGGGTGGCCCGGCGGTCGAGGGCTTCCGCCGTGTGATGCGCGGCATCATGGACAGCGCCGGCCGCGCCTACCTGGACAAGGCGGAGGCGCCGCTGCATCCCGGCGCCCGCCCCCCGGTCCGGGCTGGGGGCGTGCGGTGAGTGAAGGCGTCAAGGATGGAGCCCATGTCCTCGTGGTGGACGACGACGCCCGGCTGCGCGCCCTGTTGTCCCGCTATCTGGCCGAGCAGGGATTCCGCGTCACCACCGCCAGCCATGCGGCCGAGGCACGGGACCAGATGCGGTCCATGCAGCCGGACCTGCTGGTGCTGGACGTGATGATGCCCGGCGAAACCGGCCTGTCCCTGACCCAGACGCTGCGGGCGGGACGGTCGGAGCTGCCAGTGCTGCTGCTGACGGCGCGCGGCGCGCCGGAGGACCGGATTGCCGGGTTCGAGGCCGGGGCAGACGATTATTTGGGCAAGCCATTCGAGCCGTATGAGCTGGTGCTGCGCCTGCGCGCCATGCTGCGCCGGGTGGTTCCGCCCGCGCCTGCGGTTCCGGCGGGGCCGGTTCGTTTGGGTCGGCTAGAGTTCGACGTAGAGCGGGCCGAGCTGAGCGGGGCCGAGGGCGTGATCCACCTGACCGGCGGCGAGTCCGCGCTGCTGCAGGCCCTGGCCCGGCGGCCCGGCGAGGTGCTGTCCCGCGAATGGATTGCCGAAACCCTGGGCATGGACGAAACCGGCGAGCGCGCGATTGACGTGCAGGTGACCCGCCTGCGCCGCAAGATCGAGGCCGACCCGCGGGAGCCGCGGTTCCTGCACACCGTGCGCGGGCGCGGCTACGTGCTGAAGCCGGGGGTGTGATGGATGTTTTCTTCTCCCTTTCCCTCCGGGAGAGGGTTGGGGTGAGGGAAGCCGTAAGTGCGGGCCTCCGCCCCGGGCAGGACTTCTGCTGCTGGGCCTTTCCCTCACCCCAACCCTCTCCCGGAGGGAGAGGGAGCCGTCCGCCCCTTCCCGGCGCCGTGCCGTGCGATTGACGGCCCCCATCAAGACCCTGCTGCCCCGTGGCTTGCTGGGCCGCAGCCTGCTGATCGTGCTCGTGCCGCTTGTGGTCCTGCAGGCCGTCGCTTTCACCTTCTTCTATGGAAGCCACCTCGACATCATCTCCCGCCGCCTGTCCGGCAGCATTGCCGGCGAGGTCGCGCAGACCATCGAGCTGCTGGACCGCTTCCCGGACCAGCAGGACTGGGTGCTCCGCACGGCCTGGCTGCAATTCGAGGTGCCGATGCGCCTAGTGCCCGGCGCGACCCTGCCCCCCGATACCCACATCAACCAGTTCGGCCCGATGGACGACGACCTGGCCAGCGCGCTCACCAGCAAGCTGCACCGGCCGTTCCGGATGGACTGGACCTCCGACCCCCGCAACGTCCTGGTCAGCGTCGCGCTGGACAGCATCGGTGGAGGCATGGGAGTGCTGGAGGTCGAGGCGCCGCGCAAGCGCCTGTATGCCACCAGCATCTACCTGTTCGTGCTGTGGATCGCCGGCACGGCCGTGCTGCTGTTCGGCGTCGCCGCGCTATTCCTGCGTATCCAGGTCCGCGCCATCAGCCGACTTGCCGCTGCCGCCGAGGCGTTCGGCATGGGCCGGGACCACGGCCCCATCAAGCCCGAGGGCGCAGTCGAGGTCCGTCAGGTTGCCACCGCCTTCAACCGGATGCAGGAGCGGATCGTCCGCTTCCTGGCGCAGCGGACGGAGATGCTGGCTGGCGTGTCGCACGACCTGCGCACGCCGCTGACCCGGCTGCGCCTGGCGCTCGCCGTGCTGCCGCCGCATCCTGAGCTGCAGCAGGACGTCGCCGACATGACGGCCGACGTGGAGGAGATGGAGCGGATGGTTGGCGGCTACCTGTCCTTCGCCCGCGGCGAAGGGGCGGAACAGGCGCGGGCCGTGGACCTGTCGGCACTGCTGGGCGACGTGGCCAGCGCCGCCCGACGCGCCGGCGCTGATGTGGAGGTGCAGAGCCTTCCCGGCCTGACCCTGAACCTGCGCCCTGATGCTGCCCGCCGGGCGCTGACCAACTTGGTGGACAACGCCCGCCGCCATGCCCGGCGCGTGCTGCTGTCAGTGGAGCCGCATGAGCGTGCGGTGCTGGTACTGGTGGACGACGATGGCCCGGGCATTGCGCCGGACCGGCGGGAAAGCGTGTTCCGCGCCTTCGAGAGCGGCGCTGACGGCGGCACCGGGCTGGGGCTGACGATCGCACGCGACATCGCGCGCGCACATGGCGGGGACATCGTGCTGGAGGGCAGCCCGATGGGCGGGCTGCGGGCGCGGATGCGGCTGCCGGTGTAGTTGGAGGAGCTGATCCAGCGGCCAAAGGCCTACTGCAATTTCCCAATGCTCGGGACAGCGACCGAGAAGGATTCATCTCTGGTGAGAATTGTCCCATAGCCATGCGTTCCGCGCAGGCCATCTACGGCATTGCGAATTTGCTTTTCCGTCAATCCCGGTCGTTTCGCTAGGTCCCTTGCGGACCCCGGAGCCGTTTCCAACTCGGCACAGACTTTTTGCTGACTCGTCATCGCGCGTCTAGAATCCCGTCAGCCATCTGCTCGCTCACCAGCGTCGCGGCAGCAAGGTCTTCAAGGGCCGTGCCGACTGACTTGAAGGCGGTGACCTCATTTGCACAAGAACGCCCCGGCCCACCCTGGCACAAGGTCTGCAGGGTGCCGCATACGTTTTCCTCCCTCAATCCCGCCAACTCCCCTGCCTCGTGCAGCGCCGCCAGCGTATCAACAAACACCCGGGCGCCGCGCATTGCGGCCTCGTCCGCTTCGCGCATCGCCGGGGTGAAGGCGCCGATCAGGTCCAGGTGCGTGCCTGGGCGCAGCCAGGCGCCCTGGATCAGCGGCACCGTGCTCAGGGTGGCGCAACTGATGATGTCGGCCCAGGCCGCGGCAGCCGGCAGGTCGTCGGTGCGGGCGGCGTCGAACCCGTCTGCACGCAGTGCCGCCACCAGCGCATCGGCACGGGCCACGGTTGGATTCCAGACCCGCACCTCCCGGACCGGACGCACGCTCCGATGCGCCGCCGGCAGCAGGCTGGCGACCCGGCCGGCGCCCACCAGCAACAGGCGCGACGCCTCCGGCCGGGCCAGGAACGACGCCGCCAGCGCCGAGGCCGCGGCAGTCCGCCGGGCTGTCAGCGTGTCGCCGTCCAGCAGCAGAGCCGGGCGGCCCGTCGCAGCCTCAGTCAATAGGTAGGTCGAGTGGACCGCTGGCACCCCGCGCGCCGCGTTGCCGGGATGGACGGTGACGATCTTCACGCCAAGCCAGTCCCGCTGCCATGCCGGCATGAGCAGCAGCGTGGCGCCACCCGGCAGGGAGTGATGATGGCGATCCGGCACCTCGGCCTTTCCGGTGAAGGCCGCCCGCAACGCTGGCACCAGCCGGTCAAACGGCAGGGTGGCGGCGGTTGCGGCGGCGTCGAGCATCCGCATTAGATGATGTTCCGCTCCAGCAGCGGCCGGCCCTCGGCCAGGCGGGCGACGGACAACGGCGACAGGTCGAGCGTCCGGTAGGCCCCGTGCAGCACCAGCTCCGCAATGCCCCGGCCGACGCCCGGTGCCTGCTGCATCCCGTGCCCGCTGAACCCGTTGGCAAAATACAGGTTCGGCACGTCCGGATGCAGGCCGAGCAGCGCGTTGTGGTCGAAGGTGTTGAACTCGTAATGCCCGGCCCAGGCGCCGGTGCCGCGCACCCGCTCGAAGGCCGGCACCCGGGCAGCCAGGGCGGGCCAGATCACCTCGTCGAACAGGGCGTGGTCCACATGAAGGCCGAAGTCCTCGGCGTCGTCCGGCGGGGACCAGCCAGCGATGAAGCGGTCCCCCTCCGGCCGCCACCACACCCCGGTGGTGTCTATCACCAGCGGGCAGCCCGGCAGCGGCTCGGGGCAGGTGAACACGAACACGCAGCGCCGCCGCGCCTCGACCGGCAAGGCGACCCCAGCCATCGAAGCCACCGCCCGCGCATGGGGTCCGGCGGCGTTCACCACCGCGCCGCACGGAATGCACATGCCGTCGCGCAGTCGCACGGCGGAGACGCGCGGCCCGTCCCGCTCCAGCGCCACGGCGTCGCCATGCACCCAGGCCGTGCCCAACGAACGCGCCTTGCGCCGGAATGCCGCGGCGAGCGCTGGGCCGTCGAACCAGCCCTCACCATCGAGCCCTAGGGACCCCAGGACAAGGCCGTCCGTGCAAAGCCAGGGGAAGCGGACGCGCAACAGGTCCGGGTCCAGCAGGGCAGCCTGCACGCCGGCAGCGCACTGGACGGCATGGTTGGCGCGCAACGTATCCGCACCGCTAGGGCCGGCCAGGTAAAGATATCCGGGTTCACGCAGGCCCAACGCCGGGGCGTCGCCATCTACCGAGAGTTGGGCCGCAGCATCACGCAGGAAGGCAATGCCATACTGCGACAGCGCGATGTTCACCGGTTGCGAGAACTGCTGCCGGATGCTGCTGGCGGATAGGGAGGAAGACGCCGCAGAATAGGTCGGATCGCGCTCGACGACAGTTACTGCAGCACCGCCCAGCCGCAAGTGGGTCGCGACCGCGCTGCCAATCACCCCGCCGCCGATGACGACGACGGCAGGGGAACCGGCTTGAGGCAAGCTAGCTGGCGGAAGGCTTGGCAGTCTTGGCGGCCAGCATCTTCACTTCGTCCATCGCCTCGGCAAAGCGTTGGTTCAGCATGCCGAGCGCCTCGCCATTGGCACGCTGGATCAGGTCGGCTAATTCCTTCATGTGGGCGACGGCGCGCTCATAGCTGGCCTTGATCAGCTCGGTCTGCTTGGCGGCCTTGGCGCTGGGGCTGTCCGGGCTGGACAGGTCGCGCATGGTCTCCGTCATCTCGGTCATAGTCTGCTGCATGATTTCCATGTGGCGGCGGGCGACGGCCTGCGCGCCCTCCAGCGCCACGCGGTTGGCGGCGGTCAGCACCTCCATGTTGCGGCGGTGCGCGGACAGGAAGGCATCCATGTCGGGCATCCCCGCTATGCCCGGCACCTTCATATCCGTGAACATCTTGGTGAACTCGGCCATCTTGGCCATGCCGGCGTCCATCGCAGTCTTGCCCATCTGGACAGTGCCGGAGGCAGCCTCGGTCATGGTGTTCTTCATCTTGGCAGCCGGGTCGTCGGACATTTGCTCATCCCTGCTTAATTGTTCCTATTGTCATATCACGATGTGACAGCAAGCGGAAACATTAGGAGGCCGACTCGTGCCTCTACGTAACCGGCGACTCTGGATACTGGGACGGCGGCGCCGGGGGCAGGTCCGGATCGTCTGGCACTGCGCTCGGAGCCGCCTCATCGCCGGTCATGCCGGCCTCCTCGAACACCTCGGCTGCGGCTTCGGCCGGGGACATGGGGGCGCCGCTGGTGCCGACGTGGTGGCCGGGCAGCATATTTTCGGCCTGGATGGCACGGTCCAGGCTGCGGTCAACGGCGGCCATGGTGGCGGACAGGTCGGCGCTTTCGTCCCCTTCCCACGCACGCAGAGCATACAGCCACAACGCCAACAGGCCGTGGACGCGCAAGGCGCCGACAATGCCGGTGGCAGGGATGCCGGCGCCGTCCAGCAGCCACTTCATGCTGCGCAACGTCGCGCCATACAACAACAGGGAAGTGCCGGGATCGGTCCGCAACGCCGCGAGCAGCGACAGCATGCCGGCCCGGTGCTGCTGCAAGACATCGAAGCGCGCCATCACGATGTCAAACAGCCGCTCCCGCGGGGGTTCGCCCATGCTGACGTTGGCCAGCGCGGCCTGGTCGGCCATCACTCCGAAGCGCATCAGCACGGCGCCGCGGCCTGGCATCCGGGCCCGAGCCTCGCCAAGCGGCACGCCGGCGCTGCGGGCGGCGTCGGCGATGCTGATGTCGGACCATCCGCGCAGGGCCGCCTGTTCGAACACGGCGGCGATCAGGGTGCGGTCTGTTTCGGTGATGCTCATGGCGGCGACATGGGCTGGCGCGAGGGGGTTGGCAAGGACGCACCAGCTACCCTGCGCTGCCGCGAACCGTGAGGACGTGTCGCTGCAAGCCGCTGGCACCACGGAACCCCACCCAGGGCGGCCTGGCCGGCTGAGGGACTGCCGCACTGCTGAACAGCTCGCAACGACAAGGCCGGTCCAGCAGACGCCAGAATCACCCCGCCAACTCGCGGGACCGTCGCGTGGCGGCGTCCACCGCGGCTGAGACTGATGCCGGCCAGGCGCCCTCCGCCATCAGCACGCCAAGCGCGGCCTGCGTGGTCCCCCCGGGGCTGGTCACGGCAACGCGCAACGCGGCGGCATCCTCTGCGCTGGCCGCCAGCAGCGCGCCGGAGCCGGCGACGGTGGCGCGGGCCATCTGCCGGGCTAGGACGGGCGGAATGCCCTGCTCCTCCGCCGCGCGCTGCAGCAGTTCCGCCAGCAGGAAAACATAGGCCGGGCCGCTGCCAGACACGGCGGTGACTGCGTCCAGCAACGCTTCATCCTCCACCCAGGCGACCTCGCCGATGGAGGCCAGCAACGCGTCGCACAGGGTTGCCTGCGCCTCGTCCACCCCGGGGCCGCGGAAGGCGACGGTGATGCCCCGGCGTATGGCAGCCGGTGTGTTCGGCATCGCCCGCACCACCGCCGTCTCCGCGCCAAGCATCCCGCCGATCCGCCGCGTGGTCGTCCCCGCCATGATGGACAGCACGACTGCTTCGCGCGCGAGGGAGGCCAAGCCTGGCACTGCCGCGTCCGCCTGCTGCGGCTTGACCGCGAGCACGATCGCGGCGGGGCGGAAGTCCGGCGGCAGTCCGGCGACGCTGCCGACCACCTGCACTCCCGGCCCGGCCAGCGGCGGAGACGCCGGGTCCACCACGACCGATGGCTCCAGCCCACGTTCCCGCCAGCCCGCCAGCATGGCGCCGCCCATCTTGCCGCCGCCCAGCAACAGGACGGGCGGCAGGGGGGCGGCTGGCCCGGTCATGCCTCGCCCATGCACTCCAGCATGGCGGCCTGCAGCGCGTCGGTTGGGGTCTTGCCGCCCCACAGCACGAACTGGAATGCCGGGTAGAACCGCTCGCACTCGGTGATGGCGATGTCCACCATGTCCTCCAGGCTTTCGGCCGAGGCGGTGGTGGCGCCGCGCAGCAATACGGAATGGCGGAACAGCGGCATCCCGTCGTCGGAGTCCATGCCGAAGTGACCGATCCATAGGCGCTCATTGGCCAGGGCCAGCAACTCGTATAACGCGGCCCGCTGCCGTTCCGGTACCTTCATGTCGAAGGCGCAGGTGAAGTGCATGGCGCTGATCTCGCTCGACCAGGAGAAGTACAGGCCATAGTCGCACCATTTGCCCGGCGCCTCCGCCGCCATCTCGTGGTCGCTGCGCCGGTCAAAGGCCCAGTCATTGGCGGCCACCACCTGCTCGATCACGTCGAGCGGGTTGGGCGCCGGGGTATCGTGATGTTCGGCTAGGGCTGACATGCAGGGATTCCCGTGGTTGGAGGCAGGCCGGGCCGTCACGCGAGGGCGGCACCTGGGAGATGATGCAGCCGAATCGCGTCGGGTATAAGGCTACCGGGGCGGCGGCAGGGCCGACAAGCAGGAATGCTTCCTGCCTGCCTCTCGCCGGGAGTGACGAGGCCTCGGCTGGGACGTTGTGAGTAAGATATTCAGATGGCACGCGCCCACGCGCCGGTAAGCATTGCTCCCCTAAACTCCTCGTGCGTAAGCCGTCAAGGGATCGCAGTGTCCGGCAGGGCAACGCCAAAGCAGGCTTGCAGAGCATGTCGCCGCATCCGTTTTGCAGCAGCCGCTTCCGGTTCGACGTGGCGGTCGCGTTGCCAGTGGCGAGGCGTCTCGTGAGGTATGCCGGATGGCTTGAGCCCGGGGGACCGGCGCTTAGTTCCGCCGCCAGATCTCCTCGCTGAGCAGCGTCGCAAAGCCCAGCCACAGCACCAGCGGCACCCCCATGGCCGCCGCCGGACGGTCCACCTCCCGCGCTGCTGCCACGGTGCCGCCAGCGGCCAGCAGCATCGCGCCGGTCACGGCCAGGCTGGCGTCCAGCTTCTTGCGGCCGAAGAACACCCATGGGTATCCAGCCAGCCCCGCCGTGCTCAGCCCCCAGCCCGCCAGCGCCAGGCTGCGCGCCGGGCTGCGCGGCGCCTTCAGCAGCCGGTAGCCAACCGTGGCCAGCAGCCCATCCAGCACCGTCCATGCCGCGCCGAACGCCGGGCCTGGCGGGGTGTAGGATGGCTTGTGCAGCGACGCATACCAGATGCCGTTGACCGGGCGCTGCGGCCCGTGCCGGCCCCCGGCCACGGTGGCGGCGATCACAGGGCCGAAGGAAGCCAGGACAGCAAGCGTGTTCTTCATCAGGACGGCCTTTGCGTTATACGTCTGCCCAGCCTAACGCGGCACAGCCCGGCCTGGCTCCGCACGGTCCCGTGACATCACGGGGCTAGTCCGAACCTGCATCCAACCAGGAACCCCCACCCCGATGTTCCCCACCACACGCCTCCGCCGCCTGCGCCGCACCGGTGCCCTCCGGGACCTCGTGCGCGAAACCCATGTCACCGCGCATGACCTGATCCTGCCGATCTTCATCGAGGAGGAGCTGGACGCGCCGCTGCCCATCCCCGCCATGCCCGGCGTGTCCCGCATCCCCGAGCGCCACCTTGCCCGCGAGGTCGAGGCCATCGCCCGCGACGGCGTGCGCGCCGTCATGCTGTTCGGCATCAGCCGGCATAAGGACGCGACCGGCAGCGACACCCTGCGCAGCGGCGGCCTGCTGGCTCGCATGACGCGCACTGTGAAGGACGCCGCGCCAGAGCTGGTTGTCATGACCGATAACTGCTTCTGCGAATATACAGACCACGGCCATTGCGGCACCATTGGCCCCGACGGTGGGGTGTTGAACGACCAGACGCTCGACGCCTTGGCCCGGCAGGCCGTGGTGGCCGCCGACGCGGGCGCGGACGTGATTGCGCCGAGCGCCATGATGGACGGACAGGTCGCGGCGATCCGCCGGGCGCTGGACGGCGCCGGGCATGGCGATGTGCCGGTGCTGTCGTACTCGACCAAGTTTGCCTCGGCGTTCTACGGCCCGTTCCGCGCGGCGTCCGGCTGTGACCTGCTGGGGGACCGGAAGGCGTATCAGATGGACCCTGGCAATGCCCGGGAGGCGTTGCGCGAGAGCATCGTGGACGAGGCGGAGGGCGCGGATATGCTGATGGTCAAGCCAGGCCTGCCCTACCTCGACGTGCTGGCACGTATCCGGGCACAGACGCTGTTGCCGCTGGGCGTTTATCAGGTCAGCGGCGAGTATGCGATGATCAAGTTCGCCGCTCAGGCGGGCGCGCTGGATGAGGCGCGAGTGGTGCGGGAGACGCTTGGCGCGTTCAAGCGGGCGGGGGCGGATTTGATCCTGAGCTATTTTACCCGGGATGTGGTTCGGGAAGGGTTCTAGACATAGAGAAAGGGCGGCACCATCCGGCACCGCCCCCTTCTACGCTCAGTACTGCTCCGGCTTAACGGAGCAGAAAGTTTGATCAGGCGCGGCGGCGGCGGATCAGGCCGATGCCGGCCAGGC
>JAABUT010002569.1_pt1 | contig 17158 bp, 19 predicted proteins | sample 5559281 | NCBI WGS metagenome assembly JAABUT01 (sample SAMN10711880, study PRJNA513359) | rock metagenome | isolation source: Antarctica rocks | place: Antarctica: Victoria Land, Ricker Hills nord | collected 2016-01-04 | reverse complement strand
GTCAGAGGCCCAGTCCCACCCGGGACGGGGCCTTCTTGCTGGCCGTGCAAGCAGCAAAGTACAGCAGTAGGTGTCATTTCAGGCTCTCCCCCAGGCGTCGAAGAGCCTCCCGAGTCGCGGCCGAGCTGGCGTTCGCGTAGATCTCCATCGTGACCGCCAGGTCCGCGTGCCGCAGGATCCGCATGATCACCCGGGGGTGCACATCCAGGTCCACGAGGAGGGTCGCGCAGGTCCGGCGCGCGTCATGGACGGTCAACCGTCGGACGCCGGCGGCCTCGCACCGATCGGTGAAGCGCCGGTTCATCGTCCGCGGGTCGATCGGCGTGCCGTACCTGCCGGTGAAGACCAGGTGAGGCCCCTCATCGAGCCCGCGCCAAGCCTCACCCACCTCGGCGCGGTCCTTGTCCTGCTGCTCACCCCGAAGCTGCAGCGACGCCGCGACCAGGTCGGGCATCGGAAGGGTGGCGTCGGATGCCTCGCTCTTCGTCCGTCGATGCAGGAGCTGTCGCTTGACCCGCTGGAGCTGGTGATCGATGACCACCTCACCGTGAGCCACGTCCACGGCCTCCCACGTCAGCCCGAGGACTTCTCCCTTGCGAAGCCCGAGGACCAGCACGAGGACGAAGGCCGCGTAGAGCGTGTCGTTGTCGTGCCGGGCGGACTCGAGGAACCGGCGGGCCTCGTCGCTGGTCCACGCCTTGATCTTGCGAGGGCGAAGGGTCGGCGCCTTGACCAGTGCTGCCACGTTGCGTTCGACAAGCTCTTCGCTCATCGCGTTCGACAGGCCGGACCGAAGGACCGTCCGAGCGTCCTTGATCGTCCGACCCGACGCGTAGCTGTGGCAGCACTCCCCCTTGGCGCAGCACCTCGCCAATGCCGGGTCCCGCTGAGCCCGCTTCTGGTCCTTGCCCTGGGCGCAGCACTGGCACTCGGACTGGAGCTGGTTGAACCACGACTGGACGTCCCGAACCTTCAGCCGATCGAGCCGCAGATGCCCAAGCCCCGGCTCAAGGTAGAGCCGGACGAGGGTTTCGTACGTCGACGCCGTCAGCGGCGCGAGGTTGGGCTCGACCACCTCCTCCAACCAGCGATGGAGATACTGCCCAACAGTGGGGACTTTGGTGGCGATCGGACCGCGACGAGCTCTGGCCTGCAACGTAATCCAGTCACGGTGAACGTCCTCCCGCGTCTTGCCGTAGACGTACTTGCGCACCCGACGACCAGCCGGCGTCGTGATCCACACGTAGGCGGCGAACCCGTTTCGGTAGGGATAGATCGAGTTCTCCCCGTTGGGGCGAGTCCGCTTGGCTGTCATACGAACTCGCGATCAGCCTCGGCAGCTCGACGAGCGATGTACTCGTCGACCCACTCGGGCAGGATCCGCCGGGAACCGCCGTCTTTCAAGGACTTCAGGTCCCGCTGAATGACGAGCATCCAGACTTTCGACTCGCCGTAGCCGAGCATCTCGGCAACCTCTTTCACGGTGTACCACTTCTTCGTCAAAGCCCCTCCCTCACTCGAATCGAACGTTTCCGTTGTCTCGCCTTTCGGCACGCTCCCGCGCTCTCGCGGCTGCCGCCATGGCCATCTGGGTGTCCTCGTCGGTGGGCCAGCCGGTGCCGGCGAAGCACCAGCTGCCGACGACGAGGGTGGTCTCGTCCTCGTCTGCCCGGTCGAGGAGCGCGACGTCGACGGTCCGGTGGGGGTTGCGCGCCTTCGCTCGTTGGAAGCGCCGACGGGCGCCGCGGATCCGGGTGAGGGTGGTGGAGTAGCGGCGGGACTTGGAGGCGAAGTGCCCCCGGAACCCGAGCATGTGCCCCCACTTGTGGAGGAGTGCGTAGGGATTGTTGAACGGCCCTCCGGGCGGGTAGAGCTCGTCGGCGCCGTCAGCCAGCCGCAGCACGCTCCGCCGGAGCCGGGCGAGGTGGGCGTTGCTGGTACCCCGGTCGCCGGGGTCGAGGTCGGCGGCCGACTTGGTTGAGTACTTGGCGATGTAGGCCGCGACCGTCTCGGGGTGGATCGGCCCGGCCAGGTCATCCCGCCCCGCGCGGACGTGGACCGGCCGGGCGTCCACTTGGTTCCCGAAGGTCAGCCGGTGGTCAGGGCCATGCCGGTAGGCCGGAGGTGCGTCGAACTCGACCCGTCCGGCGGCGTCGTGCACTCGGTCGGCGAGCCAGCCGGATTCCACGTCGATGTGGGGCGGAGGAAACGGCAGGTCGTCGTCGGGTGGTCCGTCGAGCCGGATGATCGCGTGGAAGTGGATGATGCCGCGTTGCTGGTACTCGCCGACCTTGGCGAAGGAGACCCGGACCAGCTTGCGAGCCACCTTCTGGGAGACGTTGAGCGCTTTGGCGATGACCCGGGGCAAGGCGATGGTGAACCGCCGCCAGAGCTCAGGCGCCCACCACTGCCAGACCACGTGCGCTTCGTAGTCGTAGCACTGGACGCAGAACGGCTGTCCAACAACCAGATCGCCCGGCTGGTGCACCGCCATGCAGGACAGGTTGATCCCGTGCGGACACCGTTCACCGCGCGAGCGTGGCCGACACCGACGAGATGTGGAGCCTGGGCGTTTCACCGCGTGGACCGGCCCGAACGATGGGGCCGTCAGCGTGGCGAACACCATTGGGTGGGTGACGACCGACGTCGGGATGCCCTTGTCCCCGCCTGCTGCTCCGGCTCGCAGTAGGTGCCACATGTCGGCGCCGTACTCCCGGGAGCAGGGTGCACAGGCCGAGGCCCGGCGGTTGCCGCACTTGACGTAGAGAACCCCGTCGGGCAGCTCGGCGGACTCCAGGCTCGAGAGGATGACTCCGGTGGCGCGGTCGATGGTGTGGGACTGGCCATTGAGCTTGACTGGGTGGTGACAGTGCCCGACACGGGCAGACCGCTCGACTCCGGGGCCGTGGTCCTCGCCGCGAGTCCCACCCGAGTCGGAATCGAATATCGGCTCTCCCTGGATCTGGAGTTCGGAGGGCGTGAGGGGCATCAGGCTGCCTCGCCCCTCTTGAGGTGCCGCTGCTCACCAAGGGCGGAGGCGAGGACGGTCACGAGGGGGACTCCGGTGAGCAGTCGAGCGATGAGGGGTCGGCGCTGAATGTGGCTCAGGCCTCCCCAGAGGCCGAACTCCTCCCCGAAGAGCAGTCCCGCGGCAAGGCACTCCCGCCGCACCGGGCAGCCCTCGCAGAGCTGGACCGCGAGCCGGCTCCGGGCACTGGTGGGCTTGGCGAACCACCACTCGAATTCGCGGCTGCGACAGGCCGCGGCCAGTCTCCATTCTCCGTGGGCCAGCTCGCGAGCCGACGGCGCACCGGTCAGGTCGAACGGGAGCGGGACTCCGTAGGCGGGACCTGCCCGGCCTGTGGCACTGGAGGGCTTGGGGGTCGTCATGACCGGACCTGCAAGGTCATCGTCCCGGCGGTGCCCCACTCGACGAGTACCTGCCAGACGTGCCGGGACCAGGAACCCATCCGAGCGAGGTCCTCGATCGGAAAGGGCTGCCCCGCGGTTAGGGCGGCAACGAGCCGAGCAAGGCGGTACTCGGTGGAGGAGAAGCCATCGAGGTGGATCCGGTCAGCGGCGGTCTCCCAGTCGAGGACGACCTCCCTCAACGGCGCCCCGACCTCGTTGCCGGCTTCGTCGAGGCGTGGGGTGAGCTCTTCCCCCAGGTAGCAGGTGAAGTAGCCCCGGACCCGAGGTGACGCGTCGAGCAGCCGTGCCGCAGCGAGCCAGTCCTCGTTCCTGACGCCCGCCCAGTACTCCTGCCAGAGGGCGGTCTCGGTCGTAGTCATGCGGCACCTCCTTGCAGCTCGGCCTCGAGTTCGGCGAGGACATCGTCGAGTGGTGCTGAGGCGGCGTGGGCGAGGTCGTCGATGTCCGTGTCGTTCAGGTACGCGGACCGGACCCGCTTGAGCTGCCGGGTGCCGAGCGTGCGGACGTACGCGACGCCGGGTGTCAGCTCGCTGATGTGGTCGGCTCTGGCGCCCCGGTCTCGTGCGCCGTCGCCCAGGACCATGTCGACCTGGATCGGGTTGTCGAGGCGCAGCGCGATCCGGGTCGGGAAGAGGTCGCGCCAGCCGACGACGTCCTTTCCGGGGTCCTGGACGGCGGAGACGACGGTGATGCCACAAGCGCGCCCTTGGGTCAGGAGCAGCCCCAGCGCTTGGTCGAAACGAGACATGATCTTGCGTTCGGCGAACGCGGTGAGGGTGGCGAGCTCGTCGACGATAAGGAGGATGTGCGGTGAGCCTGTGTTGGCGTCGTGGACGCGGCGGCCGGCGGCGGCGAGCTCCCGGGCTCGGGTGTTCTTGACGTCGACGAGCTGCTCGACGAGCTGGCACATGCGTTCGGGATCGGTGTCCTCGAATCGGGCGAACAAGCCGCGCCCGGGCCCGAGCTCCATGCCGCCCTTGGGGTCGACCGCCCAGACCTGGACTGATCCGGCCCGGATTCGCCCCGACAGCGCACGCAGCATGGACCAGAGCACGGAGCTCTTGCCGGAACCCGTGGCACCGGCGAGCAGGAGGTGGGTGCCACGGACAGCGATTGTCCACACGGTTCCGTCCTCATGCCGTCCGATCGGGATCTGGTCCAGGTCGACATGGTCACTGACCGGAAGCGGCTGCACCATGGCGCCCAGCAGGTCGCGACGATGCAGCTCAAGCCAGACGAATCCCGGTCGATCGGCCACGACGCGACACTCACGGACTCGAAAGGCGTGTGCCAGGCTCTCGCAGGCTGCCTCGACGTCGCCCGTGGTCAACCCGGTAGGCAGGCGCACCTTCAGCTGCAGTAAGCCCGGGGTCGCCTTGATGCGTCCCAGCCCGGCGACCTCGCGATCCACCTGCGAACCCGACTCACCGGCATACGAGTGGGCAACCAGGCCGTGTCGTGCGGCGATGTGGCTCCACCGGACTCGGTAGAGGCCGCCCAACGTCGAGGCGACCGCGGGAAGAGCCACGGCGCGCCTGAACGAACTGGGCATCGTGGCGCGCCAGATCCAGAGGGCGACGACCAAGCCGGCACAGACGCCAGCCGCGGCGAGGCGACCGTGCCAGTGGAAGGTTGCCCAGACTCCGGCCGCGCCGAGCAGCAGGATAGGGTTCCCGACTGCTGCGGCCAGGAGCCGCCAGGTCAGAACCGCGATCGCGGCGATGATTTCCGACAGCCCTTCGATCAGGTCATCCACGAGGCTGTCGGTCTGTGCCGGCTTGCTCCTCATGTCAGTACACCTCCTTCGATGCCTCGAGCTGAGCGAAGGACAGGCCCTCGCTGGCTTCCCGAAGCGCGCTCTCGGCCAGACTCATCGCCTCGTCGATGTGCACCATGGGGCCCTCGTGGACCTTCTGCCGGAAGTGGATGAGGTCCTCGTGCAGGGTGACGCTCTCCCGGTAGAGGCGACGTAGTGCCTCTGGGAGATCCCTTGGCGGCACGCTCAGCGCCTCGGCCCATTCGGTGACCTTTCCGCCGCGCATCTCAACCCACCTCCTGTCGCCACAAGGTCCGGATCTCTGTCAGCCGGGCAAGGACGATGCGCTGGCCGGCAACGGCGTGCTGGACGCCCAGGAGCAGGTCAACGTCCGGCGCGTTGCGGAAGCGCTCCTCCTGTCGTCCGAGCTGTGCGCTGAGGCCGTCGGCGGTTGCTTCGGCGGCGCCGAGAGCCAGACCAAGGTCGAAGAGGGACAAGCCGGTCGAGGCTGCCCACTCCCGCAGGTTGATGGGGGCCATTTCAGACCGCCACCTTTCCTGCCTCGGTCACCGAGCTCTCCAGTGACTGGACGACCTCTCCGAGGACCCGACCAGCGACAGCGAGCTGCAGTACCAGCTCCTCGTCGGGGGCGTTCCTCAGACCGGCCCACGCCTTGACCACGTCATCCCGAAGGGCATTGACCTGGCGGACCCGGAACCGCAGTACGGTGGGCACCTCATCGATCGAGACCCCGAGAGTCTCACTCCACGCGACCAAGTCGGCGACCTTCATCTCAGGCCACCGCCTTCGAAGCCTGGCCGGCCTTCGCCTTGTCGGCGTCCGACTGTGACGGCGCCGAATTCGGGGCCTCGCCGGCGGCCTTCGGTCCGCGCATCCCTTCGGCCCGGAAGGACCACGCGATCCGGGAGAAGTCCTCCCCGACCTTCTCGACATACGGCAGTGCCGTCATCCCCTCGAAGATCACCGGGGTGAAGGGCGACTCCGACTCGTTCGACGGCGGAACCGGCTGGACCTTAGCGGCGAACTTGATCGACAGGGTCTTCGCGCTCCGCTTCGCCTCGGGGTCGGCGTCGAGAACGTCCACCTGCCACATCAGCAACCCAGTGTCCTTGTCCGTCGCCTGGTACTTCATCTCACGCGTCGACCGGTCGAAGTCGACGACCTGGCTCACCTGACCGACGAGGAACGCTCCGTAGGGAAACACGTCGTCGTGGGTAACCTTCATCCGCTTAGAAAGTGCCATCACTCTGCCTCCGTTGTCATTGAGCCCGAGTGGCTCCCTGCCATAGGACCGTTATCCACAGGGACGGCATCACCACCGTGCGGGACTTCTCGGGACGTCCTACGCTCTTTGAAACGTCCGAGAGACCGTCCCGGGGGACACCATGACAAACGAGCGACTACGTAGCGCGATCCATTCAGCGGGGCTGAGCGTCGACCTGCTCAGCGACCGTGCCGGGGTCGACCCGAAGACCGTGGAGCGGTGGATCTCGAAAGACCGGGTCCCACATCGGACGCATCGAGATGTCCTGACTCGGCTTCTGGGCAAGCCGGAAGGATTTCTTTGGCCATCAACGGAATCCGAGGCAAGGACTCAGTCCGCAAGCGCGGCGGAGTTCGCCGGACTGCATGTCAGCCGAGGCGGCATACCCGCGGGCACGTGGACGTCTCTCCTGGACCAGGCGAGCGAGAGCATCGACCTGCTGGCCTATTCCGCGAGCTTCCTTCACGACTCAGTGGACAACTACGGCGAGAAGTTGCTGGAGAAGGCCGAGTCGGGCGTGCAGGTCCGACTCTGCTTCGCGGACCCCGCCTCCGAGTCCGTCATCCGACGAGGTGAGGAGGAAGGCATCGGGCATCTGCTCGGGGCTCGTTGCGAGCTCACCTGGGCCTACTGTTCACCGCTTCTCCAGAGCAGGGGGGTGAAGGCACGCAAACACGATGACACCGTTTATGCCTCGATCTTCCGCTTCGACGAAGTCCTGCTCGCAAACGTCCACAGCCTCGGGACGCCGGCGAGCCACGCACCAGTCCTTCAGATCCACCGGGTGGCAGGCGGCCGGCTCTTCTCGACGTACATGCAGAGCTTTGAGCGAACCTGGGACCGTGCAACGGATGTGGTCGGGGAGCAGGTCGCCTAGGGTCGGTCTATGGCTCGAATCGACTACATCGATGACCCCAGTGCGCCGAAGGCCAACAGCGTTGTCCCCTCCGTGGTTGCGGTGGTCGAGGACCACGACGGCCGGGTTCTCATGATTCACAAGACCGACAACAACCTCTGGGCGTTACCCGGCGGCGGTCATGACATCGGCGAGTCCATCCGCGAAACGGTCGTTCGTGAGGTCCGGGAAGAGACCGGTTACGACGTGGAGGTAACCGGCATCGTCGGCACCTATACGAACCCGAATCACGTGATGGCGTACGACGATGGTGAGGTCAGACAGCAGTTCTCAATCGCGTTCAGCGCCAAGCTCGTTGGTGGCGCTCTTCGCGCGAGTGACGAGAGCAGGGAAGTCGCTTGGGTCGCGCCAGCTGACCTGGACATGCTGCAGGTCCATCCCTCGATGAGGCTGCGGATCCAGCACTACCTAGATCGGCGGCCGAGTCCCTACATTGGCTAGGCCAAGACGTTCGGCCGCGCGCTCGGCCGACCCGGTGAGCGACGATCGAGACCTCGCCACCGCCCGATGCACGGGGTCCTCAGCCGGGTACCGAGCGAGAATTTCGTCTAGGCGCGACTCAACTGACACCCTCTCACCCTTCGGGCCTACGGCCATGTCCACCAGCGTGAGCATGTCCAGCTGATCCAGGTCGGGTTCCGGGAACTCGGCAAGCTCGGCGATGAGACCTCGTTCCTCCGCCTCAAAGCAGGCGCCCGAGTGGTACGCGACTAGCGCCACGATCCCCTCAGGAACTCTCTGACGACGAAGCCATCTGGCACCGTCGATGGGATGGAACCCGGTTTGAGTTAGCTCGGGCGCGTAACCAACGTCATGAAGCCAAGCCGCAGCCACCACAGCGTCGGAGAGTCCCAGATCCTTGTCCCTCAACTGGGTCGCCAACTCAGCGACGCCCCGGACATGCAGCCAACGGTCACCGGCGCCTCCAATACAGGACTCCGCCATGGCGCGACTTTCAGTGCTGGACCAACCCATTCGCCCACATTAAGCGGCAAGGGCAGCAGTGTCGCGCTTGGGCAACCGATCAAGAGACATCGCATGTGGCTACCGCGTCAAGACGTCGGCCCCTTGGTCGCCGGCGGAGGAAGGCGCCTCGCCTCTTGACAGGCCTGGTGGGCCATGGGATTGCCAGAGGTCGCCGTCGGGGGCGCGGCTGGGAAGGCGTGGGTCTCGTTGTAGGTCTGGCCGGTGGCCACGCAGTGTCCGGATCGAGGACACCGCGGCGGGGTTCACCCAGGTGATGGACCTGCTGGCCGTGCAGGTGCAAGGCTGCGAGACGCCGATCCCGGTGGCGATCGAGACCGCCAAAGGCCCCCTAGTGGCGAACCTGCGCGCACCCTGGAGGACGTCGCTGAGGAGTATGTGCGTGCCGGGGACGGCGACGCATCGGCCAGGTGCCGCTGCCAAGGGGTCACCCACCGGCCGCGGTCAACGGCCGGCCCCGGTGCTCGACGCCAAATACAAGGACGGAGAAGCCGGCCGGCTTCCCGCAAGCGGACCTCTATCAAGTGTTGGCGTTCTGCACGCGACTCGGGGTCAAGGAGGGGCACCTGATCTGCGCGAGGGGCGAGGAGGAGCCGAAGGTGCATTACGTTGCCCAGGCCGACGTGACGATCAACTGGCACGCACTTGACCTAGCCCAACCGTCGGAGGCGGTCTTGCGCCAAGTGGATCGCCTCTCTGTGGAACTGATTCGTGCGGACGCCTACTGCCAACGAGAACGCACTTGTCGCGGGTGCCGTGCTTGCACTGGGAGGCGGCGGTTGAGTACGACTTGGAGACCAGCCTCCGGGTCCTCATGCCGGAGCATACGGACCGCCTTCCTCGGCGGCAGGCCCGTTTAGAGCCGGGGGAAGAGAAACCAACTCTCCTGGGGGCTCAGGACGGTTCAGTTGGTGGCCGAACCGACTTCCAATCCGAACTTCGCCTGGTACCGGTACAGCGCCTCCGTCAGTTTGGCCCAGTCGGTCAGCAGGTACTTGCTCGCCCGGATTGGTTGGAACCCCAGGTGTTCCACGATGGGGCGCTGCACCAGTCCCGCCTCGTTGCGGGCACGGCCTTTGAGGTGCCACTTCACCGGCGCAGCGACCGCCATGATGTCGTCGGGACCTTGAAGATCGGTCAGCACCGTCGCGAGGAGCAACTCGCCGACGCCAAGCCCTCTCCACTCCGGTTCGAGCTCGACAGGCTCTACGACGAGGAAGTTTGCAGCCGGATCATCGGGGTTAACCCACTCCGGCAGGCGCGTGCGGACGGCGCGGGTCGGCGTGTCCCAGTCGACCACGGCGCCTACGGCGTCACCGGGGACGTCGTCACCGCTGTCGGTGAGGAGAACGACGTCCTCGCCGTTGTTTAGAGGCACCCGATGCACAGCCAGCGAGCCGAACGGCGTGGTATTGCCGGATGCCAGGGCAGAGACGTACCAGGACTGCTCACGCCTCATCCGCTCGGTGTCAGGTCCTTGGTCCAGCGGGCGGCTCATCTGGTATAGGAGGCTGGAGTACCGCACGACCGCTTGCCGAGAGGCTGACAGGCGACGTCGGCGAGCCGTGGTCATGCGCCGCCCAGCGGGGTTGACTTCCAGATGGGTCGCGTCTTGGTCAGGACCTTGGTCAGCTCTGCGTCGCGAGCAGCATCCGGGTAGCAGAGCAGCTCAACGACCTCACCAAGGGTGCTCACCGTCGGGTAGAACCGGATCACGTCACGGGTCGTGGTGACTTGAAGGGAGGGGAAGCATCGAATGCCTTGGTCGCCTAAGACATTCTCGAGCCCGGCTGCCATGGCGGACGTCAGCCGTGTCCCGTCTCCGGAGACGGCACGGACCATCTCCGTGACTTCGCGACGTCCGATGGTCACGAACGGCTCGACTCCAAGACGTTTCTGGATCTGCTTCGCAACCTGGGTCAGGTGTCCCCGTGTCGGCGCGGTCATCAAGAACTCCTCGGAGCCACTGAACCTTAGTTAGGTAACAACAACAATAACAAAGATATGCAATAAACGTGCTCGCCGGCCAGCCTCCACGTCCGCGCCCGGCCGCGGCTCGGGCTGTGTTGACCGAGGCCGGCGCCGCCGGGGCGTCCGCGGCCAACGCGGCGATCGTGCGCGACACCTTCGGGTCGGAGGCCACCAACCCGTACAGCCCGGCTCGCCGCGCAGCACCGCGACGTCGGCCAGGCAGTCCCCACCCAGGGCCAGCGTCAACGCCAGGTCCAGGACCACCTTGGCCGGATCGTGGACCGCGAACGGCTTTCCGATCTCGTACCCGCTTCCGCGGAAGTTGGCGTCCAGATCTGCCTCGACTGTGCCGAACTTGCCGCGCTAGTCGCCTGATGGCGCGTCGACGACGACAGGGACGGGCGAATTGCTCAGTCACTGGCCATAGTACGGGGTGACGCGGTCATGCCCAAGAAGGTCTTCTAGTCCGGTGCCGAGGTCACTCATCGATACGCTCGCGCCTTCCTCGTTAGCGCTGAACCCGAACTCGCGCTCCAAGACATCCCATCTGTTCCCGCTGTCGGGAAGCTTGTCGAGAATGCGGACCTCGACTCTGTTCGCGCCAGCCACCCTGCGCCGACCAATGACCATGTTGGTGTTCCATATGTCGCGGAAGGGCGCAGTTCCCGGCGCGCCCACTGCGACGATGAACAGCTCGGTACCGAGAGGATACGGCGGGGCGGGGAAGAGGCCGGCTTCGATGAACGCTTGAGCGTCGGCCTGACGCCGGTGTAAGTTCCGTAGGACCGACCGAGTGATCCAGTCCGCGTCGAACGGCGCGTTAATCCCGTGCCCGGACCCCTGAGCGTCATTGAACGCCTTCATCTCCGTGTGGGTCTGCTTGATCAGAGTCGGCACCGGGTGGCGCGGCTCCTGTCCAGAGCGATACTGCATCCGTGTGATCCGTTCAGCAGCGCCAAGACCGATGCCCCGGTCGAGCGTCCGGCGCGCTGCCAGGCCGAACAGCGGTCCGTCAGGCGCCTCGACTTCCGCAACAACGTCACGGCCGAGAATCTCCGCGGTGTACACGCCGCCCTCGACCGCTGAGAAAGCGATACCGCGGGGTTGCGTCAGATCAAGAACAGCGGCCTCGAGGCCGCTCGACAGCGCGGTCAATGTGCGCCAAGTACGGACTGTAAGGTCCATCTGCTCGAGATGGCTCTTCACTGTCGGCAGGTTGGGGAGGTCGGGTACGGTGAATCCCGCGTGGAAATCTACTCTGGTCAAGAGGGTTGCCGCGTCGGTGAAACGGCGAGCGGATAGAGGCTCGGTCTGTGGCCATGAATAGACCTCCTGGCTCCACGGCTCGCCGAACACGCGGTCGGGAACCTGCTCTCCAGTTAGCGCAGCAAGTGCGTGGTCCCGGCTCGGACGATCGTTGAAGCTGACGGCGCCTCCGAACTCGAGGGATCCCAGGGCACCGCGGAGGATGATGCCCGGCCGGTCGTGAAACGAGACATGGTTTCCGTCGCGGTCGTGCTGCCGGTCCTTCATCTGACGGCTGAGGCCGGTCAGCGTCGTGAAGCCGGAGCCGAGTGACGCGACGTGGAACGGGCCGCAGGGAGGCAGAACTACGCCGTGCAAGACTGCTGACGCAAGCGTGATGATCGGTGCTCTGCCGAAGGTGGTGATAATCCGGCCCAGCCCGAGGGCCCGGGCCTCCGCAGATCCCCAGAACGGCACGAGTACCTGGTTGTCCTCATTCTGTTGGATGACGACTAGATTCTGTTCGCCGAGTTGGTCGGCGGCGTCGTATAGATCGCCCTCGGTCGGGAAGCGGCTGCGTGCGTGGGAGGCGACGTCGCCGATGAAGCCAGCCGGGTTCTCGGTGCCGGTGAGCTCTTCCAACGCACCCAGGATGGCTAGGTGGGCCGGCTCGAGATCGAGCACGGTGCGCCCGCCGGCGTATGCGTCCAGGCTCTCGGGGGTGAACGCAACGAGCCTGGCGAGGTCGATGCAGTACGACAGCCTGATCCGGTCTGCCGATCCGACGTGGCTTAGCAGGGTGTGTACCGCGCACGTGGCGGCGGTCTTGCGTTGGGCGTTGGAAAGCACCTCGTCCCATAGAAGCCGACGTCCGAGCTCGTGAAACCAGGGCGTCCCGTAGACCGTCGAGACGAGGAACCGGGCGTCCACCAGCCGGCGTTCACGAACGGCCCACTCCTGGGCGTCGATGCCGAGAACGCCCAGCACAATCTCCTCGTCGGGCGGGTCGGTGAACGCGGCGACCAGCATCAGCGTCCGCTGGTCGACACCGTCAAGTGCACGGTAGTTTTGATCGATCATGAGCCGCAAGACGTCGTTGCCGGTCAGCTGTTCGAGCGACTCGCCGCGCTCGATCGCGCGCAAAGCAAGGTCCACGTGCAACGGGTAGCCCCCCGTTACTCGCATGACCTCATCGAGACCGGCCGCCTCGCGGTCTGGTTCCAGGCCGGCGTCGGTCATCCACTGACCAACAGTGTCCCGGTCGAGTCCGTCCAACTCGAGCACTTCCAACGCAGCCCTCTCGCCGGACCCGGCTGCCCTGAGTTCGGTGATGCGGACCTCGTCAGCCGGCCGTGCACGAGTGTGGCCGATGTGCACGCGCACCTTTGCCGGCAGTATCTGGAGAAGGTCTAACAGCTGCCGGAAGTCAGGGTCAGCGAGCCGTTCAGCCCGGTCGAGGGTCAGCACGACCGGGCCGTCCACGAGGGTCTGTACCTGCTCGGCGAGGCCGCTGAACGCGCGCATCGCACCCGGGTCCGCCTCAACCTCGATCCGACGGGCGAGCTGTTCGTCCAGGGCCTGAGTCAACCCCGCCTCGAATCTCATGAGCGCATCGGCGGCCTCGTCGCCGAGGCGAGCGCGAACGATGCCGTTCATGACCGCGGTCGCGCCACGGATCATATCCCGAGTCGCAGCGTCGGCCGCCTTGTCGAGAGCGTCCTGGAAGACGCGTCCCCAGCGTTCAGCAAGGTCCTCGCCTGACTCATACGTCGCCAGCGCAGTGCCGAGTGCACCGAGGAGGCTGGCCTGCAGGGTGCCCGATCGGTGCTCCAGCTCGACCAGCTCTGACCTGGCGACCTGTCGGCCGTCCGGGCGTGACCGGGCAGCGGACTCCTCGAGAAGCCGGGTCTTGCCGACCCCCGGAGGACCAATGATAAGGACGACCGATGTTCTCAGCGCGGCCAGTCGACTAAACTCGGCCGCCCGTCCGCGGATCGGGGGATCTGCAGGCTTGGACACAGGCACCGACGACGCCAAGGGTTCCGGCGTGGCTGTGTGCGCCGCGCTGGCGGTCATCTGCTGGTGCGCTATCTTCTGCAGCCTTGCCTGCCGTCTCCGTTCCCGGCATCGCCCGAACATGCCTATGCGCCTACCGATGTTCAGAGGTGGTCCGCGTGCTGAGAGCTGCGCCCGTGGCGGTCATGTGCCGATCGTACGTGCCGCCAAAGAGTCGTGCACGCGTCAATCTGGGCGGAAGGACGCGCTCGCTCATCGGCATGAGCGATCGTCGGGGATGATCCTTGGGACAGACCGGTTGGGGCGGTGATGTTAGGACTCAGCCAAGAGGAACCCGATCGGGACCGTCCGCATCGACGGGTGCCTGTTGTTGTTGGCGTGAACGCTCCAGAGGTACCAGTCGGCCTCGTCGACCACCGCCACAACGACGTCTCCGCTGCGACTGAGGACCGGTTCGCTGATCGCGCGAAGGTCCCTCTCGGCGAAGCCCTCCTCGTCGAGGCAGAGGACTCGGCGACCGACGACAGGCGACACCTCGCTGATCGGAATGGCGAAGGCGAGTCGCTCTGCGGCGGGTGGCACCAGTAGTTGGGCGAACCATCGCTGCTCAGACTTCCTGTCGGCGGCCACCTCTGACATCGGTGAGACCCGCGACGAGACGAAGACGTCGACCCAGGTCCGTGAAACGCCAGCGAGGAATCGAGGAAGCCCGTCTTCCCCGGCGAGGGCTCGGTACCAGTGGGCCTCTTCTTGAAGCCACACGCCCGGCTCTGCGATTCGGTGGTCTTGGTCGCGGAGGTCGACCACCTCCGAGACGACTCGGAGGCCGTCCTTCCAACCGATCGCTAGGAGCTCCCCCAAATCGTCGTAGCTAGTTATCCAGTAGCGCGCCCTCAGGCCGAGCACCTGTTCCTTGAAGTCCACCGCTCGGATGCGCAGGATCGCGGGGGGATGCACGTCGGGTACGTGCCAGCCAGCGAGTTCGGCGAAGTCCTCGCCGCGGCTCTCCTCAGCGGCGATCAGCTCCTTGAGCTCGAGGTCCGGCTGGTCGTCGTGACCGGACACGGGTGCGGGGTCGGGGGTCATCCGTGTCCTCCTGCCGCCAGCACAGTTGAGGCGCTCGGCCTGGTCGCCAGGGCGAACTCGTCCCTGTAGTAGGGATCGGCGAAGACCTTATGGACGACTTCCACGGTCTTCCCAGGCCTGGGTGCGTGGAGCATGTTGCCTTGTCCGTCGTAGATGCCGACGTGGTGGTAGACGCCGGCTGGGTCGCTTGGTGAGTGGAAGAAGAGCAGGTCCCCCGCGACGAGCTGAGCACCCGACGGCAGGTGCGGTGTCGCGGCTGCTTGGGCGTCCGTCACCCGGGGCAGCGTCACGCCGCTCTTGGCCCAGATGAACTGCGCAAGTGACGAGCAGTCGAACCCGACCACCCCGGTCCCGGAGCCGAAGCCAGTCGACGGCCCGCTCACGGTTCCGCCGCCCCAGCTGTAGGGAGTCCCGAGGTAGGCCATCCCTGCGGCGACGGCGTTCGCCCCGGCCGAACCGTCGGACGTGAAGGCGGAGGAACAGACCGCGGAAAGGACGGCGGAGTTGCTGACGATCTGCTCGGCCTGGGCCTGCCACTGACTGTAGGCAGCAGGGAAGGCGCTGCGTTGGACCGCCTGGGCCGCCGCGGCGATGGGCATCGTCTGCCAGTTGGGGATCTCGAGCAGGCCCGGTTGGCCACCGCGCCCGCCGGTGAAGAACATGGCCGCGGCAGTAGCGGGGTCGAGCCGTTCGGTCTCCGGTGCCCAGCCGGCTCGCTGCTGGAAGAGTCCGAGACTGTCGCGATCCCCGTAGGTAAGGTTGTGCAGCGACGATTCCTGCAGCGCGGTGGCCACGCCGATGACCCAGCCATACGGAGGGACGTTGTGCTGGCGGGCCACGGCGACGATGGTTTGCGCGTTCACCAGCTGGTCGGGTTGGAGGGCCGCGATCTGCCCGGTGCCGACAGGGGTGACGTTGACGCAGCCGTTCGCCGCCGCGGGCACGGTCTTGTTGGAGCCGCCCTGCAGGACGAGGAAGAAAAGCAGGCCAGCGACCGCTGCGCCGACGAGCAGGACAGGCGCCCCGATCGCGGCCCAACGCAGGGCCTTCTTGAGGAGCCGCTTCTTCGCGACTGCTCCGGCGGCGACAAGAAGGGGGACCGGCACGAGATCACCTGGCCGGGACAGAGCTGGGAGTCAATGACGGCGTTGGTGCGCCGGGAGGCTGGTTGGCCGGCTCGATGTCCGACACCAGCCAGATCTGGTCGCGCAGAATCAGCGTGACTGTCATCGCCCCGCCATCGGTTCCGACCTGGACCAGCGCTTGCTGACCCGATGTGGACAGCTCGCGTCCCGCGTCGACGACACGTGAAGCCGGCACTCTGGCCGGGTCGACGGTGGACAGCGCCAGCAGGTACTCCGTGGTGACGAGGGGCTTGAGCACGGTGAGCCATGTCGCTGGGTCGAGCGTGGTGCGGGTCCAGGCTCGGGTGAACTCGACCGCTACTTGGGTCGACGTCCTGATCGCCGCGGGCCTTCCTGTGGTGGTGCCGCTGACAGTAGACCGCTCCATCGTCGGAACAGGAGTCGTCGCGGGAGAAGGGACCGCGGCGCTGGGGGTCGGGGCGGTCGCCTGACCAGTCGGAAACACGGGTTCAGCGCCAGAACTCGACCTCCCGGACGCGGATGCCTGGCCGTTGGTGAGCCGTCCCACGGCCGTGAAGACGACGAGGACGGCGACGACGGTCACGGCGAGGTTCCGCCACGACCACAGCGGCCACCGGATCCACTGCTCAACTCGGGCAATCATGCGTCGTCACCCTCGTGGATCACGCTGCCGGTCTCGTCCACCCGGACGTCGCGTTTAGTGGCCGGATCATAGAACCGGGGGCCGATGCCGTCGAAGCGGATCTGGGTCTGACTGTCGTGCACGGATGGGGTTGGCGAGGGCACGTCCACGTCGGAGTCGAGGATCCTGCCTTCGATGATCACTCCCTCGAGGACGTCCGGCGACGAGGGTCGAGCCGAATCCGGTCGCTGCGACGGTCGGGACTCTCGCAGGGTGCTCGCGACGGGCCGTTCGGCGACCGCGGTCGCGGATCGGGAGGAGACATAAGTCGGGCCGCGCACACCGTCCGGCCGCTCGTTCGCTGGAGGCTCATCCGAACCGGGTCTCGGGGAACCAGAGCCGCTGATCGCAGCCGGGGCGATGGCAACCGGGGCGGGACGTCCGAAGACCTCGGCGGCGCGATGGGTCACCGGATCGCGTCGGGTCCCGGGCGCGCTCCCACCGGGAACATCCGATTCGCTCGTGGGTGCGTCCTCCTTGTCGGATTTGGCGTCGTCCTCGCCGTCGCCCACGGCCCTGCGGGTCACGGCATACCGGCTCGCCATCCGCCCGGCATTCCGCAGAGAGTGCATCCCTCTTTGCCCGGACGAGAGCCCGACGATGTTGGTCAGGGACAGCAGGGGGAACAGCAGGATGAAGGCGACAACCGTCGTGACCAGGCAGAGCACGAGAGCCAGCA
>JAABUT010002568.1_pt1 | contig 17162 bp, 23 predicted proteins | sample 5559281 | NCBI WGS metagenome assembly JAABUT01 (sample SAMN10711880, study PRJNA513359) | rock metagenome | isolation source: Antarctica rocks | place: Antarctica: Victoria Land, Ricker Hills nord | collected 2016-01-04 | reverse complement strand
CATCTTGATTGTTGTCTGCCAGATCCTGAGCTGTCAAACGCTCAATTGAATCACCAAATAAAACCACGCGCATTTGCTTGCGTGGCGAAATGTTCGGCCAAAGTTGCAGCCGGCATCTGGGGTCAAAGAACCGCCAGCGTCCCCTATGCCAAGTACCAGGAAGGGTGCCCAGGTTTTCACACTCCTGTACGCTACAAAACCGACTGGCAGGTCGCCCGTGAAGCGATAAGCAGTTACGACTCGTTTTACCTTGTGTGCAAAGCCCAGAATGGCGAGTTGTACAGAAAAAAGGAAACCTATTTGAGACAGACAGCAACGTTGGAAGCGCCTGTGGACCAACACCATTGCATACAGGCCTTGTACACGGTGTTGGGACCTCTCCCGTATGTAGTTAGCTGGTGCATGAACAGCGCTTCACACGCGCAATGATGGTAAGCCATGACAAGAACTGTATGTCCACCCGGGTCTCCCAGCTATCGCACATGTTTGACCGGGCCTCTGACCCCCCTAGCCGGGACTGCCCCGGGATTCTGAACCAGGTGGGTGAGCATCAAAGTTCTAGCACTTTGGGAGATCGACCGAATGCCGGTGCGCCCACAAGCCTCGGTCGGACCAGCGATATGTGCGAGATCCGACACTTACGTGAAGCGCTATGTGCAAGTTGCGGTATTGGGATCCAAGGCCTCGCAGTCAAAGGGCAAGGGGGAGGGCCAGATTCTGGCTCTGTTTCCTGCACAGACATTGTTGTAGGCTGTGTGAGCCTCTGCAGTTGGTTTCACTTGAAACAGATGCTTACGGTATGCACAAGCATGACCTCTGTGAGAGGACAGCTTGTCAGACAGCAAGCTTTTGGTCCATCCTGGGATCACGTATGGACCATTCATCAGCAGCTGTCAACACACCAGAATCGATAGACATATGCAGCACTCTGCTGCCAAAATAACAAGGCTTTCCTCAACAAGCAATGTAGGCATACATTCAGCAGTATCGACATAACACATTATCAGAACAGTGGAATTGGGATCTGAAAAGCTTCTTATGACACACGTACAATACCAGTAAATAGGATCTCTCAGCAAGCCGTCTGTTATACACGATAACCCATATGGTATAAAAGGAGGGTGTGCGTGACCAATACCCTATCAGTTCATGGTCACCGTACATCTTCACAAGTCTCTTTCGGCAAGCCTCTTTTTATAGTTGTACATATTGAGCAGGCCAGATTGTAAAATATCAAATTTGTTTAATGGGGCATTTGGCAGCATGCCAAAGCACGTACATACCCCTGGACTGTTCAACCTTGACCTAACAGTCAACAGCAGACGCTACAAATGTTCCTCAGCAGTTGTCAAGTCAGCGGTTCTCCTTACCATGACTGTGCACAAGACAGTGATGATGATAACGAGGATGCTGCCCAGCCAAGCACTGCATGGAATTGACACCAACAGTCGACACTATGTGTCAGTACAGAATAGTTTGCAGTACAGAATAGTTTGCAGTACAGAATAGTTTGCAGTTCAGAATAGTTTGCAGTACGCAGTATTTTGCAAGCACCAACACAATATAATTTGTCCCGGTGGTCGGACGTTTAATGACTGCTGGCTATTGAGTGAAAGGTCTCGGGTTCAAAACTCAAGGTCTGCAGCCTTTGACTTCTGCCTACATCTCTCTAGTCGAACGTGTGACATACTTCGGAACCCCGGTCGACCTCGCCGGACGGTCAAGCAGGTAGAGCGCATCATGTTCGAAATCTTACGGGCTTAAGTGCCTCGAGCTACGTTCAAGCCGTATGGCGCGTTCCCGTTATCACGCCTAACGGCGTAGGATTTTCTCTTTATTTTTCATTTTCTTTTCATTTTCTTTTTTTCAACACAATATAATATGTTACCTCTGGGGTGCCGCCTCAGGAGGCTTCTCTCATGATCATTGAAAGGCATAGACTTTTCTTGTTCTTCTCAATACAGTACTTATCAGCCCGATGCCAATAAGGTATTGCACACCACTGGTCATGGGATGGCTAATATGCCCCTTGAAGGATACCTGGGCAGTATAAGCTATAGGTCAACACATGAGTTACTTGCAGTGAAGTAGCCATGCACAACACAGAACCATTCAATACTCATACAGGGCTTGCTGAGCATGCAGCAAAGGCAACAACTGTTGCAGCAAGTGTTATATACCTGAAGCAGAGGTGTGATCTGCAAAAGCAACTGTAGATGCATGTGATCCATGCGCCTCAGCACCAGACAAGAACAAGAGGCTACACGCACAGAAGCCATGATTCTGCTCTTGATGTTTGCAATCCTGACCCTCTGCTCAGTATGGACTCCAGCCTGTGCTGACATTCTTGGGTGAAACGCAATGGCATGATGCTGCCATGGCTCACACGACTTGCAGGAAAACAGAAGGGCTGTGTCGATTGCACCTGTAACGTGACGCAAACATGCAATCTGCAGGCAAGTTGGGCCAGCAGCACACAGAACACAGATGTCAAGGCCAACACAACAGCATGACACATCTATAAAAATGAACCATCACAATCAGACTTCAACCACTTGGTCTTGTCATCACACTTCGGACGTATCACCAATACTGCCTTATGATGTCAGAAACCTGTCTGAAGCAAACTTGCTGTACAACCTTTTCTGCAGATACAACAGCATTCTGCCGTGTGCAGGGGCTTCCTGTTGCAGTTGCCTCGATCAGCATCACATCGCCACGTTGTCTGCTGTGTATCACCTGACAAAGAAAGACACAGCAGGAGCCAAAGCATGAGACAGACTCAGCTCCGATTTCTGTTCTGTGACTTCAAAATGCATGCACAGTGTTCCACCAGCACATCACACTGGCAGCAACAACGCTGTTCTGTTAACAGTTGCCTGACTCTGCATGCTCAGCTCTGAAGCTCATGCCACAAACCTCTGCATTGGTCCAGCTGATAAATACTTTCTGCTGCTCCAGAGCAAGCTCACTGCAGTCAGCAGTGGACGCCTGCCAGTGGCAGAATGGGTATACCTTACCAGACTCCTTGCAAGCTGCATGCGCACACAGTGTGTTGGGCGAAATTGTTCAAGTGCTCATGCAGCTTCTGAGTCAGCCTCTGAGACATTGCCATGATGTAACAGGTGTCATAACAAAAGCAACCACAAATGTGCAGTACCAAATGAGCCTTAGCATAGGGTGTTGCTGAGAATCCCTGACAGCTTTACCATCAGGAAAGAATGCATGACAAGGCAGCAGAACAATATAATGAAATGACAGGTGGTAAAGCATGGTCAGCAACAGATACCATCTTGCTAGTGAGGCAAGCAGCAAGGCTGCAGTGAAAGAACAAACAATGCAGGTTGCAGAAGCATTGTCAGGAGCACACAACAACCAGTAACTGCAGGTCAACAGCCACTAGCATCCAGCATGGACAAGCACAAAGCCTACCCACAAGCTGCGCAAGCGTCGGCAGTCGCAGTCAATAATAAGACTGACAACTATTGAGAAGAAGACGAAGATACTTCGATGCTCCAGTACCAATGTCACAATGCATGATGCTTGGGGGTTCCTCCAGCCTCTGCAGAGCTGGTTCAGCAGGTATTAGATAGAAGCCGTGCACGATTATACAGTGTCACCTAACAAACATTATACACTGCTGCTGCAGCTTTGGTCGCAGATTTCATAATGACAGACTTATTTTTGTTGTCCTTTGGAAGGGACTGCATGCATGTGCAAGAGTGTATGTGAACATTCAAGATGAGGACACATATGTGTTTCAGACTCATGACTGATTGAAAAATAGACTGTGTGTATGTAAGTTGTCAAGTTACACTCTCAGTGAAGCACTACCTGTTCCCTACCACCTCAATTTCTGCATTGACGACTGCTCCATAATGCCTACACTTTCGCATATAGAAAGCGACTCATTCTTTAGCAGTCCTGGCAACAGTGCATGTATTGCAGGTGGCATCTTGTTTCCCCTGGCCAAGGCCCTTTGCCTTGCTTGTGGCAGTGACCCAGCCAAGGGCACTGAGAAGAAGATGGGGGCGTATGTGACGAAGACTTGTTTCCAGACCAGTTGCATCTCCTCAGTTATGTTCATCACAGCCATGGCCGCCAACCCTCTGGCTGTCAACCTGGCTTCTGAGATTCTAGGACTGCCAATCTCATGGGGTGCTTGGGCTCTGGCTGGCATCGTGCCCGGTCTCATATGCCTCACTGCTGCTTCACTCATTTTGTATGTACTACTCTCCAGGGGAAATATCTCTCTTTTCAGGGGATGGCTTCATTCAAGAACTGCTATTGCGTACAGCAGACACGGCTTTGTAAGGGTGCATGCAATGAGATCCTTAGCTGTGATGCTGTGCTGCCGCACATATTAATTCATACAGGATGTCAACCAAATTGATCTCAGTAGACTATTATCTGGTAGCCCTTTTGACCATCAACAGGCTGACTGGACTGGACATGGATACACAGTGTACAGACGCAGCGTACTGTGCTTGTTTTGCTGCTTGTTTTGCCTTGTTTGGCTCTTTGCTCTGTAGTAAGCATCTGCACTTTCTCTGGTACAGTGTCTGGTCCTTTCTTTTCTTTCTCCCATGTCAAAATGTCATTGTGCAATTTGTGCAGAGATGAAGGACACTCCTGATGCTCCCAAGCAGGCCAAGAAGGAGCTGGAAAAGCTGGAGCCCCTCTCTCTGGTGAGAAGATCACAGCCGGGCCTTTGCAGTCATTGTAGGCCTGTGGATCTTTGGAGGCGCCATTGGCATCAATGCTGTGGCTGCTGCCCTGCTGGGACTCTCTATTCTGCTGATCACCAATGTGGCCAAGTGGAAGGACTGCTTGGGTAAATGACGCTGTTTGTTGCCAGCTCCATTTTTGCACAACGTGAGCATGTGACATGCTTGTTTTCAATAATGGCCAGAGGCTGTTTGTCAGGTTAGCATGCAGGCTTTGGAGCAAGGCAGTGGTTTCTTACGGCATTGTAAGGACATCACAGCCCTGGTCTTGGTGTCAAGTGTTCTGTTTGATGAGTGGTGTGGCTGTGCGGCAGGTGACAATCAGGCTTGGGACACCTTGACCTGGTAGGCTGCTCTCATTGCCATGGCCTCATACCTCAACAAGTACGGCTTCATCAAGTGGTTCTCTGACAATGTGGTCAATTTGGTGGGCGGCCTGGGACTGTCATGGCAGTCATCCTTTGCAGTGGTGGTTCTGCTGTATTTCTACTCTCACTACTTGTTTGCCACTTGGAGCAGCACACGTTGGAGCCATGTACACTGCTTTCCTGTCTGTAGCCACAGCATGTGGTACACCTGGCATGCTTGCTGCCATTGCCTTGGGCCAACTGTCAAATGTCATGGGCTGCTTGTCCACATACGGTATTGGCTCAGCACCCCCCTACTTTGGAGCAGGGTCTTTGCCTCAATCAAAGTGGTACCAGCTGGGTTTCATCATGTCAGTGTTCTACCTGGCTGTTTGGTCGTTTGCTGGAGGAGCATGGTGGAAACTTATTGGCCTGTGGTAGTCAATTTTCTCAATTTGATGCAATGATTAATTTAGCTGCTGCAAGCAGTAGCAAGTTTAAAGTTTTACTGATACCTGCAGCAAAGGTATCAAGGAGCTTGTTTTTCTTGTTTTGTGAGTGATTGTTTTAACAGTTGTTTAAAGATCTATCGCACTGCCTTTTCCGGTGCGAAATTTTGAGAGGGAAATACAACATTTGATGACTGCAATGCACTCAGTATGGCAGGTTTTACAGGCGGTGAGTTCAATACGGTATTGAACTCACCGCCTGTAAAACCTGCCATTTCCCTAGGTGGTAAGAACCTGATAACTAATTCTCGAAACTGCACTTGTCAGCAAAATCCCACTACTCGTCGGGAGCCGTGTTGGGAATATGTGCATCTTATTGCTTATGAATCCGATAATAAATGTTTATGGAATTCAGCAGCTGCTTTCCATGTAGTTCTCAATACCGTATAGGAAGAATCAGAATTTGCAATATGCTTCTGTAACATTTGCCATGTGCTTCCTTTTCGGCATGAGAGCAATGACGGAAGCTCAAAATGTTCTTGTCTTGCTCTCATATCTTCCTATTTGTATTCTTTCAAGCAACGCCAAGGCGCATGCAGGAGGACCTGAGCTGTGCAGGCTCATTTCAGGGGTCCAACCCAGGGGCCCACCCCAAGGCCTGCATAGCTGACCGCAACACATGCACACCTGCAGGGACCAGCATGGTACAAAGACCCGCAGAGCCTCAGCAGGCTAGGGCAAAGCCTGCTATGCCATGCATATGCAATGGGAACAACATTACCAGGGGACCCAGCCACTGCTCCAGCATTTACCTGCAAGGGCTAGCAGACACAGCTAAGCTGGTGGACAAAGCAGTCAAGGATGACACCAATTGCACCAGACGCAAACATGTGCGAGAGTACATGGACTGGATGGGCAGACTGCAACTGCCAAGAAGCATGCAGACAGTCACATCCGACGACCTATGTGTATAATTCACCCAGCAATGGATCCCCAGACATGCAGGCTCCAGCGTGGGCGACGGCAAATCTGTCATCGCCCCGAGCAGTCTGTCAGGGATCAGATCACCTGTCCACAGAGTTCAAGCTGCTGAGCACAACCGGGGAATGGAACGCTGAGACTTTGCAAGGGAACCCAACATGGAGCCCCCTGGTCAGGAGACTGACCAAAGGATACAAAGCAGAGGCTGAGGACCAAGGTTATCAGCAGAAAGGCGCAGTTTCCCTGTCAGGAGAAGAGATCCAACAGCTCCTGGAGCATCTGCATGCTCAGCAAACCAAGACCTCAGGCAGTGCCAAATCTGCTGTACATCAGGAACGGCTTGGCAATCAGCTGACTATGGCAGTCCACCATCAGAGTCTTCAATGCAGGCAGCTTTAGGCCAGACAACATTAAGCTACCAACCAATGACTCCGTTGTGCCCTCCCTTACTCCAAAAGTGAAGCCGCAGGAGCACAGCTACACATCATGCTGGACAGGGCCAAGAACAAGAACAACTGCCATGATTCAAACAAAGCAGGGCATGCTGAAACACATTGATGAGCACCGACCAACCAATAACAAGGGTGTAGGGAACTGCACCAAGAAAGCTGTCAAGGAGAACCTAGGCTTGTTTTCCCCCTGCATGTTCTTAGGTGCCCTCAAACCCATCTCATACAACTCTGCATGATACGACAACTGGACAACGTCTACTGAAGGCAATTGCTGACGCATGGCAGTCCAGTACCTCAGGATATGAGGGACAACTGAATCTGCATTCACTTGTTCATGCAACAAGTTACTAATCACTGCATCTATCAAGTGGGAAGGTGGTAATACCCATAACAAACTTCAATTATGCATCAGCAGCCCTGTCACAATGCATTGCGCTTGTGACGTTAAACCACTATGCCCTGTTGAAGAGCGTAGCGCACAAGAAAACAAAAACTTTTTGCGGGTGTGTGATTACAAGGTGACAAATAGAAGAAGTCCGGTTGTGTATTGTCTACTTGCTGTCACAATCAACGGCAACAGAGATAAAGTAGGACTAGAATCCCTGCTCTGGCAATAGAGGCCTAAGTACTACGGAGGAAGAATGTCCACTGAAGTGGATGGGTCGTGGCAATGCCTGTGTAATAACTGACTGGTGTTCGACTCACCTATAAGGGCTTAGTAAGCTAAGCATCAACCCTGCTGAATAGGCATGACTACCAATAGGGCTATGTAAAACCTCCTTGAATCAGTCACAGAGTAATAAGACCACATTATATCAGTCACGCAATAGTACGTTTAAAGAGCCATAAGCAAATAGTAAAGGACAGGTGTAATCGGTTCCAAAAGGCCCAGCAGCCTAGTCAGCCCCATGCGAGTACAGTCAGCCTCAAGGATATTATGCTATTGTCCTAGTCACTGCAAACGCTCATGCTACTAAACAAGACACTCTTTGCTTCGTCACACGCTTCTGCTTGCAGAACCAGGACAGCAGAACCTTGCGTAAAACCTTGCAGCCTTGTGCTGTCCAGTTGCAGCCCCAGCAAAAACATCAAGAGGGGGCAGGCCCCAGTGCGCCACCCCCTCCCTGTGGAAAATAAATACGATGGAATGTCTTTGCTCACCTGGCCGCCCTAGGTCTAATTTCGATGATGTTGCATTACGTGGTTGTCAAAATTGTCGTATTAGTACGCCTTACAGGGATGCACAAGACAGGCTGCTCTGGAGAGACAAGACTTGTCCTGCACGTACCTAGCTCACATTATTATTATTATTAGTGTCTTGCATGTGATGAAGATTTCTGAGCTGTCTTCCTCTCTAGACAATTCATTGGCAATCAGCATTTCAGGAGACTCCCGAGGCTTCCAAACGAAATCTACATGCACATCATGATGAGCTGCAAACCAATACAACTGTTTGATTTCAGGAAAATCATCAGGGGTACCCTCCATCTTCAACAAGCCCTGGATGGAGGGCTGGCAATCTCCTGTGAACACAATAATGGCACCAGACAAATTAAGGGGGTCAACAATGTATACCACAGACTGCACTGCAAGCCGAGCATTCTTGGTCTCCCGCATGACAGAGGACAGCTTCTTTGCCTGCACTAGGGCTATTTCTTTGTCGTACAAAGACTCGATCATCTTGACATTTCACCATTAGGCATGTATGCTCCATAGCTCACACTGGAAGCATCTCCACAAATGTGCAGTGACTTGACTCGCTTGACCCATGTTTTACCCAGTGCTGATCCTCAGATGGTCGAACCAATACTGCCAGTCATCTCGAGCCAGACTCAGGTCGCCTGCTGCACCATCCCAACCAGCACTGCGCAGCATGCTGTCCATAGCATGATACAATGTTCTGATGTACACAGGCGCCATGTGTATTGCAGCTGAAATGGACATCAACACTCCTGCATTACTAGCAAGCTGCCGGTTAGTAGCCTTGTCTGCAAGCAACACCTCATTGATGGCATCCAGGATATACTGTACTTTGTAAGCAGGCACACCGTGTGTGCGTGACGCAGCTCAGACTTAGCGCTGTCAACTGTTAAAGAAACTTTTAAGAACTTTCCTTGCTGGACAGGCACAAAACTACACTTGTCCCATGACAAATAAAAGCCCGGGGCTGTAAACAGCATACATATGGTCTTGACCTGGGAATTGCTACCCTGCCTAGTGCCAACAGCAAACAGTGCATCATCAATCAAATAGGACAAAGAGAAACCGTACAAGCGCAACAGCTTGTACACCTCACTCATGACAGCAGTGTCACACCTTGCAAGCTGAAGCTAGACCAAAGGGCAGATGAGTGAACATATCTTAGCTTCGACTGTCCTTCAAATCACATGCAAAGTATTCATAGCTGTCAGGATGCATGGGCACATGAAGGTAATAAGGATAATAAGGATAACCTGACGTGGACCTGCATATACTCTGTGCAATCACACAACTGTTCATACGTGAAATACACATACCGCACAAAAGCATTCACACAGCGACAATCCAGCACCAGTCTCTTCTTGCCCTTACAATTCCTGACTACATCCAACCCATTGATGACTGTAGGGGGTCTAGCACTCTGCCAGGGGGCTAGCAAACCAACTGTCGATAGACCCTGCAGAGTATCACGAACAAAAGCTGCATGACTATCACAAGATACTCTGTTTGCAAATTGCACTTGAGCAGAGCTAGTCCTATTGAGCATGGAAGGGACGTCACACTTGTCCACAGTTGCAAGCAACAATTGCTCAACCACATGCAAGCGACTGCTGAATTTAGGATGCTTGCGTTGAGCCTCACTGCATGGGCTCACAAAATCAAGATGGACACCATGTTTGATCCAGTCCATCACCTGCCTAGACTTGGCAGAATGACCATAAGAATCGAACAAAAACTCCCAAGCTACAACATGCTGCCTGAGACTTCCCGCAGTGAACTGTGCAGGATCCAACATGAAGCCTTTTATATGTTGCAGCAACTGGTCATGTGTCATGACATCGACGTCGATGGCATCATCAGCTTGTTGTAATGATTTGACTACTGTGCGCATGAGGTCCAGCATGGCTTCCTCAGACATGCCATCTTGGACTACTGCTCAAGGTTTTGCAGCCTGAGCCTCTGATGCATAGATTGGCGTGGACACTGTAAGGCGCTCCTGAGAATCAAGCTGGTCCATCCCAATATCACGGTCACTTTCAGAGGCATGTGCGTCCTCACCAGGTGCGTATTCACAGCCTTTTATTGCCTGCCTTGGTAACCACCTCTGCCTCTTCCTCCACCTTGGCCAGCGTGAAGGCACTTGCTACCTGCGTACCTTCTCCGCATTGGCCCTGGTCATGGTGTCCACATCAGGCTGGTGTGGGTAAGCACAATGACCACCATTGGTATGGCAGAGCTTGCCATCCCACCAATTGCAAGCCTGACCCTGCTTGGGCGCTACGCTGCCCTGCCTGAGTGGTGCATGGTCACCTGCCTTTTGATTGGCAGCTGCCTGCTGAGTTACTAAGATGGGCTGCGTGGATCCAAATGCCTTCCCTCTGCCCTGGTCTTCTCGCTGGTTGCGCTGACCTGGTTTTGATGGTGCGTTGTTTGGTCAACAAACAGCTCCAACATGGCAGCAGTTGCCAGTGGATATCCTTCACCAGCTTGACATGCTCCTTGCAGATGTCGTCTGTGTGCTCGACAAGCAGCATCCCCACAATGACTGCCTCTGGCCTAAGAGAATAGGCTGCCACCAGGCTCTGGTGCATAAGAGCACCCAACTGCCCCAGCTTCATGCGGGCTGCTGCCCCTGTACAATCAGCTGTAAGCTTCCTCAAGATCTGTTGACAGAATGTCTTCAATTTGCTAGCAATTGCTGCTGGCAGCTGGTCATCAACTGATCAGCTGAACCCAGGGGTTTTGTACAAAGCATGTGCTTTGGTTTCCCAGTGTGTCAAGAAACGCTTGACTGCAGTTAGCGTAGCATCTTGTCCGCTCTGCATGCAGTCAGTGACACCCTCTCAACATACATTGTACCAGCTGGAGCTAAGCAATCATGTATGTTGGACCCGACCGACTTGTAGGCGCTGGGCATAAACTTTACTCACAATTTTCACAACGAACACAGTCACCATGATGTAGCATGCGTGGACATGCCGAAGAAGCTATGCAGTCACCATCATTAGGTGCACCACACACAAATTACCACCACCTTAGTGACAACAAAATACCTTAGACACTCCCACTGCTGACTCAGGCTCAGCAGGCTTTGGATGTAGACCAGCTTCCCACTCTGCCTGTATGCCACACAGGGTCAGCAGTCACGGTCAGCAGGACATTGACACCATAAATGGCAACAGCGAGGAAGCGGACATAGTTGTTGACCCTGGCAGTGATTGCGCAACGCCTTGGGTGACGCCTCTGAAGATGTGGTCAGTCTCTCTAGCTGTCTCCACATGTCATACCAGTAATCATGGTGGTTCACTGCGCATTCACACAGGGAAGCCCAATATACCTTACCCTCGGGCATTTCTTCAATGAATGCCAAAAGGCGTAGTCTTTCTTTTAATTCTTTTCTTCACAGTGCATTAGACCAAAGTGACCCACAGATGTATTATCTGACCTGGCTTAATATTCGTACTAGTGCTCCATAATTGACAACGACTGTTGTACAACAGAGTATCAAATGTGATAAGCGGCTGCTGCATCATAAGTGTCATACCGCTGCTTTTCACAAGTAAGCAAGTTGACATACATGGAAGGTACTGCACATGCAAGCTGGTGCAGGATCAAGAAGAAGAAGAAGCTGATGATAAAGACAAGGTGGCAGCAAAGGATTTCAAGAGTAAACTTGTAGAAATGTGCATGTTGAGCTCAAGTCCTACAATCTTGAGCTCAACATGCACATTTCTACTCTCAAGGAGGACAGGATGAAGTGGAGGCAGCCATCCTTTGCTCCACACCAACCAACACATATCTGAGGCTACGCCTTCTTCCCCATTTGCGTCTGATCAAAGCCAAAGTGCTCTCACAAAATCGTGGTAGGGGCAACTGCTTTTGTTTGCAAGGCCTGTACAATGGTCCAGGGTTGTGTAACAATGAAGATGGCAATGTATGTGTCATAGAGAACATGGCTGTCCTCTTTGAACTACATGTTGCAGAAGATGCTAACTCTCAAACAAGCACAACAATTCACAGTCCATGAAAACATTCAGGAAATGACTGCAAAGCACTGTGGCAAGCAGCGCGCTGTCCACAAGCTGCATCTATAGGAGAAATCTGCAAGAGTCAGCTGCAAGTGGTATCAGTCACTTTGAAAGCGTGGCCAGCATGCTGTATATGATGGCAAGCACGCATCTACTTTGTTTGTCATAGAGACTGAAGGCTTCAGTCAGTCGTGACTCTATGCTGACAGCCGTCAGAATGACTCCACAAGAAGCCTTGCTCTGCAACACCCTATGGCCTTGAGGACGGAGTCACCCAATCATCAAGAAACCAGGGTTGCCGCACACGTGTACACCGCACATGTGCCTGCCCGCACACGTCAATTTTGCGTTGCGGATACTTAAAATTACTGCGTATCATCGGCCAAAACGCCAATTCGCGCATTAGTACGCACCCTTGAATTCTATCGATACGAGCCGGTGACACCACTGAAACGGTAATGCAAAAAGCATTAAATGTTTGCAGAGTGTAACAAAAGGAATGAGCCAACATTATACATTGTTGGTGAAGATATATGCATGTACAGCAGCAGTCAAAAGTCTGCATCCAAACATGTGCATTGCTGTACATTGCAGCATTTCCCTGCATCCCCCAACTGCCATGGTATCATGAGTCAGCTCATCACTAGGAATTACGTGATCAAGTTTGAAAGGAATAGCTTTAGAGTTCAGCTGTCAGCGAGGGGTATAGCAACTTGCTTTGCCTCGGCGCAGCCGAAGTCAGCCGAAGTCAAAAAGTCAAATAGCAACCACTCTGGCAATATTTCTGGCACCTGCAAGTGATTGCACTGGAAACAGGGGCTTGCTGGTTGCACAAGCTTTGCTTCAACTGACAGCAAAGCTTGCTCTCAACAAGCAAACTCCTTGTCTTCTGTGAAACTGCTCTGGCTACCAGCACGCTGCTTTGCTGCACAAACTGGATACTACACAAGAAAGCTGGCCTGTTTTTACAGACAGCACTGCCCTCTTGAGGCCTGCTTGCCTATGGCTTTTGCTTGCTGCACAGCAGCAAACTTGCCCTCCTGCTGACAACAGGTTTCCTAGGTCAACGCACAGTCAGGGTCAAAGCTCTGCAGCTAGCGCTACGGACGATATCTGCCGCACTGGTCCCACCTACATACGCGTTCGGTGGTGTACTAGGCCTACCTGACCGTACCGCCAGTCAGATTGAGCTGTCGTCGCACACGAATTGTTCTGCTAAGCAAGGACTGGTTTTGGATACAGACTTTTGACGACCACTGTACGTGCTTTGTATGCGATATTCCCTACTAGAGGATCAGCGATCCCCCTTATGGGGGTCTGCAAGCGGACCAGAGAGGGAGTGCCAGGGGAGTGCAAGGGACGACCAAGGGATGCCACTTCCCTGTCATTCCCCCCGGGCGGAACACCGGGGGAATTCCCAAGGTGTACACCAACCGTGGGGGAATGACCAGGAGCGCGACACTTTGCCTTTGTACAGTCACTGTCAGGACGCAATGCAACTCATGAGCCTTCACTTGCGATGTGAGCATAATGTGATCAAAGGAAACAGCATATTAATGTATAGTGTGCTGCATTTTTACCAATGCCAGCAACAACCCAGACAGAGCAGCATTTGAATGTAAAACCGCTTAAACACTGTACAAGCTTGGCTGACAGGATGCAATTCAATGCACATGTGCAATGATATACATCATTGCATCGCACGGTCTAGTGCAGCCTTGCATGATTGCTTATTGTATCAGATTCTAGAGTCTGGAGCTCCACGTGGTGGTAAACCATGATGCAAGCGTTTTAAAGTTACCAGGCTCTGCAAACCAGTGTATCCTTGGGAATGTGTATCTGAGATCCAATGCACCAAGGAATACGATGGAGCTGCTGCATGTCATCAGGGCAAGTCAGCATGGTTGTATGTATGTACAGTGAGCAGAGTTGGTACTGCAAGAACAGAAGTAGGAAGAAACATTGAACATGTTAAAGCCAATCAGTTGATTTGCAATCAAGCACACAAGACGCGAGTGCAGCAAAGCAGCTGGAGCCATTCACAATCATCAGCAGCACTGTGTTGCACAACAATGACAGTTCAGTTGAAGGCATGCAAGACCATCATCATCACGCAAGTAGCACCAAGACCGACCATCACACATATTGCCTGGATGAATTATGCTTTCTCTCCATGCCTCACCGCTCTCCATCACTGGCTGAGTTGATGCCTCGGCGCAGAAGCTGCTGGCGCAGTCAGCAGTCTGCGTCAAAGTCAAGGGGAGGGCCAATCCCTGGCAATTTTTTTTGGACTGGTAAGTAGAATGCACAGTTGTGCCAATGCAAGTGACAGCAGGCTTGCTCCTAGGAGCAAGCTTGTCCAGGCAGCAGGTTTCTGGTACTCCTTGTCTTGTGGCTCTTGCTGGTAGCATAGTGTGTTGCTGCACAAACTGAATACTACAGATGATAGCTGTCTTAGTTTTGCCACGAACGTTGACCAACAGAAGGCATCGAATGAATCATGCAGCGAGCTGGAAGACCACAACCTAGATGCTGGATGAGATGTCTCAGCTCCCTCATCCTCTGGGTCAAACTGATGAGCGCGCATGCTCTCATATTCATCAGCACCCTGCACAGGAAAGCCAGTCTGGGCTGGAAAACTGACAGATGCGCTAGCGCACCAGTGCAACTCATGCAGCATTGCCAATGCATCAAGGCTGACACAATACTGCCAGTACAACAAAGACCATTGCTGGCCTTAGTGGTGTGCCCACATTGCAGGTTACAAGCACAACAGATATCATTGTCACATGTAGAAGCCAATGAGTACAAACGACCACAAATGCTGTCTGCATGCAATGTAGCAGCAGTGTGTATGACCTGTTATATGTCCAGCTCATCATTGTCCACTCCATCAGTGGAAGCGCTGCTGCCTTCACAGCATCTGTGTGATCACAGCGGCTCTTGTGAGATGCATGACTGCAGCGCAAAGTCTGACTCACAGGAGAGATGGTGACAAATGAGTCATCAAACCAGTACGCATATGGCTGTGCGCTGCTGGAGATAGATGGTCTGATTGGCACAACAGACCCCGAAGCTGCAAATGCCTGTGCTGCCTGAGCCTGTGAACGGGACAACAGATGCATGGTGTGCAGGCATTTGCGATCAGCGGTGCTTGCTTGCGATCTGAACACTTCGTAGTTGCAGACAAGTTGCGGTGATAGACACCTGCATCAGGCACACACTGGTGATGCACTGCAAACAGGATGAAGTGCTATAGCACTAGCACGATATACATGTATACACTTCGCACTTCGCACTTCGCACTTCGCGCACTTCGCTCTTCGCATTCGGCCACGCCGCGATACGTAGACGAAGGACATGCTTTGATGATGGACAGACCCAAGGGAACCGCTAAACAACCTGCAAAGTACGCGATCCTTCCTACTTTTGGCCAGATTAGCAACCTTCTCACTCCTTCGAAACTCCGCTCCCATAGCGTTACAGAGAATGATGGTGAATTGACCACTGACAGCTTACCAGAAAATTCAAACTTATCAGACCACTCTCAGCAACTCCCACCACCATCACAGTCGGCATCGCCTCTGTCTATGAATGACTTCCTAGTACTGTTCAATCAGCAGAAAGACATGCTCCAACAGATGCAAGCACAGATTTCAGAACTGAAAGAGACAAAGAGTCAGGTGACAGATGTGGATGGTCTGAGACTTGACCTCAGGAAGTTCTGTGCTGAGCTGCAGCAGACTCACAAAGTAGAGATGGGACTAGAGGTTGAACGTCAGGTGAGTGTGCGGGTTGCTCCTTTGCAACAAGAACTGGATGCTGTGAAACTTGAGCTGCAGCAGTTCAGGGGAAAGGTGGAATCTTCCCCAACCAGTACTTCTCAACAGCAATCTCAACCAGATGTGTCCAATCTGGAGAGCAAGGTGCACAGGCAACCATGCAGCAAGCAGATCAAACAGATCGGGCAGCTAGGCAATTGAGAGCCAAGAATGCTGTGCTGCGCAACTTTCGTCAGGCTGAGAATGAGACTCCTGACAGTTTGAGCAGAGCAGTAAGCCAGTTTGTTGGCAGTGATCTGATGCTGTTGTAGCCAAGGCTACACGTTTCTCAAACAAGAGAGAGGGTGATGCTAGTCCAGGTCTTGTCATTGTGGAGTTTGGGAGTGTGGCTGACAAGAAGAAGGTCTTCAGGGCCAGAGGAAAGCTTGCAGGCTGCAATGTTGGCTTGGACGATGACCTGACTCCTTTGCAGCAGAAGCAGAAGGCTGCTGCATGGGACAAGTTCAAGGAAGCAAGGGCTGGCCACCTGAAAACACGCTGAGAAGCGGAGAAGCTGTACATCAAGCAGGGCAAGGAATGGGTGGCGCACAGTGTGTGCGCCTACTAGGAAAGCTGGGGCCAGCTAAGTAGCCTCTCCGCTGTTGTGTGGAACATGAGAGGGGAAATGCATAAGAAGCTTGATGTATTGCAGTCCTTGTTTAGTAGTAAAGCAGATTTGTATTGCTTGGTTGAGACGTGATTGACTGAGCACTGTACAGCAATTGATGTTCCTGGGTACTGACTCCTGTCATTCTGTGTGTAGACCTGTGGCACAGCGTGGACCCACTAGGGGTGGCATCTCTGTGTATGTTGCTGAACGTTTGTCACAGTTTGTCAAAGTGTGGAGAGTAGCAGCAGATAACAGCTATGTGTGGTTGCACCTACCACATGTGAATGTGAACGGATGTGAAATGTATCTGTGTGTTTGTTGTGTAGCACCTCGCAGCTCGACAGTAAATGCAGACAGTTGTCCTTATGATGCATTGCATTGCATTCTGTGTGTAGACCTGTGGCACAGCGTGGACCCACTAGGGGTGGCATCTGTGTGTATGTTGCTGAACGTTTGTCACAGTTTGTCAAAGTGTGGAGAGTAGCAGCAGATAACAGCTATGTGTGGTTGCACCTACCACATGTGAATGTGAACGGATGTGAAATGT
>JAABUT010002566.1_pt1 | contig 17162 bp, 24 predicted proteins | sample 5559281 | NCBI WGS metagenome assembly JAABUT01 (sample SAMN10711880, study PRJNA513359) | rock metagenome | isolation source: Antarctica rocks | place: Antarctica: Victoria Land, Ricker Hills nord | collected 2016-01-04 | reverse complement strand
CCGCGGATGCTCCTTCTGAGTCGGTAGAACGTGTCCTTCGCAAGCCACATTCTCCATACACAGCAGGGCATCCGCGGTCTACGACATGCCGAACCGCCCTATCGCAACGGTGGATCCAGGCTGAGGCATGGCGGATCCTGCGCACGAGCAACGACAAGCGGAGCCATGACGATACAGACATGCAGGGTCTGGCATCTCGTTACCGAAACAGGATCCAGCAGAATAGTCTTGTGCTCAACACCTCATCGACGTTGTTGACACGAGGCCGCGCTAGTGGTTGTACTTTCGCTGTCGACCTCCTACGTCGGCGACGGTCCGCCTGCGGCCCCATGGCTGCGCTCCGCGAAGAGGGGTCGAGGATGGCCACGACGTCTGTCCCGCCGCCCAAGGACGAGTCGAAGGGGGAGGGCCTCGAGCGCGGGGTGCTCACCCTGAAAGACTGCCTTGCCCTGTCCGCGGCCGTTATGGCGCCAGCCCTGGCCGTCATCCTTGATGCGCCGGCTGCCGGCGCATCCGCAGGCAAGGCGCTGCCACCTGCCTATCTGCAGAGGAATCCGCTGGAGAAGCTCGCCGCCATGCGTTCCACCATGGCGACCGATGAGATCGACTTCGCCGAGGCAACGGACCTCAGACTTTTCACAGGAGACGTGCATTGGGGTGTCGAGCCGGGCCATCCGTGATCGAAGTCACGGGCAAGCAGGTCTTCACTGAGCTCGGTGAGATCGTCGACCCGGCGCATACAGCGCTGATCCTGGTCGACATGCAGCGGGATTTCTGCCTGCCGGACGGCGCCTTCGGGGCGTTGAAGGTGGACCTGTCGATGTACCCGGCGGCTATGAAGAAGATGGCCGATTTGCTGTCGGCGGCCAGGCAGGCGGGTGTGTTGCCGATCTTCATCCAGATGACCTCCCTGCCGGGGCGCGCGAGTGATTCGCCGGCGCAGATTCGCTTCAACCTGCGGTTGCACCAGGACAACCACGCCGATCCGCTCCTGTACGCCGTCGACGGCTCGCCCGGCCAGGAGTTCGTCCCCGGCCTGGAGCCGGCTGAAGGCGAGCTGATCGTCAAGAAGTACCGCTCGAGCGGCTTCTGGGGCACGAATCTCGACTTGGTCCTGCGCAGCAACGGCATCTCCTCGGTCGTCATGGCCGGATGCACGACCGAGGGCTGCGTCGAGTCGACCGCACGCGACGCCATGTTCAACGATTACTACGTTGTCATTGCCACCGACGCGGTGGCGAGCGACGACCGCAAGCAGCACGAGGCGTCGCTGTTCCTCATGGCCCACAGGTTCGACCTGGCGACGAGTGAGCAGCTACGGCAACTCTGGACCGTCTGAACACCCTTCCGACCACCACCAGGAGCTGCGAGGCCATGGCCGACAAGAAGCTGACCGACAAGATCGCGCTGGTCACCGGAGGTGCCCGGGGGATCGGTGGCGAGATCGCGATCGCCTTCGCGCGGGCCGGCGCCGACGTCGTCGTTGCGGACCTGTTGAACGAGTCCGCGGCCGCTCCGGTCCTGTCGGCCATCGAGGATGCGGGCCGACGGTCCCTGTTTATCGGCACGGACGTCTCGGACGCCCAGCAGGTGCAGGACCTGGTCGCCGCAGCGCACGCAAAGTTCGGGCGCGTCGACATCCTGGTCAACAACGCCGGGATCGTCAGTCAGGTCAAGTTCGACGAGCTCGAGGTCGCCGAGTGGGACCGCGTCCTGTCGATCAACCTGCGGGGCGTGTTCCTGGGCTGCCGTTACGTCCTGCCCGAGATGCTGGAGCGCGGCAACGGAAAGATTATTAACGTCGCTTCGCAGCTCGGCCAGATCGGTGGCCTGGAGATGGTGCACTACAGCGCTAGTAAGGCCGGCGTCATCGGCCTGACTAAGGCGCTCGCCCGGGAGGTGTCGGCGCGAGGAGTGCATGTCAACGCGATCGCGCCCGGCCCGATCCTCACCGACATGATGGCCGAGGAGACCGAGGAGTGGGCGGCCAAGAAGCTGGCGGAGCTGCCCATGGGGCGCTTCGGCCAGCCGGAGGAGGTGGCGCCGACCGCGGTGTTCCTCGCCTCCGACGACTCCTCGTACTTCGTCGGCCAAACCCTGTGTCCCAACGGCGGGGACGTCATGCTCTAGGAAAGGACCTCCATGTTCGAGCTCGAAGGACGCGTCGCCCTGGTTACCGGTGCTGCGTCGGGGATCGGGGCGGCGACCGCGCGCGTGTTCGCCGAGGCGGGGGCGTCGGTGGCGCTCGCCTGGTTCCCTGGCGACGACCACGACGTCGAACCGGCGCGGGCCGCGGTCGAGGCGGCCGGCGCCCGGTGCATCGTGGCCGAGGTCGACGTCTGCAACCCCGCGCAGGTGGACGCCGTCGTCGAGCGGGCGGTCGCTGAGCTCGGCAGCATCGACATCGTCGTGGCCAACGCCGGCATCGCCCGCAAGGTCGAGCTCGAGGACCTGAACGACGCGGCCTGGAGCCTCGTGCTCGACGTCGACCTCAACGGTGCCTGGCGCTGTTTCCGCGCCGCCCTGCCGCACATGCGACGGGCGGGCTACGGCCGGTTGCTGGCCACGTCCTCGATCGCAGGGACCGTCCAGGCCTGGCCCCAGCACCCGCACTACGCCGCGGCCAAAGCCGGCCTGGTCGGGCTGATGCAGACGCTGGCGGTCGAGTACGGACCGGACGGCGTTACCGCCAACGCGGTCGCACCCGGCGTTATCGACACCCCTCAGGCGAACGACCCCGTCAACTCGCTGGGCCCGGAGGGCGTGCGCGCGGTCGCCGAAAAGGTGCCGGCAAGGCGTGTCGGCGTTCCCGAAGACATCGCCTACCTCTACCAGTTCCTCGCCAGCGAGCAGGCGTCGTACATCAGCGGTCAGCTGATCGTCGCCGACGGCGCCCGATACTTGTCCGGTCTGGACTGAGCCGGTGAGCAACCCTGTCCGTTGTCAACCCCGCAAGGAGACCTCATGAGCGACGTCCCGTTCTTCCGGCGCACCGACTCCAAGGTGGCCGGGCCGCCCCGGGAACTGGTGGGCTACGGCGAGCACCCGCCCAGGGTGCGGTGGCAGGGGGATGCCAGGTCGCAGTGCAGTTCGTCGTGAACTACGAGGAGGGCTCCGAGAAGACCTACGCGATGCGCGACGACGAGAACGACGGCCTTTACGAGCTGCCGTTCGAGGTGGAGGGCCAGCGCGACCTCGCGGTCGAGTCCATGTACGAGTACGGCTCACGCGCCGGCATCTGGCGGTTGTTCCGGATCTTCGACAACGCCGGCATTCCCGTGACGTTCTTCGCGGCAGCAGTTGCGCTCGAGCGCAACCCCGCGGTTGCGGCCAAGCTGGCGCTGCGCGGGGACGAAGCCGCTGGACACGGGTTCCGCTGGAGCAACCACTTCGAGATGAACCGGGATGAGGAGCGGGAGGCCATCCGGCTCGCTATCGAGTCGATCGCCACCACCGCCGGCACGCGCCCCACCGGTTGGTACTGCCGTGAAATGAGCGTCAACACCCGTGAGCTGGTGGTCGAGGAGGGCGGCTTCGTCTACGACTCGGACAACTACAGCGACGACCTGCCTTACTGGACGAGCATTTCGGACCGGTCCCACCTGGTCGTCCCGTACTCGCTGGTCGTCAACGACGCCCGGTACATCGTGGGTACCGGCTACAGCAACCCGGACGACTTCGTGCGCACCGCTTCGGCCTGCCTGGACCGGCTGCGCAACGACGGGGACGACGCGGGCCGGATGATGTCGGTCGGCATCCACCCGCGGATCAGCGGCAACCCGGCACGGTCCGACGGCCTGGCCCGCTTCATCGAGTACGCGCAATCGTTCGACGACGTGGCCATGATGCGCCGCATCGACATCGCCGAAGACTTCGCCCGCCAGCACCCGGCCGCGGCCGCCCTCGGCGGCTAGGGCGTGTCTCCTATTGGGCTGCGGAGCCAAAGGATGATGCTGCGTAGGACGGCGCCACCGCGGAAGATGACGGCAAGCTTGTCGTAGCGGGTGGCCAGGCCGCGCCACTGCTTGAGCTGCTCGTAGGACCGTTCGATGACGTTGCGGTCCTTGTAACGCTCGGTGTCGTAGGTGACGGGCCGGCCGCCTTGTGAGCCGCGGCGCGTCCGGTGGCCTTGTTGGTCGGAGCGTTCGGGGATGACGGCGGTGATGCCCCGCTCGCGCAGCAAGGTTCGGTGCGCCCGACTGGAGTAGGCCTTATCGGCCAGCAGCGCATTGGGGCGGGTCCGGGGTCGGCCCGGACCGCTACGGGCGACCCGTAGATAGCCCAGAAGCACGGGCAGCATGGGACTGTCACCGCCCTGACCCGGACCGGCTTCGATGACCAGCGGCCGGCCGTGGCCATCGACCAGGGTGTGGAGTTTGGTCGTCAGGCCCCCGCGTGACCGGCCGATTGCATGATCAACTGGCTCGACTGGCTGTCTCTTGTAGTTCGAGGGGTCCCCCTGTGTGACTCGGGAGCTGCGAAGCGACCTCCCGAGTCATGTTCAGGCCGTGCTGATGCACCCGGCTGACCGTGGAGTCGATCGACAGCTGCCAGTCCACCTGGCCGGCCGCATCGGCCTTGATCAGCAACGCCTGCAGGATCTGATCCCAGGTGCCGTCCTTACTGAACCGGGCATGGCGCTTCCACACCGTCTGCCACGGTCCGAACCGCTCGGGCAAGTCCCGCCACGGACAGCCTGTCCGCAGACGGAACACGATGCCCTCAACAACCTGCCGATGATCCCGAAAAGGCCTGCTCTGCCTGCCTTTCGAACTCGGCAGCAGCGGCTCAAGCAGCGCCCACTGCGCATCGGTCAGGACCTGATCACGGGACATGCACCAACCATCCCCAGAAAACCGCCTCAGCTAGGGAGACACGCCCTAGCCGTCATGCTGGATGCACGGGGAGCTGGCATTTGCCCCACAGGCAGCTTTCGGTAGGTGGACGATGCGCATCGGGCTCGCCCAGACCGCTCCTCGCCTCGTTGACGTGCAGAGGAACCTCGTCGCGATTCTGCTGCTGCTCGAGCGCGCGCGTGGTTTCGGCTGCGACCTAGTGGTCTTCCCGGAGTGTGCGCTCTCGGGCTACATGTTCGAGGACCGGGCGTCGGCGCCCGCCGCCTCCGTCGCGGTGCCCGGCCCCCGAGATGGCGCGGCTGACCGGCTTCGATGGGATCATCGGCAGCTATGACAAGACCCACATCCCGCAATTGGGTGTCGACCGGTTCGTGGAGCCGGGACAGGGGCCGTACGCCGTGTACGACGCCCCGCTCGGTCGGATTGGGCCGCAAACCTGCTACGACTGGCGTTTCCCACGAGGTGACCCGCTCGCTCACCCTTCGGGGCGCCGAGTTGGTCGTCATGCCCACCTGCTCGCCGTCGTCCTCACGGGAGCTGGCTGACCACCTGCCGCGGACGCGAGCCGTCGAGAACGCCATCTTCTTCGCGATGGCCCACCGCGTCGGAGCCGAGGGACCTGCCACCTTCCTAGGCCACAGCCAGGTGGTCGGCCCCGGCGGCGACCGGCCCGGCCGGGGCGACGAATCGGAGGCCCTGCTGGTGTGCGACGTGCACCTGGCGCAGGCGCGCGCCAAGAACCGGGAGCAGGGTGACGGCCTCTACCGGTTGGACATCATGAACGAGCGCCGCCCCGAGCTGTACGCGCCGTAGTACAACGGGAGGTAGGAGCACGCCGGTGGAGCCGTACGAGGTCCTGTTCGAGCACAACGGCGTGAGCGTGTCGCGCAGCCCGTGGGGCCCGACGACAACAGCGGGCGCCTCAACCTGATGACGGCCCAGAGCCGAGCCGCCGCGCTGGCGAGGGCAGACTGGTCGAGGGTGTTCGACCTCGCCGTGGATTACTTCATTGGGCTGCCATCGTGGGCGGCGGCCGGTGATCTGCGCTACCAGGTCTGGATGACGGACACACCGGAGGGCTCGGTCAACGACCTCGCCGCCGGCGTCCCAGCCTCGGTCCACAAGAAGTACAGCTACTGCGGCGATTCGATCAGCATGTACACCCACACCGACACGCACATCGATACGCTCAACCACCTCAACCACCTCGGCCACTACGGGCAGTTCTGGAACGGTCGGAAGGCCGAGAAGGACCTCGGGAGCCGGCAGTGGCTCCGGGGCGGCGCGGACGAGTGCCCCCCGATCGCGAGCCGGGGGTCCTGCTCGACGTCGCCGCGGCCTGTGGCGTCGACTGCCTGTCGGATGGCTACTGCATCGAGCCGGGAGACCTGGCCAGGACGGCCCAGGAGCAGGGCACGACGCTGCAGAACGGCGATGTAGTCCTGGTCCGGACCGGCCGCATGTCCCGCTGGCCGGACTTCTCGGGCTGCATCACGGCCACTCCGGGGATCGGTCTTGCGGCGGCCAGGTACCTGTGTGAGGAGGTCGACGCCATGTGCCTGGGCACCGATGCCATCAGCATCGACGTGGCCCCCACCAGGAGGAGGGGACCTTCGTGCCCGTCCACGGCTACCTGTTCGCGACGGCCGGCACGCCCGTGATTGAAGTCCTCAACTTGCAGGAGATGGCGGCCGCGGGGATCCACGAGTTGGCGTTCCTCGGGATGCCGATCAAGTTGCCTGGCGCGACGGGTTCGCCCATCCGCCCCATCGGGCTCGCCCTGGCGTCCTCGTCGTGAAGGCTCGACGAGCAGCGTGATGACCCTCAACCCGATAGTCGGCCTCGGGCAGTTCCTCGCCGCTCCGGGGGATGTTCAGGCCAATCTCGACTTCCTGGGGCGCCTCGACAAGGCAGGGCCCGAGGGACTGGACCCCATGTGCTTCCCGGAGCTGTGTCTGCCGGGCTACCTGCTGGATGCGCACAATCACACCGCGTCGCTGGCGCGGGACCTGCGCCGTACTGAGGAGGCTATTCAAGGGGTTGCGGACGCCGCGGACGTGCGGATCGTGTACAGGACGGCGAGCTGGGTCGCCGATCGGCTGCACAACTGCGTGGTGCTCGCCGAGCCCCACGCCGGGGCGACCACGTACAACAGCAAGGCGGTGTCCACCGTCGCGGCGTGCGTCCCGGACACGCGCGTGCAGGGGGTCCTCGCCTGCCTTGCTGACCGGTCCGTTCTCCTTCGCTCTCTCAGGCGCGAGGAGGAGTGTGTCGCCTATGCCCCGGCCTACACCGAGACCGAGGCGATCCAGATCGAGCTTGACGGTCTCACCCGCAACACCATCCGGATGAGCTAATCAGCCGTTCCGCTTTTGCGTTTGGAGGCTCTGCCCATGCCCGCACTCCGCATTGTCGACGTCATCACCACTCCGGCGCGCACGGGGTTCTTCGCGGACGACCAACTGGCGATCCGGGGCGGCGCGAAGCAGGACGGCTTCTCCTACGTCGGCGCGCCCCTCACCCCGGGGTTCGCCAGCATCCGGCAACCAGGAGAGGCGCTCTCTATCCTGCTCGTGCTGTCTGATGGGTCGTGCGCGGTCGGGGACGCCGCGTGCGTTCAGTACGCCGGTGCTGGCGGCCGGGAGAGCGCCTTCGCGCCGATCAGGCGGCGGTAGACGTCGCAACGCACGTAACGCCGGCGCTGCTCCAGCAGGAAGCTCGCTCGTTCCGGGACCTGTGCGCGTGGATGGACGAGATCCGGCCGGCGGGTCGCCCGCTGCATGCGGCGCTCCGGTACGGGCTGAGCCAGGCGCTGCTTGACGCGGTGGCGACCGGCCGCAGGGTGACGATGGCCGAGGTGGTCCGTGACGAGTACGCCACCGGCGTCGAGCTGCGGCCGGTCCCGCTGTTTGTGCAGTCCGGCGACGACCGCTATACCGCAGTGGACAAGATGATCCTCAAGGGCGCGCAGTCGCTGCCGCACGGCCTGATCAACCAGGTCGCCGGCAAGCTCGGGGAGTCGGGGGAGCTGCTCGCCGACTATGTCGCCTGGGTGCGCGACCGTGTCCTGGCGCTTCGGCCGACCCCGGACTACAACCCGATCCTGCACGTTGACGCCTACGGCACGATCGGGATCATCTTCGGGGCCGACACGGAGCGGATGGCCGGCTACCTCGCCAAGCTCGGCTCCCTGGCGGCGCCGTTCCGGCTGCGGGTCGAGCACCCTGTCGAGGCGGGCAGCCGGGACGGTCAGGTGGCGGCGCTCGCCGCCCTCCGGGCCGAGCTGGGGCGTCTGGACGCCGGCGTCGACATTGTTGCGGACGAGTGGTGCAACACCCTGCAGGACATCGAGGTGTTCGTGGCAGCGCAAGCGGCCGACGTCATCCACGTCAAGACCCCGGACCTCGGCGGCTTGCACGACACCGCTGCAGCGCTGCTGCTGGTGCGGCGAGGCGGCCTGGCCGCCTACTGCGGGGGAACGTGCAACGAGACAGACCGGTCGGCGCAGGTATCGGCGCACGTAGCGATGGCCTGTGGAGCCGACCTCGTTCTGGCCAAGCCCGGCATGGGCGTGGACGAGGGGATGATGATCGTCGGAAACGAGATGGAGCGCACCGCCGCGCTGGCCGCCCGCCGTTCTCCCGGGCCCGTCGCAGGCCTGGTCGCCTCATGAGGTAGTTGGAGGACGTGCAAATCCTGGCGCTGGAGCAGTATGGCGCTGGCCCCTTCGGCAGCGTGCACCTGGCCGCCCTGGGTGCCGAGGTCATAATGATCGAGGACCCCGCTACCGGCGGTGACGTCGGGCGCTACGTCCCGCCGTTCCAGCACGAGCGGGACAGCCTGTTCTTCGAGACCTTCAACCGGAACATGATGGACGCGTACCAGGCCATGACCGACTGGCTCCACGACAGCCACCCCGAACGTGACCGGCACCCTGTGGTCCTCAGCGCGGACCTCAACACCTGGCACGATCCGATCGGCCACCCGACCCCCGCCCCGGACGACCTTTGGGGGGCCGAGCTCGACTTCGTCGGCGTCGACCCCAGCCATCGCCTGATCGATACTTACCGGACGGTGCTCAGCGAGGACGGGACCCTCGAACGGCTCGCCGGCGCCGGCTGCCCCGGGCCGCTCCCCACCTCCTACATCCTCCGCGGCAGCCTCGCTGAAAACCGGATGGACCGTATCCTCGTTAGCCCAGCCCTCACGCCGGCGGCTGGCTACGACTACGCGGGAGGAATCGCCAGCGGCAGCGATCACGCCCTCCACTGGGCAGATCTGCGCGGATACCTCCTGGCTTCCGCCTGACGGTCGCAGTTCCTACTGCTCGTCTCCGATCCCAGGGTCGCGGGCGACCCACCGTCGGAGTCCTGGGCGTTGCGGCAGGGCGACCGGCTGCGTCGCCGGACTGGACGAGGCCGGCCGGACGATCCTCACGTCGCCACCGAGCGGTCCTGGACAGGATTGGCGTCGCCAGCGCCCGCCCGGGCGCTTTTCCGACGCTGTCGGCCGGCGCGAGGCAGCCTGCGGCCGCCCTGTAGGCGTGGCCGCGCCCGCGGCCAGCAGCCACGAGCTCTGTGCTCGATGCTTGGAATCCAGCACCGAGGTAGTTGAGCGAGCCCACCTCGTCGTCCTCACCCCACTTGCCCCAGTTGCTGGGGGAGTCCTGGAGCAGGTCGGTCAGGTCGGGGACGGGCTGGGCCTCGGTCACGAACGCCTCCAGATGGAACGGGGCCGTGCGCCGTCGTGCGGTCCTTACGTCCGACTCTTGACCCGCGCTTCGTGTGGTGTCAATCACCTCAAGGTCACCGGTGGGTGGCTGCACCGACGGTGCGCCCTACCGCTCCGTCGGACCGCGGGCGTACCGTCCGATGCAGCGCGGTCTCGTTCCGACTGTTGAGAGGGGGTGCGCCATGACCGCGGTCCTGCCCGGTGTCCCGGAGTCCGTCTTCACCTACGGTGCGCCGCAGATCAAGTTCGGGAACGGTGCCTCGGAAGAGATCGGGTTCGACCTCAGCCAGTACGGCGTGCGCCGCGTCCTGGTCGTCACCGACCCCGGCGTCGCCGCCACGGGCCACCCCCAGCGAGTCGCCGACCAGATGGCCCAGTTTGGCATCGAGGCCCAGGTCTGGGACGGCGCGCACGTCGAGCCCACCGACGTCAGCCTGCAGGAGGCGATCGACGCGGCCCGCGCTTCCGGGCCCTGGGACGCCTACGTGGCGGTCGGCGGTGGCTCGGCCATCGACACCGCCAAGGCGATCAACTTGCTCGCCACCAACCCGGGCGAGCTGATGGACTACATCAACGTGCCGGTCGGCGGGGGTAAGGCGCCGGTGAACCCACTGCGGCCCCTCGTGGCGGTGCCCACCACCACCGGCACCGGCTCGGAGAGCACGACGATCTGCGTGATGGACGTGCTCTCGCTCAAGGTCAAGACGGGCATCAGCCACACCCGGCTGCGCCCCACGCTCGCGGTCATCGACCCCGACCTCACCCGCACCCAGCCGGCCGGGGTGACCGCCGCCTCAGGAATGGACATCCTGTGCCACGCGCTGGAGAGCTATACCGCTCGCTGGTACACGACGAACAGCAAGAAGCAGGCGCAGCAGCGGGTGCCGTACTGCGGGAGCAACCCGATCTCCGACATGTGGTCGGAAAGGGCCATGGCGCTGCTGGCGGGTTCGTTCCGCGCCGCCGTGAAGAACGGCGAGGACGCGCAGGCCCGCTCGGACATGGCACTGGCGGCCACCTTCGCCGGCATGGGCTTCGGCAACGCCGGCGTCCACATCCCGCACGCCAACGCCTACCCCATCGCCGGGCAGGTCAAGGACTTCCACCCGAAGGACTACCCGTCCCACGAGCCGATGGTCCCCCACGGCATGTCGGTCTCGCTGACCGCGCCCGAAGCCTTCCGCTTCACCTTCGACAGCAACCCGGAGCGGCACGTGAGGGCCGCCGAGCTCCTCGCGCCCGGGGCCGACCGGCCGTCGGACCTCGCCGAGTTCCTGCCCGGTGTGATCGCCGACCTGCTGCGCGACATTGACATCCCGAACGGGATCGGGGCCGTCGGCTTCGGGGAAGGCGACGTCCCGCAGCTCGTCGAGGGGACGATGAAGCAGCAGCGCCTGCTCGCGACCTGCCCCAAGGACGTCACCGAAGACGACATCGCCCGGATCTTCACCCGTTCGCTCCAGCTCTGGTGAGTGTCGCGGCGGACGGCGCGGCGCAGGTCCCGTAAGCCCCCGCGCGGGTCCCCACCCTGTCCGACCTACTGGCGCTGCGGACCGGGCCTGACCTGCAGGCCGGCGAGCCGGTGACCGACCGATCAAGGACACGCCAGTCCGAATCCTTGACGCCCTCCTGAGTAGAGCTCCCCACCGCTGGCCGTCCTGACAGTGACCCGGCTCTCTGGACCGTGTGGGTTGGGCGACTGGGCATCCAGTGGCGGTCTCGGTGATGCGTCATGCCCAGTGCTCTCCGGTGGCCGGCTGGGACAAGGTCACCGAGGATCGGCCGAGTGCCACCGGCGCGGGGTGTAGCAGCCCGTGATGAAGCCGAAGACGGCCTCAGCGCGCTTGTCCGGGTGCACGCAGTTGATCGTGTCCCTCTGTGGCCCCAATGTGACGCACGCGCACGACCTTGTCCTGGCCATGAAACTGGGGGACGATCGCCGGCTGCCCCCGCACTTGACTGGCGCAGCGGGAGGAGATGTGCGGTGCAGCAGGAGGAGGACCAATGTGCGGCCCAGAGTTATCTGATAACCCCGATGCTGTACCTCGGTGAGCCGCCGCCCGACGTCACCACAGTGCCGGTCGAGTTGGCGGAGGACGCACTCCACGTCATCCGCTCAGGGGGTGTCGCGTTGCTGCCCCGCAATCGATGGGACCTGGCGTCCGACGTGTTGGAACTGCTAGGCGAATCGAAGGCATGGCGGTTGAGCGAGCTCCTCTGGGCCAAGCACACCGTTAGGGTGGTGACCGAGGGTCTTACGACAGACGAGTTGGATGCTGGCCTGCGCGGCGTGACCACCCCGACGGGCAACGGCGGCGTCCTTTGCGAGAAATGCGGCTACTTCGAGGCCATTGCACTGCGCAAGCGCACAAGCCCCGAGCGCTTCCCCACTGCCCCCTGTCCCGTGTGTCACGGAAATGGGTTGCCGGTACTTCCCGGTGAGGCCCTGGGATAGGCAGACCATTCAGTTGACGGGGCGGAGACTGGCGCTCCTGCAGCTCGGGCCCGTGGCTATGCGGTACGGCCCTCTCTAGCCCCGCTGCTGCAGTAGCGGTCTGAGCTTGGGCTGCGACACGGGCCGTGACAGCGCGAAAGTGCCTGTCTTTGCCGGGATTCTTGTCTTGCTGATGGACAAGTATCTCGACGAGGAGAGGCACTTCGCAGGTGCAACGTACAACGGGCAGGACGCAACCGGTCATCACCTGCGGCGGCAAGGGTGTGGTGTCGCACAGTACTGCTGGTCGAGCTCGCCGACCGCATCGGCTTGACGGCCGCCCTGAGCGAGGCCACGGACGGGTTGCGGGAGCGCCGCGCCGGTCACGACCCGGCTCGGGTACTGGTCGATGTGGCGGTCGCCATCGCCGACGGTGCAGTCACGATCAGCGACGTCCAGACCCTCGCCGACCAGCAGGGCCTGCACGGCCCGGCAGGCAGCGTCGCCTCGACCCCAACGATCTGGCGGGTCCTGGACGCCGTCGCGCACACGCCGGGGATGCTCGCGAAGATCCGGCTGGCTCGTGCTGAGGCGCGGGACCGGGCGTGGCTGGCCCGAGGAGAACTCACCGGCGCGGAGCTGCCCGGGTCCCGCGCCGCTGGCAAGACGATCAGGAAGGTCGTGATCGACCTCGACGCCACCTTGGTCACGGCGCACTCGGACAAGGAAGGCGCCCGGGGGAACTTCAAGGGCGGGTTCGGCTACCACCCCCTGGGAGCCTGGTTGGACAACACCGGCGAGGCCCTCGCCGCGCTGCTGCGACCGGGCAACGCGGGCAGCAACACCGCCACCAATCACCTCACCGTCGTGGACTGGGCCTTGAGCCAGCTGCCGGACCGGTGGCGCAGTAAGCCGATCCTGATCCGGGCTGACGGAGCGGGCTACTCCCACGCCCTGATCGCCGCGCTTTGCCAGCAGGGCCTGGAGTCCTCCGTCGGCTACCCCGTCACCGAAGAAGTCCGAGACGCCATCAAGAAGGTCCCGAAGTGGGCCTGGCAGATCGCCTGCAACGCCGACGGGCTCCTGCGTGAACACGCCGACGTCGTCGACCTCACCAACATGCTCGACCTCAGCAAGTGGAGCAGCACCTGCCCGGACATGCGCGTCATCGTCCGCCGCGAACTGCCGCACCCCGGGGCGACCCTGGACGCCTTCGAGACCCGCGACGGCTACCGCTACCAAGCCTTCACCACCAACACCCGCACCGGGCAGCTCGCCTTCCTCGAGGCCCGGCACCGGGCCCATGCCACTTGCAGGACTTGCCCGACGGGTCCTGGCTGGCCCACCTGAAGAAGTCCACCGACCACACCGACACCCCGCCGATGCTGGTTCGGGTCGTGGACTACACCGTCGAGGACGGACGAGCCAACCCCGAGACGTACCGGCTGTTCACCACGCTGCTGGATCCCGACGAGGTGCCGGCCAGCGCCCCATAGCCGGCAGCCACCAGCGGCGTGCGGGTCTCAGCATGCACACAGTACGAGAGCACCGTCTTGCCTTACGACTTCATGACCCCCGCGGGGTCGAGATTGGCGTCCTCCTGGTCGATGAGTCGAACCTCGACGTGATCCTGGGGTGGGAGTCCCTCGAGCGGGATCTGGGTACTGCCGAGTCGGCACAGGCTCACGACCACATCGGCGACCCCTGCTCTCAGGGCGCCGATCGCTCCCATCAGCACACCTGCATCGTCGGGGTGGGGAACGACGGCGGTCGCTGCGCCTTCGTACGCGAGAGTTTGGGCATGACCACCCCATACAGCCGGGGTCCCGACTGGGTCGCGGCCACGAGGGAGTTCTTGTTTGTCAGCGACGGTGCTCCTGCGACCGATGTCAGGGCCGAGGGTCGACCAACGGGTCGAGGTGGGCGAAAGCTCAACCTCAGGACGCGACGGGCTGCCAAGCCGGGCCGAGGGGTACCGTGGCTGGTACTTCTTGCCCATACTGGCGGGATGCCGCTACTGAAGCCTGGTCAAGTGATCCAAAGCGAGATTACACAGCAGCGGTACCGGGTGCGCAGGGCGCTCGGGGCTGGCGGCTTCGGTGAGACGTATGCCGCAGTGCGACTCGACGAAGAGCGCGACGAAGAAGGTGACGAGGTATGCCTGAAGATCACCACCGATGCCAGTAGTTGGCACGGGGAGGCCTACTTCGGTGGGTTTCTCCATAGGGAGAGCCACGTAGTCCACATGATCGACGCCTTCCCGATTCTGTCCGGCAGCGGTCGCTCCCAGAGGATGCGATTCTGCATCGAGATGGAGCTCGTCCACGGCGGGACAGTCGACGATGCATGCGAAGACGGGAGGCTGCCATGGCCGGAAGACCGGGTCCTTCGCCAGATCCGGCTGCTGCTCAGACCGCTGGCCACCTTGCATCGACTCGGTACATCACACCGAGACATCACGCCCAGAAATGTCTTCCTGGGTGCGCGTAGCACCCTCAAGCTGGGCGACTTCGGACTTGCAAAGACCGCGCTGGCCGTCTCGGGAGTTCACGCCGATGCCTACGCCCCGCCCTTCCGCCCCCCGACGCTCGGCACCTGGTGGAGCCCGGCCGACGACGTCTACCAGGTCGGTCTGCTCGCCATGACATTGGCCGTGGGTGCGCCTTGCACGAACGCCCTCACCAAATGGGACGTGACCAGGTTCGTATCCAAGGGACCGCTAAGGGATTTGATCAAGGGCGCTATCGGCGTCAAGGCTCAGCGGTACCCAGACGCGACGAGCATGATCGCCGCCTCACAAGGGTGAGAACCGACGGGGATCAACCGAGCACTCGTTAGTTTCCGCCTGCGGTCGGCAGCGGCACTTGAAAGGGCCGCTGTGGTATCCGATGCCCGAAATCAGCCCAACCCGAGCAAGATCACCGCGCTACTGGGGGATCTCGATCTAAATGGTGGGCATGAGAACCGGGACTTTTAGCCAGTTTGACAGGGTCTGATTGCCGTGGCCTTTCTCTCGTATACAGTGGCCCCTTCGAATGGTCCTCTTGATGCGTGAAACCTCAGGGGCGCGTGATGTGGGCCGGCGCTTTGTGGTGCTCGGCATCGGGCTGGGTGGGGCCCAGATGACCGACGCTGCTGCCCCCGGTCCACCCGAGGACGGCTCCGACGAGGTCCACGAGACGGAGACCGAGACGGAGCGGCGGCGCGCTGCAGGGGATGACGTTCTTCTTGACGCGCTCGCCGCGGGGCTCAGCTACGTCGAGGCCGGCGCTCTGGCTGGGGTCAGTGCCCGCACAGCGCGGCGTCGACTGACCGACCACGACTTTGCTTCCCACTTGGCGCGCCGACGCGCGGCCCGGGTCTCTGATGTAACAGGCCGCCTCACCGTCGGATCGGAGCGCGCCGTGCAGGTCCTCCTAGACGCCCTCGACAGTGAGGTTGGGGGCGAGCGTCTGCGGGCCGCAGAGTTGATCTTGAACATGGGCCGGCGTTTCCGCGGCGACAGCGACGTCGACCTTCGCCTGTCAACGCTGGAGGCCGGGCGCCTCCCGGCCCCGGCCGAGGACGTCGACGAGGAAGCCTCATGAGCCGGAACGAGTATCGACTTGGTCGCCTTGAGAGCGCCGGGACCCCAAACCCTGTACCGGCTGCCAAGGCGGCGGTGGCACTGCCGATTCCCAACATCATCGACTTCGTGACCGGCCCGGAGTACCTCAACCGACCTCGCCTCTACCCGCGGCAGGCTACCCTGCTGAAGATCATCATGCTCGAGGTCGACCTGCTCACCGACTACGACCGGGCGGTGATTGCTGACTGGGAGTCGGGGTTCCGGCTCGTAGACCGCGATGCCATCCAAGGCTACGAGGGTGAACGAGGGCTGGCTCCCGGGACAGTCCAGCGCATGCTTGCCTGCCGCGCTGAGGGGCGGTCATGGTTCCGAGAAGTCGTTCTGGTGCTGGGCCGCCGCGCCGGCAAGGGCTACCTCAGCTCGCTCGTCACCGCCTACGTCCTGTGGCAGCTCCTGACCCTCGGCGACCCGCAAGAGGCTCTTGGGATCGAGCAGACCAAGCAGCTCGTGATCATGACCATGGCCGCTGAACTGTCCCAAGCCGTCAGCAACCAGCACCGAGACATCGTCGAACTTCTTCTCAACGCACCCTGCTTCGCGCAGTTCATCGGCCCGCACAGCAACACCAGCCTTCGGCTGCGCACGCCTGCAGAGCTCGCCTCCGACCCGGATGCTGAGGGGTCGCTTCTGGTGCAGGCGCGGCCTGCTACCGCTAACGCCGGCCGCGGACCCACTGCCGTCGCTTGCCTCTTTGATGAAATGGCGCACGCCCCTGCTTCCGGGCTGCAGCGCGGAGCCGATGAAATCTACCGCGGCGCCGCCCCCGCGTTGGCTCAATTTCCGACGAGGTCGTTGATGATGCTTGCTAGTTCCCCCGCCTCGCAGACCGGCGAGTTCTTCGCCGCCTACCGGCGGGGTCTGCACACCACCAGCGGGCATCCCCAAGACCCCAGCATGATCGTCGTGCAACTCCCGTCCTGGGGCCCCTACGAAGATTGGGGGTTGACCCAAACAGGCTTGGCTATGTATCCGGGCGGTCCAGACTTCGCCCCTCTGGACCGGGCAATCATCAGCGAGGACACGCCCTACGTGCGGCGCCTGGCCGTCTCCAACGAGGACACCTACCGCGTCGAGCACCTCGCCCACTGGCGCAGCAGCCTCACCGCCTACCTCGATCCCGATCTGGTCGCGGCCGTCTTCGCCTCACCTGGCAGCACGGCCCTGACCCGACAGAGCGCCGGGCTGCCGAATCAGAACTACGTCATGCACTGCGACACGAGCACCAGCGGAGCCAACACCGCTATCGCCATCGGGCACCTGGAGGGTGGCCCTGCCCCCGACGGGGATGTCATTTTTGACTACCTACTTCGACCTGAAAAAGTTGTAGCAACTTTCCTTATGACGGAGCGGTTTCGGTCGGCGTGGCATCGATCCTGGGCACTGGAGTGACGAGATCATGGTTCTTCGGCGGGTAGAGGCAAGTGCTGGGGAGCCTGATGCTGCGGACGCGAGCGGTCGATGTGAGCTTGTGGGAGGCGGTCCTTCCACCGGAGGTGTTGCGGCTGCCGGAAGA